>OFHJ01000046.1_pt1 | contig 47257 bp, 48 predicted proteins | sample 1522001 | NCBI WGS metagenome assembly OFHJ01 (sample SAMEA2464838, study PRJEB22497) | soil metagenome | biome: Grassland; feature: Farmland; material: Clay | place: Australia | collected 2013-02-01 | depth 1.2 m | reverse complement strand
CAATCATATTATCAATAGGAGGATTTAAAAATGGTAGGAATAAGCGAGATCTCTAAGACAGTTTCCAAGAAGACGGGAACAACACAGAAGGTTGCCAGAAATGTTATTAAGCACTTCCTGGACACCGTGATTGCAGAGGCAGACAAGGGAAACAAGATCAACCTTGCCGGATTTGGAATCTTTGAGAGAAGAACTCAGATGGCAAGAAAGGCTAGAAACCCACAGACAAAGAAAATCATTGAAGTACCATCAAAGAAGAAATTTGTCTTTAGAGCCTCAAGCAAAGTAAAGTACAAGTAATTCTGAAAAGAATTCCAATTTTTTTTGATCTTTTTTTAACCTGTTTTTTTACGATTTTTCAAGTTCTTTACTGTAGTTCCGTACAGCAAATCATGCATATTGACTCAAATAGTATTGTCACAGAAAAAGGGAACTGTGGCATAATGGGATTAGGACTTGGAATACTTCTTTTTCCTTTCCTTGGACGAGTATCCGGTAAGATTCTCAATCAACTGGTTGTACAATTTTATCGTCTGTGAAAAATCCTTGTGAGTAGTGTCGGCTTCGGTTTCAGCAAAGAGGCCCTTGCCGTCTGTGTAGAGGTCTACAACCTTCATTCCGGGTATGTAAGCCAGGACATGCTCGTCCTTTATCTCTGCGCTTTCTGCAAGCTTCTTTGTTTCTTCCAGTATGTAATCCGGAGTTATCTTGATTCCTTTCTTCACGGGATATTGCCTTGCCATATTTTCACCTCATGCTACCTGTTTTTTTACCGATGCTTTTCTCTGCATCTTCTTTCCCAGAGCTCTCAGATATATAAGGTACATATACTGAGCATCATGTTCAAGAAGCGGGGAACTTGAAATTATTGTCATGTCATCCTGGAAGTCAACAAGGCTTTCGGCAAGGGTTTCAAACTTCAAATCCCCATGTTTTATCGCCGTCAGTTTCACTTCATTATTGTCTTTGTACTCCACCCCGGCAAATTCGCTGTAGAGGTCTCCCTTGCTGTATTTCTTGAATTCGCTGACCACAGCTTCAAAGTCCTTTATCTCTATCAGTGACCCATCACCCTGGGAGTGGACATGTGGGAAATTCAGGATTGGCTCGATATCCTTGACTTTCTTTGCCAGAGAGATTAAATCGCTCGAATTCCCAAAGATTTCGGATTTTCCCGCGACTTCGACTCCAATGTGGGGGAAACCCTTCGATACGGGGAACGCCTTAGAAATATTCTTATATACAGATGTGGCCTTCTCAATGCTCTCTTTCTTGGTCTGCTTGTAAAATCCGGTGTGGGTAACTACACGCTTGCATCCCATTGCCTTCCCTATTATCAGGGTCCACTTCAGGTGGTTGTATGATTTGTCCCCAATCTCCCCTTCATCCAGGAGGTCCATGTAGTAAGGTGCGTGGAGGGACAACTGCACATCAAGCTCCTTTGCCAACTTGCCGCCATCAAATAGATCATCATAATTCCGGGCCATATTCCAGAAAAGCTCCTGGACAATGTCGTCCTCCTCGATGATTGTGTCCACGCCAACCCCTTCATAGTTGCCGTCCTCATTCTGCCTGAGGACATCAACTATTATTGATCCGCCCACATCATGGGGCCGCATTCCGGCAAGGTCGAGTGCCGGCCTCTCTTCGACGTTGACCCTTAGCAGCTGAACCTCCAGTGCATTAAGACCGAGCATGTTTGTATCTTCAACCGATTCAATAAAAGTTCTGCCCTTGCTAGTAAGAGGTATACCTGCTATGCCGAATCTAATCATAACTAAATCAGTGATCTCTATCATCTCGAGTTATATAAGTCTTAGAGCGAAGTTTTTGTCGAATCACCTGAATCCCTTGGCAGAGTGACATCCAGGCCGCCCATCACTGTTAAGGATCCACATGTTGAAAATATAGCAATCCGGACTGGCATTTTACGCAATTTTTCCTGCCAGCCACCATGTGAAAGGCCTCGCCAACAGAGTTAAATACCGTTTTTGTATACATTCTTCAATGGTGATGGAACAAAGAGGCAATTATTCAATTGTTATCTCAAAAAACACCATTTCGGGTGATACTATTGAACGTAGATCCAAATATAACAAAATACATGATCAAAGCAAAGATATTTACAGATGGGGTGGTTGAAAAACCAGATGTCGTAGGAGCTATTTTTGGTCAGACCGAGGGTCTTCTTGGAGAGGAACTTGATCTCAGAGATCTTCAAAAAAGTGGCAAAATTGGAAGAATTGAAGTCGAGATAGACAGTAAGAAAGGCAGAACAGAAGGTTTTGCTTTAATTCCCTCCGGCCTTGACCAGGTTGAAAGCTCCATACTCGCGGCATCCCTTGAAACCATAGACAGAATAGGGCCATGCAAAGCTAAGGTAGAAATCGAGATAATCGAGGACGTAAGGATTCAGAAGAGACAGAAAGTTGTCGAGCGCGCTGAGGAACTCTACAAGAGAATGAGTGAGGCAGGAAAGAGTGTCAGCGAGAGCATAATCCAATCCGTGAGGGAAGAGGTTGAGCTTGGCGAGATCCTCTCATACGGTGAGGAAAAGCTGCCTGCCGGACCCGCCATAAAGGATTCAGATTCTATCATCGTGGTTGAAGGAAGAAGCGATGTCCTGAATCTTCTGAAGTATGGAATAAAGAATACAATCGCTGTCCAGGGGACAAACATACCGAAGACTGTTCAGAAACTTTCAAAGGAGAGGACCGTCACAGTATTCCTGGATGGAGACAGAGGCGGAGACCTGATTCTCAGGGAAATGCTCCAGGTTGCAGAAGTGGACTTCGTTGCAAGGGCACCTCCCGGTACTGAGGTGGAGGAGCTTACCTACAAGCAGATCGTAAAAGCTCTCAGGTACAAGACACCAGTAGAGCAGTACCTTTCCATGAAGGGGATGTCAGAGGAGCTGAAGGAACTCACGGAGAAGACAAGATCAGAGGAGCCAAAGCACCAGAGACCTGCCCCAAAGGAAAAGGAGCGCGAAATAAAGGAGATTAAAGTAGCCAAAGTTGAGAAGAAGCAGCAGCAGCCTGAAGTTGTTGAGCAGAAGAAAGAGAACGGATTCAAGGAAGAGGAAGATCCTGGAAAAGTCTCGCTTGACAATCCTAAGTCCATAGAGAAAAGGGCTGAGTTTCTCCTTCAGGAGAAAACAACGGAAATATACTCGGACGGCGGGGAAGTTGTCGCTTCATTCCCGGTTGCTGATGCAATCGACAAACTTGCTGAAGTAGCAAACGGAAATACCATCATTACCGGCGGCGTTATTTCACAGAGATTAGTGGATGTGGCTTACAAGATAGGAATCAAGAATATATATGGAGTCAAGCTAGGACACATTACAAAGAAGCCGACCGAGGTAAGGGTAGTAGCATGGGATCATCATACGTAAACGTGGATTTTGACAAATTTCCGGACACATCATACATAAGTATACCATCAAATCCCCTTGAGAGGGTGATTGGCCAGGCAGAAGCTGTCAGAATGGCCAAGATTGCAGCCAGACAGAGAAGGCACCTGTTGCTTGTAGGCCCTCCCGGTGTCGGCAAGTCAATGATCGCCCAGGCCATGTCGTTTTATGTGGAGAGGCCAAAGGAAGAGATACGCGTGGTGCATAACCCCCAGTACCCCGAAAGGCCTTTCACTGAAGTCAAGACATTTCAGGAGATCAATAAGGAAAAGGAGGAGATGAACTCCGTTGAGGGGGAGACGATAGATCCGAGGGATGCCCCGACATCAGTAGCGGAGAGGCTTGGATACAGATGCCCCAGATGCAGTTTTTATTCTCAGCCTTCAGACAGTATATGCCCCAACTGCAACAATCCGAAGGTGCAGGGGGGAGTTACCCAGCAGGGCCCCTTTGGTGACGTTTTCAATGTCATAGGCGCGGCCTTTGGAGTCCAGAACAACACAGAAAGGGTTACATCTACGAGAAGGACTGGCGACCACGAGGAAGTGATCGTTTACGAGAGGGCCGGCGAAAGAATAAAGATCCTGGATGAAAAGACTCTTGAAAGAAAGAGGAGGATGGAGAAGAAAAGCCCAAGCAAGACAATAGTGCCAATCAGCAGGAACCCGTTCGTTCTTGCGACAGGGGCCAGCGAGACTGAATTGCTTGGAGACGTAAGGCATGACCCATATGGAGGGCATCCGCAACTCGGAACTCTCCCCTATGAGAGGGTCATCTCAGGAGCAATTCATGAGGCCCATGAAGGGGTGCTTTTCATAGACGAGGTCACCCACCTCGGAAACATACAGAGGTTCATACTTACAGCCATGCAGGAGAGAAACTTCCCCATAACAGGAAGAAATCCACAGAGCGCAGGAGCAAGCGTGAGAGTTGACAATGTGCCCACTGATTTCATACTGGTTGCTGCGTGCAACATACAGGACCTTCGGCATATTCTCAGCCCCCTGAGGTCAAGAATAGTCGGGAGCGGTTACGAAATACTTATGGAAATCGCAATCCCGGACACTCCTGAGAACAGGATGAGGTATCTTCAGTTCATAGCACAGGAGATAATCATAGACGGGAAGATACCCCACATGACAATAGATGCTGCGAAGCTGATAATCGATGAAGGCAAGAGAAGGGCCAAGGAAATAGACCACAAGGACAATGCTCTGACACTCAGGCTGAGGGAACTCGGCGGGCTGATAAGGGCCTCAGGCGACATCGCTGTTTCCAAGGAAAAGAAGCTCATCGACATAGAAGACGTGAATGAGGCACTCCAGACTTACCTACCGGTGGAAGAGAAGATCAAGAAGTACTATGGGAACATGGGTGCAGCACTATCCACTGAAACTACGATTTCCCAGAGGGCGGAAGAGTATTATTTCAATTACCACGACTACAACAGCGACCGGTCATACGACTGATATTGCAGAATTACTCCCATCCCCCCACCATCTTTTAATCATTTCTAGAGCAGGAATTCACAGCCTCTGAACAGACCATGCACTGCATTTTTTTCACTATCCCGAATGCAATTGCAATAACTAATATATTGTAATTCGTTTGCCGAGACGGAGATCAAATGAATATATCATACACTGTTGAAATGAAAAAACCACAAACACATTTCTTCCAAATCACAATGGTCGTTGACGAGGTCGGGGAGGACTCCGTTACAGCAACAATGCCGGTCTGGACTCCGGGAGCCTATGAAATAGCCGATTTTCCAAGGCATGTAAGGAACCTCAGGGTCGTTACAGGCGAAAAGAAGCCTCTGCCTGTGCAGAGAAAGGACAAGGCTTCATGGAAAATACTCAACGGTAATGTAAGATCATTCAAGGTGACCTACGAAGTATACGCGAACGAGCTTTCAGTCCACACAAGCCATCTTGATTCATCACATGGGTACATAAACGGCGCTGGAATGTTCCTCTACCTTGACGGATACAAGGACCAGGTATCCGAAGTGAATATCAAGCCGCCACAGAACTGGAAGATATCCACAGGGATGGAAAAAACAGGGGATAACAAGTACAGGGCAATCAATTATGATATCCTGATAGATTCGCCAATAGAGATAGGGACGCACAGATCCCTCTTCTTCGAGGTGGCTGGAAAAGAGCATGAGATCGTCCTCTACGGAAGTGGAAACGAGAACGAGGAGAAGCTCAAGCAGGATGTCCAGAAGCTTGTTGAATCATATTACGGGCTTATGGGGTCACTTCCGTACAAGAGATATGTGTTCATTTACCACCTTGTCAATGAGCCGGATTTTTTCGGTGGACTCGAGCACCTGAATTCTACCTCTATAGACGTATACAGCCAGACATTCGCGCCGAAGGACGAATACAACAAGTTTCTCAGTGTTACTTCCCATGAATTCTTCCACCTCTGGAACGTAAAAAGGCTGAAGCCCGTTGAGCTTGGGCCCTTCAACTACCAGCAGGAAGTCTACACAACGCTTCTCTGGCTCAGCGAGGGAGTTACAAACTTCTACACATGGGTCATGATGCTCAGGTCGGGAGTTGCAACAAAGGAGGAATACCTTGAACACCTGATGGAGACCATAAGATACTACGACATTCTCCCGGGCACTGCAGTGGAATCTGCCGCAGACTCTTCATTTGATTCGTGGATAAAGCTCTACAGGCCGTCCCCCAATAATGTGAACAGTTACGTCTCATACTACCTGAAGGGCGAGATCCTGGGCATGATGCTGAGTGCAAGGATTGTTGAGGCAACAAACGGGTCCAAGTCACTGGACGAGTTCTTCAGGCTGCTTCTCGACAGGTACAACAAAGACGGGAAGGGGTTTACCGAGAAGGACATACTCGGCGCCCTGAAAGAAGTGTCAGGGAAGGATTTCATCGAATTCTTTGACAAATACGTACGCGGCACGCAAAAGATAGATTTTGATGATGAGCTCAAGAGAATTGGCTACAATATAAAGAGGGGTTACAAGAAGGTTGATAATGTGGAACCCGAGACCAAGGCATTCATGGGTCTTTTCGTAAAGGGAAACGGAGGAAAATTCTCAGTGGAAGCTGTTCTTGAAGGGACACCCGCCTTCGAATACGGGATAAATTACAAGGACGAGCTTGTCTCGATCAACAAGCAGAAATTCGGCGACAGATACCTGAAGAACATCAGGGAAGATTTCCGCAGGTTCAAGATCGATGACCTCAAGGATTACATGCCCGGAGACAGGGTAAAAGTCCATCTCTTCAGGAGGGGGCTGCTCACGGATGTTGATGTTGTGCTCGGAAAAGCCCCGTTTGAATATTATAAGGCAGAGGAAATTGATGACGATGCCTTCAGAAAGTACTCTGAAAAATTCCTGATTGGGTAAAAACCATTTAACCTATATATATTCGGACAATATTGTCAACCAATATGATCCTCATACTTGAAGAATACTTCAAAGATCTGCCAGTCAAGAAGAGGATTGTGGAAGGTCTCTACAGCCATGGCATTTCAGTAAGGAACGGAAAGTTCTACGTGGGGGATATGGAGCTCTCCGTCACGGAGGTCTCCAAGGCCTTCAACGTAAACAGGAGAACGGTATACGATACCATAAGGGTCATTGAGGAAAGGGAGGAGATCAGGAAGGTAATGGCAGAACTCCGCCCGGTTGCAGACATCGCGGACATTGCACCACTCCTCGGAAACCAGGTGGTCCTGGCCTACACCTCCCCTGGGTCATTTACCGCAAGCTACGGCAAGTTTGTGGACGTGATACAGAAATACGGCTGCTACGTAAAGGAAGTCACGGGAAGGAACATAGGCAAATCAGAGAGCTTCATGAGGGCCATATTCTACCGCACTGTGCCCGCAAGAATTTTTGACGAAATGGCTGCAATAGAAGGAATCCAGAAGATGATCATAACAACCCCCGAAAACATCCACGTTGAGCCTGTCTGCAACAAATGCGTCGTCAAGGTCTGCCCAAACAAGATTTCCACCGGGGTCGCAGAATCCATGTACGATCTCTGAAATTTTCTGTCTTTGCAGCCTTCTCTCCTACTGGACTGTGTTAATGCTTACCCTGCCGTCCGGAAGTATGATGGCTTCAAGTGAAACAGTTACGATCCCGTTGTCGAGGTATGATGATGCAGCAGCCTGGATAAGTGTCATTATGCCCAGCGCGGTGCTCTTGATTTTAACTTGCTCCCCGTCTGCGAACCTTATGATCTCCTTAGCGACATCCAGTATGTGAAGGCCGGATCCGATCCTTGCCCTTTTTATTAAACCAACATTTTCAGCCATCTGGATCGTGTCCGCTGCAGTGTTTATGTTTCTCAGGGCCCTTCTTTCAAGTATTGAGACGTCCTGCCTCGATATGCCCAGCTTCCTTGCTGTCTCTTCCTGAGTAAGATTCTGTTTTCTCAGTTCGAGGATCTGAAGCTGCCTCTCAGTCAGTAGCCCGCCGATCCTGTGCTGCCTGTCCCCTTCGCTCAACAGGGTGGAATATTCTGCTAGTATTTATGTTTACAGTGATAACAGAATCTAACACTATCGTAATCATTAATAAATCCATCATATTATGAGGTTCGTGAAGAAGCTAACAGCACAGACAACTTCAGTAATAGTGGCCCTGATTGTTGTGGGAGTTGCAGCCTATGCAATCACTGAACACAACAGCACTGGAAAGGCATCGTCACCGCTTATCGTCTATTCCGCAGATGCGTATGTCAAGGAATCCAGCACGCTGTTGAGCCAGTTCCACAACAAGAGTGGCGCATCAGTCGCGCCAGTGAAGGGGGGAGGTTCCCTAACGGATGCAAGGCAGATAGGCCAGGGATCGCCAAGTGATGTTTTCATATCAGTCTCGCTCAGCTCCTATGGAAAATCATATCTGCATAGCCGTTACAGCGGATGGGCAGTCGCCTTTGCTTCTGACCAGATGGTTCTTGCATATTCTTCAGCCACCAAGGCCAATTCATCTGCAGGCAGTATAATCAGCCAGTTCAGCAACGCGTCAAGATCCAACAGCACATCTGGATACAATGCAGCATTCACCAGCCTTACGTCGGGAAATGTGAAAGTCGGAATCGCAAATCCCAACAGCGATCCTGCGGGGTTCAGGGGATGGCTTACCCTCGAGATAGCCGGGTATGTGTTCCATGACAACAATACATCATACTACACGCACAGGATTTCAGCCAACGGGGGGAACATATCGGCAGGAGATGCGTCACAGCTTGTATCGCCACTTGAAAGCGGAAACATCCAGTTCCTCTTCATATACAGGTCTGCTGCCATTGTCAAGGGGCTGAATTATATAGCCCTGCCGGCATCGGTGAACCTGGGCAGCGTGAACTATGCAGGGTTCTACTCCGGGTTCAGCTACAATCTTTCCTCCGGGAGCGCAACTGGAGCGCCAATTTACCTCTACATCACTGCCCTCAACGGCTCTTCAGACATGCAGACAGCAATGAGCTTCACTGAGTACGTGCTCAACAACACGGCGCTGCTCAAGGCCTACGGGCTTACGCCGATAACGCCTGCACTTTTGTACAACAGCACCGCCCCTCCTCCGGGGATATCGGAGTACCTTAGCTCTGGAAAGGCGGCACATGCAGGGGGCATCTGATTCCTGCATCATAAATAATTTAGAGGCGCCCCCACTATGGGTATTTGAGGTATGACAGATGGTTCAGAGGAGAAAAAGGCAGCCGGACAGCCTGAGCATCATATCGGGCATTTCCGTTTTCCTCCTTTCAATACCAGTCATCATTATCCTCATTTACGGCTTCATTGTTTTCAGGAGCGCCCAGGGCTTCTCCCACACAGTCCTGCTGTCTATCTCACTGACCCTTGCCTCTTCCGCAACTGCAGCGGCAATAGTTTTCGCTGTTTTTACACCCCTGGCCTATGAGCTTGCACGGAGAAGGAATTCGCTTCTAGAGACTGCTTCTGACATTCCGGCTTCAATTCCACACCCTATAATCGGGATTGCACTCCTGATACTTGATTCGCCTATCACTCCTACTGGCAGATTCCTGAACTACATAGGGATAAATTTCTTCGATACCTTCCAGGGGCTCGTTGCAGCACTGGTGATTGTCTCAGCCCCGGTTTACATCCGTGCCGCACAGTCATTATTCTCTTCACGCAGGGTGGAGCCTGAGCTACTTGCCTCCTCACTGGGGGCATCACGGCTGAAAGTACTTTACACTGTTGTTGTTGCGGATTCGCTGCGGGGAGTCATGTCCGCCTCGCTTACTGCCATGAGCAGGGCCATGAGCGAGTTCGGATCCATTGCCATAGTTGCATATTACGTTCTTCAGGCACCCTTCAGCGGCGTGGAGCCGGCATCCGTGCTGATCTATGAATACTACGGGTATTACGGGCCGCAGGTTGCAGTAACCGTTTCAGCGTTGATGATTCTGATCTCCATGGCAGTGATTATCGCAATGCGCATAGTCAGCAGGGCAAAACGGAAGTATTCGTCCGGCAGGGTGGTGAGATGAAGTGATTGACATCCAGGTTCAATTCACCAGGGGGGAGTTCTCCCTTGAAGCCTCACTTAAGGATTCCGGGTTTGTTGGGCTTACGGGGGCAAACGGTTCCGGGAAAACAACCCTCCTGCACCTGGTTGCAGGTGTCGAGGTTCCGGACAGCGGGCGCATAATCGTTGGCAGCCGGGACATAACATTCCTGCCTATCAACGAGAGAAGAGTTGTTTACCTAAATCCGGAGACCTACTTCGGCCATGTTGATGTGGAAAGGCACCTTGCATGGGGAATCCGCGGCGGAAAAGAGCAGCATGAGGATTCCATAAACGAGATGAAGAGGGCCCTGGGAATAACATATACAGGAAAAGTATCCGTCCTCAGCCTTGGCCAGAGGGCGAGGGTCATACTAGGCACAGCTATGCTCGCACAGCCTGACCTGGTTTTGATTGACGAGCTCTTTGCAAACATAAGTGAGGCGGAGAGTGTTGTTGAATATGTGAAGGAGTATGCCGGAGGCGGGGGTTCGGACGTGATTTTCGTCTCCCAGGAACAGGGGGCACTGAGAGCTGCCGACACCGTCTACAGAATGGAAAATGGCAGAATTGTGTAATCAATTGCGGTAGTGGGAAATGTTCGGGATGCCCTTCCTGTACTGACCTGAACAGGACCTCCGGGCATGGGAAATTCGAAGATCCGATAAAAATTTTAATATATGAGTTGCAATACAATATATTCGTGGAAGATCCAAGAAGGTCGATGATCAAGACCCTTCGTGACCGTCTGGAGTCAAGGGGATTCAGGGTATCGGATCCGGAACTGGAAGGATTTGTCAGCTTCGATCTGATTGCCAGGAGAGATTCTGAGCGGTACATACTCAAGGTGCTGCAGAACGTTGACACGTTCAAGAGCATCAATGCGGGCGAGATCATCAGGCTGGCCAGGATGACTTCATCAGCCGCAATCGTGATTGGCGGAAGGGGAGGAAGCGGCAGCCTGCAGAGGGGTGTAGTCTACTACAGGCACCATGTGCCGATACTTTCGCTTAAGACCTATCTGGACTACATCGATGGAGATGTGCCGTATGTTTACTCGGGCCCCGGAGGTTTCTACATCCCAATAGACGGCGAAGCAATGAGGTCCGCCCGTGAGGAAATGGGTTTTTCCATAGGCTTTGTTTCAAACAAGATTGGAACATCTAGAAGATCCATATCCCTCTATGAGTCCGGGAACGCAGCCACTGTGGATATATTTCTCAAGCTTGAGAACCTTCTCCTGCGTGACATAAGGAGGAGGCTTGACATGCTCAATGTACGCTCGGAAGCACCCATAACGAGCCCGGCAGAATTTGCCAACAGCTTCATTGAAGAAGTATTCAACATAATGATGCGGGGTGGCTACGATTTCCAGTCCGTGAAGAAGTCCCCATTCGATGCGATAGCCTACGAGACGCTGGAAACGCTCATGCTTGTCGGCCTCTTCGAAGACATGAGCAGCAGGACAGAGAGGGCTGTAGCGATACGGAACGTGAGCGAGATTTTTGAGAACATACCGCTGATAATCAGCAAGACGAATACTGACAAGGAACACATTGGCGGGTGCCCAGTGATAAACCTGTCAGAGCTGAGGCATGCACAGGACAAGAGAGATATAGTAAAAATACTGGTAAAGAAGAACAGATATGACATCTGAGTCAACCTACACAATCAACGGTACCAGGGTGACTCTCTTTGGGGGAATAAAGGGACTAGTATCTGAGGGTGAGGCTCTGAGGCGCGGCCTGATCATAAACAGGCCGGATGTTATTTTAATTACCATATCGGAAGAACATGTTGAAGGGCTTTCAGAGTTCATGAAAGACCCGTTCGAGATGATCCTTTCCGATTATGAGATAATCTATGGGGTGCACCTTTCCGTTTATGGTGAAGTCATGACTCCGCCCCCCATATACACTGAAAGCGTAAGGTATGCCGAAGACAACGGGATAGAAATCATCGGCCTGGACATGAACGAGGGCGAGTTTTCAAAGCTTTATTCCAAGAAAGTTGGAACATTTGCACTGGTGCGCCATTCAGTAAGGAAGAGAAGGCTCATAAAGAAGGAGTTCAAGGATCGGACGCCTGATGAATTCGTGAAATCCTGGGAAGAAAGGGTGAACAACATAAGGGCCCTGAGAGAGGTTGATCGGATACGCGTGGAGAAGATGGAAAACTCCCTCATGGAACACCTTGAAGGATCGCGATGGAAGAATGCATTTGTTGTCGTGGACTTTGAATTCTTTGACCATTTCAACGCTTTCCTGAAAGCTATGCCTTCTGGGAATGAGTGATCCTGCCCTTCCTCTTTCCAGCGAATATCATGTAGAGTTCGCTGCTTCCCGAACGTGATGCTTTTGGCGTAGTCTTCTTTTTGAACCTGTACTTCCTCGCCCATTCCCTGAAGAACTCTTCTGTCATGTCCCCCTGGAACTGTTTGACTATGGCCTTTCCATCCTGCTCAAGAAATTCATCCGCGAGTTCCATGACCCTCCTGCATAGCAGGTATGACGAAGAGTGGTCAATGTTCCTGTCACCGCTTGTCTTGACCATTGCGTCCGACAGGATAGCATCAAAATGGTCCCTGCCAAGCTCTGCAAGGATCTCCTTGAGCTTCCCTTCCAGTTCTCTGTTGAAAACGTTGCTCTTTATGAAAATAATGCCGGGGATCGGCTCCATCTTCTCGACGTCTACGGAAACCACGGTCTCTCCCGTTATTTCCCTGATTATCTGGGTCCAGCCGCCGGGTGAAGAGCCAATCTCCAGGACCAGGTCACCTTCCTGCAGCAGCTCGAATTTTTCCTGTATTTCAAGGATCTTGAAGGATGCCCTGCTTCGAAAGCCCGCGTTCTTTGCCTTGTGATAGAACGAGTCTTTTCTCCTGTTCATCTGATTAATTTTCGCCTATGATCTTCCTGTACTCGGGAGCGGACATTCCCTTCTCCGAGCCCGGGGAATCCAGCTTGATCTTCACAATCCAGTTGCTGTAGCTGTCTTCATTGACGAGTTCCGGCTTATCCTCCAGCGCACTGTTGACTTCCAGGACTGTTCCTGAGACTGGGGCATAGACATCTTCAGCTGACTTGACCGATTCGATTGTGAGAAGAACATCTCCCAGCTTCTTCTTGTCCCCGACAGAGGGGACCTCAATGTAAACAATATCGGTCAGCTGGTTCTGGGCATAATCCGTGACACCAATGGTTGCAATGTCTCCTTCAACTTTGAACCACTCGTGGCTTTTCGTATAGTTAAGGTCTTCCGGGACTTTTGACATGGTTACGAAATGCTTTGACACTTATAAAAATGATTTCTTGTTTTTCAAATTCCATGCTTCCGTTGCTGAATCCACACTTCCCTCTGGACAAAGTAATTGAATGCGGCAATCTTCCGCTGCCTGCAGTCAAAGGTTCACGAATAGTGGGTGAGGGACTTCTGCATCTCCCTGGACTTCTTTCTGTTCGAATGCAGGGGAGCGACATAATTTTCCATGGCTTCAACAATCTCCATGGACGAGCCGTTGAGCTCGGGTATGACAATGGATCTCACCGCCCTTTGCTCCGGCACTTCTCTGCACCGGTTGTAGACTGTGCCGTCCACTTTCAGTCCCATGTTTTCTATGTCTTCCTTAATCTCCCCGGTCTGTACAAGGCTCAGTTCATCCATTGTTGTAACAATATGGAATCGTGTTTCCTGCATCCTGTCCCAGACCCTGTTGGCGAGATTCTTCCATTCCTCCAGTATATTGAAAGTTTTTGATATCCGGAAACGGTTTTTTAATCTGAGGTATATCTTTATGTCCCTGTCGAGGTGCTCGTAAAATTCCCTTTCCAGGAGCAGAAGATGCATTGTTGATGAAGAAGCTGCCGTGTCCCACACCACATAGTCATACTTCCCGGATTCCTCAAGCTCGACGATGTTGGCAATCATGAATTCCTCTGCCACACCTGGACTGCTCGCGATATGGTCTATTATCCAGTCTTCAACTTCCACAAACTCCTTCAGAACCGCTGCGACCTGATCGCCGTAGCGGAACTTCCACCTCCCCGAGACTTCTTTCTCGGAGAGCTCGATAACATCCAGGTTTTCACGCTCCTCCCTGAAAATGTACCTGAGTGATGGCATGAAATCGCTTGATACGATAGCCGTCCTGCCCCTCCTGGAGCAATACAGCGCGTATGCTGATGCCACACTGGTCTTTCCCACTCCACCCTTTCCAAGGAAGGCGGTTATCATCGTTAAATTAAATATCAACACGGAGAACTTAATAGTCTAACCTTAAATATTGCAAGTATTGGCGAAAAGCCTGCGCAAAGTATTTTGCCGGGTGTGGCCTACAATAACCCATGAGGTCCTTTATTGCCGTTTCCATCCAGCCCAACGATGCAATAACTTCTTTGATGAAAGCCATTGAACCCCTGAAGGGGTCAAAGGTCCCGCACAACAGGCTTATGCACATGACACTCGCGTTCCTTGACGAGATTTCTGAAGATGAAAAGAACCTGATTTGCAGCATTTTATCCGGCATAACCTACCAGTCATTTCAGCTCAAAACAACACATGTAGGCGCATTTCCCGACCTCAGGAAAGCCAGGGTTGCGTTCATAGGGGTGGACTCCCCTGAGGTTGTGCAGCTCCAGAAGATCCTTATGGAAAGGCTTCCTGAAAAGTTCAGGGAAAAAAGGGATTTCGTCCCCCATCTCACTGTCTCGCGCTTCAAGAGGCCCCCGGACATCAGAGGGCTTATCGGGGAAACAGGGAATGCCGATTTTGGAGACTATAAAGTGGATAAGCTTACACTTTACAGGAGTGAGCTTACCCCCCAGGGGGCTATTTACACAGAGATCTGCAGCGCTCAGCTGATATAATTTGTCCTGTCGCCGTCTTCCTTGGCCTGCTTCGGCTTCAGGAGGTCCTCATCGCTGAACTCTATTGCGATAAGCCCGGATACAGGAATGAGCCTGAGAAATGACTTTTCGCCTTCCGTTATCCTGAAGCATATTGCCCCTTCCTCACCGAGAATCGTGTAGCCCACGAATTCCCCTTCTGTCTTCATTGGCTCGTCTCTTCCGCTGTTCGATATAACTACGTATTTTCCCCCTTTTCTTATCTCAATCATTTCCATATTCATCATCAACTGTCGAATTAATTTGCTCTCAATTCCCACGTGAATCTGGTACCTACATTAGTATATTCTTAAAAAAATATTTCTTTGGGCTATCCGGAATTCAGGGGATGAAAAGGCCTGACTCTTCATTGGCCTTTTTCCGCCCTTGCCTTGAGTTCAGATATCCTCTCTACATTCTTCCTGTAGTTGTCCAGCGCCATCTTTACGTTGACTTCGACCCAGCTCCAGGCCTTGAGGAGATCCCCTGATCTAAGCCTGTACTTCTTCATCTTTCCCTCCTGAATCTCTTCAAGCATGTCCATGGATTTCAGCTTGTTCATGTGCCGGTAAAGCGTTGTCCTGCTCGTGTGAAGATATGACATAAGCTCATCTCCTGTCCAGTAACGGTCGCTGCGCATCAGGAAGCAATCCTTGAACAGCCTGAAATAGGCGGACTTAGAAATGGAATTGAAGTCAGTTTGGATATTGAGCCTGGGAATGTACCCGATGTCGGAGAGGAAATAAGCTATGTTTCTGTCAAGATCATCACCGGGATCCCTTGTGGGGCTGGATACAATGGTCATTTTAAACATAGGGAATCCAAGAGATAGCTACGCTATTTTAATAAAGTTGTTTATCAGAACCTCATGATGTTTATGAGCCGGACATCCTGCAAATACGTGAAAGGCGAAAGAATATTACTTATAAGCTGCAAGCGATAAACCTGCGGGGAGCAGGAGGAACATTGCCGCTCATAAAATGCAACAGGACCAGTATAGGAAGGGTTGTGCTTGACGGGAGCCGAACTGAGATTGCAGCCTCCATCTTTGATGATGATTCCGCTTCATTAATGCGCAGCTTTGAAAGCGGAAGAAGGGATTTTTCCACCCTGTATGAGGTCAGGTACGACCTTTTTTCCAGCAGAAGCGGCAAGGAGCTGCAGAATGTTCTGGATTACCTCAACCACTACGGTGCGGACTACATTTTCACCTTCAGATCGGAGGATCCTGAATTGCTTTCCCAATACTACGGGATAGCTGCAGATTCCGGTGTCCCCGCAGCTGACATTGAGATCGCCGTGTATGAGGCGATAAGGAACGATGCGGGCTTCAACACCCTAATGCTCTCGCACCACTCCTATTCCGGGGAGAGCGTTGTGCCTGCCTATGAGGCAATAATGAAACAGGCACCCGATATTGTAAAACTGGCTTCAAGATACGATGAGTACAGCTCATTCCAGGACGACTTTCTGAAACTGCAGGAGCTCAAGCAGGACAGCGGAAAATGCATGAGCTACATACCCATGGGCCGGCCGAATTCATTCCTGAGGATCATGTCAGCATATGTTCTTTCAGACTTAGTGTATGCAAAGGAATCCGGTGAAACCGGCGAAGGCCAGCTCACCGGGGAAGAGTATGCAGGATTCTTCAAACTTTTCTAGATCCCCAGGGTCACCAGAACCCCGGCTATGCCCGATACTATAAACTCTATCCCTATTGCCGCCAGCAGGAGGCCCATTATCCTTGAAATTATGAGTGACCCCGTCTTTCCTATGCGGTTAAGGATATTCATCGAGAACTTGAGTATGAAGAACGCTATTATCATTACGACAATAATGGCTATTATAACCGAAAACCTGTCAAGTATTCCGTTGCTCCTGGAATTGAAATATATGATAGCAGTTGTTATGGAGCCTGGACCTGCAAGCAGCGGCACTCCGATTGGCACTATCCCAACGGCCTCCCTCTCAACGTAGTCCTGCTGTTCGAGCGGGGTCAGCTTAGTCGTTGACAGCTTCCCCTGAATCATGTCGAAGGCGACCTTGAAAAGGAGTATGCCGCCGGCAATCTTGAAATCTGAAATGTCTATGCCGAGAACGCTGAATATATATTCCCCGAGGAACATGAAGCCCAGAATCATTCCGCCGGCCACCATTATTGCCTTTCTGATGACGCGGTTCAGTTCCTCTCTGGAAAATCCCTCCGTAAGCGCAACCAGAGTCGGCACTGCCCCTAGTGGGTTGACCAGGGCAAATATTGCCGCAACTACCGTGAGCATGAATATCACCGGGGACATCGACCCTAGCCATGTTTCGGCCTCTATTAATCCTATGCCATAGAGTGTCCATGCCCCATTCAGATTTTCTTAAAACAATATAAATAGAAATTCCTGTTGTAGAACAATGGTCAACGTAAGCTTCCTTAAGCGTCTCCTCAGTGTGGGGGAGAAAAACGTCCTGAACCAGTTGACTGAATTCACTGATCTCGGCGGAGAGGCGAGTGATCTGCTCAAGATCATGCTTTCGGCAGAGGACAGCCTTGATCAGCTTAATGACGAGATCAGGGAGGTTGAAAGGAACGGAGACGATGTAGCGATCCGTGTGAAGAGAGATATAACAGGAGGAGCCATCAGCTCTAACCTGATGGAGAACCTGGTAACTGTCACGGAGACCTTTGATGACATCATTGACAAGGCTTACTTCATCAGCAGGGAACTCAGGAGGATGAATCTTTACCACAGGGAGAGAAACGATACGGCCATAGACCTGATTGGAAGCTCGTACGAGATTTTTTCCAGGATGCTTGATCTCATAAAAGAGGCCCTCTCCTACGTGAAGAGGATGCTGAAGGCCAGCGACATTGACATCATGCGGGGCATCAGGGAGGACATTGAAGTTCTTGAGGAAAAGGGCGACGAGCTCAAGGACGACCTTATCGATGAAATATACAGGGTTGCCGATTCAATATCGTACCTCGTTTTCACGCACCTGACAGGGGTGGTCCACAAGATTGATGATATGCTTGACGGCTGCGAGGATATCTCTGACCTCGTTCTCACGATAAACCTCTCTCTTACAAAATGATGCTTTACTTCATCCTGGTGGTCATCACCGCCGGAATTCTTACCGCGTTTGTAGCAGGAAACAACCTTTCAGCGGCCGTTGGTATGGTCATAGGGGGGAGGATAGTCACAAAATCCACAGGACTGGCTATAGGGATCGCAGGTTTTCTTGCCGGGCTATACCTCCAGGGGGCTGACCTGAGAACCGCTTCGGAAGCACTCCTGCCACATTCGTACAACATCATATTCTATGCACTCCTGATCTCCTCGCTTATTTTTGCCATGGCATCCTTTGTGAGGGCGCCGCTTTCACTCATAATGGCCCTGCTTGGTGCGGCTGTGGGGCTATCGCTGCATTACGGCCACAGCATAGACATTGGTTTTGTGAGGTTCACCGTCCTCACCTGGGTCATTGCGCCGGTCGTATCCATCGCATCAGCATTTGCCCTGAACAGGGCCCTTACAAGGCATGAGTTCAAGGATTCCTGGAGAACTGCTGTCATCTTCAAGGTGCTTCTGATCATCGTCTCCTTTTTCACTGCCTTTACCCTTGGGGCAAACACCCTTGGCTTTATTGATGAAGTTTCAGGTTCCGGATACCTTGTGCTCGGAAGCATGACGGCAGGGATAATCGTTGGTTCTGTCTTTCTCAGCAGTGGCGTGATAAAGAGAGTAGGGCAGGAGATATACCTCATGAGGTACACGAATGCCTTTTCCGCCCTCTTCGTTTCGTCCATGATTGTAGAGGCTGCCACATTCTTCGGGATACCCGTCTCAAACACGCAGACCCTGACATCAAGCGTTTTCGGGACGGGAATATCATATAAGTTCAAGGCAATATACCTGAGGCCGTTCCTTATGATAGTTATAACATGGGCCATATCCCCGGTTGCGGGATTTGTTCTCGGCTGGATAATATGAAAAAATAGGTTTTACTGTTCTGATAGGTCCTCGAGAACAGCTCCTCTTGAAGCAGAGGTAACGAGCCTGGCATACTGGGCGAGGAGTCCCTTCCTGTGCTTGGGAGGCGGGGCTTTCCAGTCTGCAAGCCTTCTGTTTATTTCCTCTTCAGCAAGGTGAAGGTCGATCTTCCCGGTTGCTATATCAATTGTTATCATGTCGCCTTCCTTGACGATAGCCATGGGTCCGCCGACATATGCTTCCGGTGCCACATGCCCAACCATCATTCCTCTTGTGGCGCCTGAAAATCTTCCGTCGGTCACAAGTGCAACCGACTCTCCGAGGTCCTGGCCCACTATAGCTGCCGTGACTGCAAGCATCTCCCTCATTCCGGGCCCGCCCTTCGGCCCCTCGTACCTTATCACTACAACGTCCCCGCTCTTGATCTTCCTGTCGAGCACTGCCTGGAATGCTCCGTCCTCTGAATCAAAGACCTTCGCTGGACCGGTGTGCTTCTTTATCTTTGAGGCTGAACTCTTCAGGACACACCCCTCAGGCGCAAGCGATCCTTTCAGTATGCTTATGCCTCCTGTAGGCTGGTATGCAGAATCCATGTTCTTCACCACCTTTTCAGAGACCGCTGCCACTCTTACATCTGAGAGGTTCTGTGCAACAGTCTTTCCAGATACCGTGATGCTGTCGCCGTTCAGCAGGCCGGCATCAAGGAGTTTCTTCATTATTATCGGGACTCCGCCAACCCTGTTCAGGTCCGCCATTACGTATTCCCCTCCGGGTTTCATATTTACAATCTCTGGTATGCGCCTGCTTATTCTTTCAAAATCTTCGATTTCAAGCCTGACCCCTGCTTCATGTGCTATGCCAAGAAGGTGAAGGACGGCGTTTGTTGAACCGCCTGATGCCATGAGAAGGGCTATTGCGTTCTCAAAGGATTCGAACCCGAGGATATCCCTTGGCTTTAGGTCCGTTTCCAGCAGGTGCATGAGGGTCTCGCCAGTCTTGTGCGCGTATATGGACTTCTGCCCGTCAACAGCAGGAGGCGATGCGCTTCCCGGAAGTGCAAGGCCGAGCGCTTCAGTCATCATTGCCATCGTGTTTGCAGTGTAGAGGCCGCCACATGCTCCGGACGTGGGTATAGCCTTATCCTCCATGAGCTTCAGGTCTTCTATGCTCATCTTTGATGCGCTGAATGCGCCAACTGCTTCGTAGACATCCCCGATTGCTATGTCCTTCTCGAAGAAGGTCCCCGGAAGTGTTGTTCCTGCGTACATGACAACGGATGGTATGTTCATCCTGGCCATTGCCATCATCATTCCCGGATTTGTCTTGTCGCAGCCTGAGAGGGCTGCGAAGCCATCGTATCCATGGGCATTGACAGTCATCTCCACAGTATTGGCAACCATCTCCCTGCTTACGAGAGAGTATTTCATTCCTTCCGTTCCCATGGCTATTCCATCTATAACAACGGGGGCGGTGAATGTCCTTGGGGTTCCCCCTGCAGATTCTATCCCTGCTTTTGTGTGCTGTGAAAGTGAAAGTGCATGTATGTTGCAGGGACCCGCCTCGTTCCAGGCAACAGCTATGCCGACAATGGGCTTTTCCAGGTCATTGTCGGATAATCCCATAGCCTTCATGAAAGCACGGTTAGGCGCACGTTCAGGTCCGCCGTAAACAACCTTAGATCTCATATACCCGTATCCTTCCATTATTTTATAATGACGTGTTATTGATGATCATTCCGCAGTTAGCGGAGGGCTGTTGATGCGGAGAAGGCTTGGAACCGCCAGGGCTGATCCTTTTTTTGCGGAGATACAAAGATTTAAATCTTCTGTTATGGAATACAGGTCTGCAATATTGCCTGGTACAGTTATGGTCTGATCATACAGTACAGTTTCAAGCCAGCAGGTCTTGCAACAAAAGGGGGTTTCTTGAGGATATGGGCACTTTTTCGTATGAACTTAGAAGGACTCTGTCCAGTAAGACTGTCATTATTCTAACTGCTGCAGTTATAGCTATTTCAGTTTTTTCAGCCATAAATACCGCGACCAGTTCTCCAGGCCCCATCGGATTCAACAACAGTGTTGCTTATGGATACGGCTCAAACGGCAGCTACAGCATTGTAGTTTATATCCACAACGGATTTGGCCAGCCGATACAGGGTTCCAGGGTGATCGTCGGCCTGGGTAACAGTTCCACACTGACGGGGACATCTGATGCGATGGGCTATGCAAATTTCACGCTTTCAGGCGTCAACAGCACTGTGATAGAAAACCCGTCAAACTCCACCCAATGGGGCTTGCCGTTCAATTATACGACAAGCCGGGGAATGGTCAATTTCGGGATGCTGGATATGTACAGCAACTATTCCAATCCCTATTTCTTCAGTATCAGTTACTCGTACAAATTGCCCAATGGAACCCTGTACAATAAATCTCAGGATATATCCAGGTACAGCATGAATTCCGTCAGCGTTCCCAACCAGCCTACTAAGTCCGCTCTGGATGTACTTTACGAAGGAGATGTCAGCCAGGGGTCACCGGAGGTTCTCTTGTATGTGATGCCCGTGAACGGAACTATTGAGCAGAACGGATACTCTGTCGGCTATTCCGCTCTCAACATCTCAGAGCAGAATATGACCTACTTTGGCACATACAGAAGCTTTTCCCATGTTGAGCTGAATCCGAAGAACCTTACAGGATCCAACGTAAACTACTACGTTTTTGCACTTTTCACCCCCTCTGGAAAACTTCTAACATCATTGGGGTTGGCCATAAACACACCCGAACAGGGAAACCAGGTAAGTGAAGCGTTCTACGGAACCCAGATGTCCATCATGGGGCTGTTCATTCCACTGATCGCGGCGGTATCGGCTTACGCAACCTATGGAAAGGATAAGACCCTAGGGGTTCTGGAATCAGTCCTGGCACGGCCGGTATCGAGAAAAGGCCTGATCCTGTCCAGATACCTTGCAAACCTGTCAGCGGTATTTGCAGCAACCTTTGTGGCGTTCCTGGTTTCGTCTCTTGTTTATGGAATTTATCTTGGAAACAGGATACCGGCAGATACTTTCCTTTCAGGATTATGGTCACTGTTTGCCGCAAGTGCTGCATACATAGGCCTGGTATACATGGCTTCGAATTTTACCAAATCCAGCGGGGCGCTCCTTGGATTTGCAATCGGGATTTTCATTGTGTTTGATTTCCTATGGACATTTGCTGGAGCAGACCTCATTCCGTTTCTGATCACTTCGTTGTTGCTGCATATACCTTCAGGGAGCCTGCAGTATGTCCAGTCGTTCGTGGACTTGTATTACATATCCCCGGCTGGCCTTCCGAACATAACCAGCCTTATTATCACCGGTTCTGCCTACTCCACGATTTATGCCAGGAGCTCAGAATTTGTGCAGGTAGGCCTCACCTACTTCAATGTCATACTCATAGGTATCCTTTGGAGCGTGGTTCCACTTGTACTGAGCGTCATAGCCTTCGTGAAGAGAGGGTGAGTGTATGTTAATATTTTCCATACATGCAATGACTGAACAATGGGAACGACATAGCAATTAACCACCAAATATTACATTCTTGCTACCTATTTTGCCTCCGTAAGAACATTTAAATTTTATGAATGGGAATACCTACTGTGATAGAGGTAGAAGATTTTACTAAGACCTTCGGCAGGAATGATGAGCCTGCTGTAAAGAGCATAAGTTTTGAGGTCCAGAATGGCGAGATACTCGGACTCGCCGGGTTGAACGGTGCAGGAAAAACTACTACAATTCGCGCCATTAGTGGCATAATCCTACCATCAACGGGAACAATAACTGTTGACGGGCACAACATAGTAACCGATAAGATACAGGCATCAAGGGGCATTGGCTGGGTACCTGAGTTCCCAAATTTCGAGCCGAATGCACGGGCCATACCGCTACTGAAATATTATGCGGGATTCTATGGCATAAAGGGGCAGGAGGCCGAAAAGCTGGCCAGGGAACTGCTTAGGCAGGTTGACCTTGAACCGGCGGTGAGGAAGAAACTTCGCTCATATTCACAGGGAATGAAGAAGAGGTTCGCACTCGCATCTGCAATGTTCTCTTCCCCCCAGAACTTCCTCTTTGACGAGACCCTCAATGGCCTGGACCCTGAGGGCATAAATTATCTCAGGAAACTGATAGTAAAATTCAAAGAAGAGGGGAAGGCGATTTTTCTTTCATCGCACATATTGAATGAGCTCGAAAACCTTGCCGACAGGACAATCATAATACACAGGGGAGAGATAATTGAAACTCTGAGCAGAGACAGGATGAGGAACCTTGGAAAGCCTGTCCTGAAGGTGAGGCTCAACAAGGTTGATAGTCAAGCAATAAAGCTTCTCGAAGAGTACGGCACAGTGTCAGTTGAAGGCGACACCCTCACCGTTATTAACCTCAAATCGGGCCCGGGTTCAGCGGATGATGTTAATGCTGAACTGATAAAGGCAGGCTACAAAGTCTCGATGTTCAACGTGCAGGGAGCCAGCCTCGAAGAGTATTTCTTCCAGCTTGTGGGTGAGAAGAAATGATACCTCTCTTGTATGAATTTATTCGCGCAATTAAAAGCAAAACAGTCATAATACTGACCGTTGTGATAATCCTTTTCTCTCTAGGTATAGCGTTTGGCCTTGCGACGGGCGTTACTACAACCTCTCCACAGAACCAGTACCAGACCTACGCCTATGGGTACGGATACAACGGAAGTTACAACTTCACTGTTATAATCCAAAACGGATACGGTGACCCTGTGCAGGGGTCAGTGGTGAACGTTAGCCTTCAAGACGGAGTAGTTCTCCATAAGCCAACAAATGCCAATGGAATTGCAAATTTTACACTGACAAATGTGAATAGTTCAGTTCTGAGTCCTCAGCCGGGAACAAACTTCGCACTCCTTCAATTTAACTACACAACTACCCTTGGATTTCCAATTACTAATTCCATGATAGTATACACTACCGAGCAGAACAATTCCTATTTCTTCCATCAATACAGCGGTCTGGACTCCCCGAAGTCGAACCTGTACAACAGTAGCAGATACTCCATGAATACGGTTTCAATCCATAATTTGCAGAACAGAAGAGGCATAAGTTTCCAGTATATGGGTGGATACAACAGTTCCATTCCAACGGTGAGCCTGTACTACGAGAAGTTCAACGTCAGCAATGGATACAGTCTTAATTTCAGCGCGCTCACTGAAAACAACATGACTCATTACGGCACCTACAACTCATACTTCCAGAAACTCAATCTTGAGAACCTGTCAGGTGGGAATAATGAAATGTATGTTTTCGCACTGTTCACACCATCAGGACAGAGGGTCTCTATTGTGCAGGTATTTGTCCAAACCAGTGCAAGCAGCACTAATGTAAACAGCCTCTTCTTCTCCGGTGAGATGCTTCTCTTGGGTCTTTTTGTTCCTTTGATGGCTGCGGTTTCTGCGTATATGACGTATGGCAAGGATCGAACCGGTAATGTTCTGGAGTCCGTTCTGGTAAGGCCGGTATCTAGACGTGGGTTGTTGTTTTCCAGGTATGTTGCAAATACACTTGCTGTGCTGATAGCTGCTGTTGCTTCATTTGCCGTGACATCGATTGTTTTTGAACACTATCTGGGAAGAAGCCTGCCGGTAGATACCTTTACCTACGGCCTATGGGCATTATTCATAGGAATAGCCGGGTTCATAGGACTGGTTTATCTTGCTTCCAACTTCATGAAGTCGCAGGGAGCATTGCTTGGATTTGCGATGGCGATCTTCTTCGTGCTGGATTTCTTCTGGACATTCCTTGCCCTGATCCCAAACTTACTGGTGTCATATGTCCTCAGGCTCCCCATTGGAAGCCTTGCGTACGGAAAAGCACTCATCGCACTGGATTATTCCACGCCGGTGGGATTTGGCCAAATTGCAAACTACATACTCAGTGGAAGCACTGCGAGTCTTGTTGGGAATGTTCAAGGTGCAACGCTGGCTGATCTGGGCCTTACACCAACAGTTATGATTGCTCTTGGAATAGTGTGGATAGTGGTCCCTATTGCCCTGGCAATATATTTCTTCTCCAAGAGGGATTGAGAGCCTTAATATGAATGAGTTAAATTTTATTCCCTTTTTTATATTTATTTTCCTCTGAATTTTTCTTGTTCCTACAAGAGCAAATGGTAAAGCATTTACACAATTCAGCTAGTTTTCAATATAATAAAAGTTGTTATTCCTCCAACGGATTAATGAACCTGCAGGGAGAGAGCCGACATACCCTCTGTCTACTGCGGTCCTGCTGATATCTGGTTTAGCGTTGAACTTTAATATGGGTGTCCCCTAAAAGTTGGGGGTAACCTGAGACATCCTGCCAACAGATAGCTTATATTCTTGGGCACTGAAGCCATAGGACCGCTTGAATGCGATACGGATCCTGTTTTTTCAGGCCTTCAACAATGCCTGAACTTATGCCCGATCTTATTGCTTCGAGAATGCCTTCCATGTGCCGCCACATGGACTTTGCAAGCCTGATGATCTCGGGCATCCTTGACCTTCTTGCCCAGGATATCCACTTTGCAAGATAGTCCACAACCATCTCATTTCTCAGGGACCAGAGCCTCTGCAGTGACTCCTTGAAATGATATGCATGTGTGACCTGGAGATCGAGCTTCCTGATATCTTTCAGCTTCTCCTTCTGCTTTTCACTGAGCTTATCAGGATTCATGAACAATGTGTACCGAGTGCCCTTGAGTATGACATTCTCCCTGGCCTCCTTCCTCCTGATTTTATCAAGTGCATCGTTCATCATCTTGATCACATGGAAGTGATCAAAGACGATCTGAGAGTCGGGGATATACTTCTCAGCACCGGATATGAACGATGGATCCATGTCCATGGAGACATGCTCTATTCCTTTCGGATCAATGAACGGATTCTTCTGCAGGAATCTGAGGAACACCTCCGATTCCTTTCCCTCCTCGATGTGAATTATCCTGCTGTTCCTTATGTCGTAGAACAGCGTCGCATAAACATGATGCTTTTCAACTGAGAATTCATCAACTCCCGGCACTGAAATATCCGAGATATCCTGCTCCTTTCTTGCCTCTTCAACATAGTGCCTGAGGATTCTCCACACAGAATCGTCGCTTATTCCGATCATTCTTGATACGGCGAGTGGAGGCATTTCCCTGCACATCTCCACTATCATCGCCTCGAAGTGAAGGGAGAAGCCTGATCCCCTGCTTGCCCATGGCATGTCCACCGTCTTCTTCCCATGCTCGGAGCAGAGTATCCTAAGCTCCCTTGCATGCACGTACGTGGGGTACTGGAAAATGTTCAGGTGCCTCCATGTCCTCTCAGTTGTGTCGTGCACTCCCGCCGATTCATGACACACGGGACATGGGAATTTAGAGCCTCTGGGGAAATCAATGGTGATGTCCACCCTCTTCTCATTGTGATCAAACCTTATTTCCTTTATTTTCCAGGGTTCCTCAAGGCATAGAAGCTTACTGAACAATCCCTCTGAATCCATGGATTGTGATCGAAAAGGAATTTATTATTTACCCCCAGTGATCGAGAGAGAACCTCTTTTATTCAACACATCCTGAACCAATGGCATGAGTTCTTCAGGTATACGCAGGTCCCTCTTATCAAAATCTATAATTTTTGACAGCTCAAGTTCAGACAGCAATGTGTTGTAGCCCTGGCCTTTTACACCTTGTTTGAACCCTTTCCTCCCCGCCAGTGTCTGGTTCTCGTAGTAGTTTCTATATCTTCTCCCCTCTTCATTAAGTTCTAAAATCGCATTGAGGACTGATCCTCCTTGGTTTCCAAATTTTTCAAGGAATTCTTTGATCCGATCTCTGAACATGTCCCAATTTGAACTTTGTGTGAACTCCTTATTTTTTCCATTAAACGTGTAATATTCCCCGTTGAAATCATAGAAATCGTTGAGCATCTCCTTGTTTTGTGATAGCCAGTCATTTAACTTCTGATCTGAAATCAGCCTTGCAACCTCTTTGGTCACTTTGTCACTATCAAATCCTTTGTATTTGTCGTCGTAGCCGTTATCATTGAAGCCAAGACAGTAGTCCGATTTCAGTTCTCTGCACAACTTGAACAGTAGGTTTTCCTCCAGGGTTCTGCCAGAATAAGACTGAGGACATATTTTTGAAAGGAGAAGAAATCGCTCTTCCTCTTTAGAATTATGTCTGCTCATATTTTGTTAGCAGTAATCTGGATAAATATCTTTCCCTTCATGACATAATGTATTGACTCATGTGTTCCGACCCGTTAAAATCGCTTCTAATCGAACCAGAATGACACCTTGAGTTGAGTCTATGGGGCACCCTTTTTCTTTCCATTAATCTTCCATCACTTGTAACTTCACGGGTCAAGCTTGCACGGAATTCAAGAAGTCATTTCTTTCAGAGTAGACGCCGAGTAGGCAAGGATCAGACTGGAAAATGCAAATCACATGGTATCAGCAAAAGTAACCAAAAAATAGCGTAACAAAACTTCTCCCTGATGTCGGTGATTATGTGAGGGGGAAAGATCATCTGGAGTTCATATCATGCCTGATTAGTGCTTCACCGAATAGCTCTCGCCCTTCTGAATGGTAAAAATGTTTATATTCTATATCACGTAAATCCCGATAGAGGGTGTTTTTAATCGAGACTCAGAAGTTGACTGCAAAACTAAAATATGCTTTTAATGAACTGTCGAAAGACAGGGGTGTTGGATATAACCTATTTTTCGTTTGGCCTGTATTCTCGCAAAACCTGATTTATACACTTCAGAAGGCTGGAGCAGAAAAGATCTCACCAAACCAATATCGTGTTATGTGTACTCAGAACGATGTCAGTTTCTATAGAACGAGGAAACTGTTCGGATCTGATTTTGTTGTAAATGTCTTGGAAGGTGATCAGTATGGCGTTGTAAATGGAGTTATTAATAAAACGAATTGGAGGGATATTGGAAAAGCAAAATTGGCATTACGCGAGGTTGGACTTAACAACGTTAGCATAACACCTACCTCGTTGTACAATTTTTTACTTAACACTCATAATTACGAAGGTTTTCTTCTGAAAGAGTACAGAGCAGGTGCCCCCAAGCTTCAATCTTACTTTAAGGATGACCATGTAGATGTTAATCAGAGAATTGTGCTAGAAAAATTAGAAAATGATTGGGCATACGGAATCCGCCCCTATCAAGCAACGCTTAAAGAACCCAGTAAGAGTGTCGAGATAAGATTTTACAGTCAAGGTTTTATTTCTATGGCTGTTCTTCCAAAGAGCTTTGGTGTTGTTACAAAACTTATAAGCCACATGTTTAAGGATCATCAAAAGGCTTTAAATAAGGTATCAGAAGCTGGTAGAGAGCGTTTAAAAACTCCCTCGGTCAACTTGGTTAGACACAAGAATTTGATCCTAAGGCTTGAAGATTATGATACTGCATCGAACGGCAAATCACAATCGGCCTTGAGTTACGATGAGGACCGTTTAAATAGCCTTCTTTTGTATCTATCGGAATTTGCCGAGATCTATGGAAAGAGGATAGAGGGGCGTTCGTTGGTTTTTAACCTATTATATGAGAAGACACCAGAAAGCGATGAAGTTAATCCAACATTTTCAGTAGACATAACCCCTAAAAGAGTTCTCGTTAGCCCTACGGGCCCTGTGAACAAAGAGAACTTGATCCATCTGTATTACGGAATAGAAAGGTTCTATAACGTAACTTCAAAGAGTGATGTAAATTAAATCTCCAAACAAAGAGAAGAGGGAAACTCATATCCGAAGAGCAATCGAACATGCAAAATTCAAATATGTAATTCAAAGGTTGTTCAACGACGAAAATGCTACACACGGACACGCTTATCTGGCGTCAGACATTTTTACCTCATTAGAGGATAAGAAGGATGGGTCATGGGACCTCTTAATATGTGAAATAGAGGGCTTAGTAAAGAATGAGATCCACCCTATATTTATTGAGGTCAAGTCAACCTTCGAAGACAATGAAAAGTTAGTGGGAGAGATTGTAGCCAAGATCAAAAAAACTGAAGAGCTGGCCAAGAACAACGTTCAAGACCTGATACTATCTCAAATATCGGCTGTTGACCCAAAGAAATTCACAATGAGGTGGGATAAAGCCGAATATGTTGTATTCATTCCAGGCAGACTTTCCATGGGCATCGTTGACTATATTGCCTCTAATTCAAAGAAATGGAAGAATAAAACAGGACTGGTGATTTGGTCATACGACAAGGGAGACACTGAACGAGATGTAATACAAATTCCTTATAACCATAGAAATGATATCAAGACTTGTCGAAATATTGACAATGCCAAATGTAACCTATGCCTATGTAATCATTATAGCTCAAAGATGGCCTCGTTCTTCAGGCATGTTGACAAGCAGGAATTGGAAAAGCCAAGAATAATGCCTTCTAAGCACAAGTATGTAGACCCAGTTGTAAACATTATTTCAATACTTCACGTGGGAAAATTATTCAGATCTAATGAGAAGAATCTCACCTTGAACGACATCAAGGAACGTGTTAAACGTTTTTTTATTGATTATAGTATCGAATTGGACAAACAAGAGATTGAATTTTTGATTTACCTGATGAATCGCGGAAAGATTATCCTTAAAACAAAGGGAGATCCAATGGGAGCTTATCACTTGAATAAGGATATTGCAGATGCTCTAGAAGATGAGAAGCTATTAACGGAAGAAATCGTGAAGCGAACAGTAAACAACAAGCTGCCTGACACCTTCCTCGAACAATTTGATAAATAGCCAAATCCCAGTCTTCACGTTAGAGAATTGTAACAGGTACAGAGACGATGAGGAATGCATATAGATTTATCTGTGAGACATATTCAGGGCCTCCAGGGTAGGTAAAACCTGAACAGCGTGCATGGCATTGGCCTCGGCCATGCATATTGCCTTATTATTTAAAATTCTCAACCAGATAGATCTACTTCTGAATTACTGAATTAACTGTGAGTTAATTCGTATTCTGCCAGTCTAAGGGCTGAAGTCACCAAAGGATTGTACTCTCCATGTATGACATTTTCAAATAACCCTTCAACTTCCTTTACTGATCTTTTTGTAAGACCTGCATAATAATGCACAGCAATATCTCTGACGGCTTTTCCTGTTGATATTCTCGACTCTTCGGCTGTCAATTTTCTCACCCGATATTCTTTAAATGAGAGGTAGATAAATATTTATGGACTTCCGTTAGGTCATTACGGCAAAAATTGAAAATACATTAGGTGAGATGTATCCATGTGTAAATGCCGGATCATAATCTCACTGAACATTTCTAGTTTATCTTCGACGTCCTGACAAATAGGGTTTTATATCTACAAAGCTGGGATAGGATCAGTATTGTTTTCTTTCTCTGGACTTATTTTCTAATCCGTATTTTTTAATTTTTTCGTAGAATGACTTTGGTTTGTTATCCACCTTCAATATAACAACTTTGATGTTATGTGGGCAGTCACCGTGCAGTCCTGAGTGCGCAATTTCACCGTCAATGTAGGAATCGCAACTCGCGTATGCATACAAGGATTCAAAGGGTGCCCGCATCCCAACTCCGCCACTGATAATGTCTCTGTGAAATCCGTTAAGGCTACTAAGCCTATATGTTGCTATCCGCCAGTCATTCCATTGTCTTCTTACCTTTACCAGAGTCTCTCTAGGATTCATCTCTTCGTTAGGCTTGCCCTTATCACTTTTCACTAAAATCACTCTCCCTTGGCAATCAATTCAGCCTGCTTGATGACAGTTTCTGTTGCCTTCTTCTGCTTATCAGGAGGATAGCCATATTTCCTGAGTATTCTCTTGACAGCTGCCCTGAGCTTAGCACGAACGTTCTCCCTCACTGTCCAGTCTATTGTTTTATTCTTCTTTACAGTGTCAACGAGTTCCAGAGCAATCTCCCTCAGCGTTTCGTCTCCGAGAACCTTTACTGCAGAGTCGTTCACTTCAAGGGCATCATAGAATGCGAGTTCCTCTTCCGTCATCTTGAGGTCCGAACCACGATCCGCGGATGCCTTGACCTCCCTGGCGAGTCCTATGAGTTCCTCTATTACCTGTGCTGCTTCCACTGTGTGGTTCTCATATCTCTTTATTGCATCTTTGAGCATATCGGAAAACAATCTGGATTGAACCAGGTTCTTCCTCATGTGCGTACGAAGTTCATCGTTGATGAGTTTTTCAAGCAGTTCGAGTGCGAGATTCCTCTGCCGCATGCTCTTGATTGAATTCAGGAACTCATCAGACATTATGGGGGATACATCCGGTTTCTTTATGCCGGCAGCCTCGAATATGTCAATAATGCCCCTAGAACCTATGGCTTCAGAAATGATCTGCCTTATGGCTGTATCTGTCTCCTCCCTGCTTCTTTCCGTCGATACCGTGTGCTTGACGATCTGTGCCTTTATCGCCTGCAGGAATCCAACCTCGTCTCTCACCTCCAGAGCTTCCCTCATGGGAACTGCAAGGGAAAATGCCCTTGACAGTTCCGTTACTGCCTTTACAAATCTCTCCTTCCCCTGATCAACGCCGAGAATGAAGTTCAGAGCGTTGACAATAATGGTCATCCTCTGGCTACTGCCGGATCTGAAATATATGGAATAATCAAAGCCGTGGAAGATATCCCTGCATACTTCCAGTTTCTCCAGCATGACCTTTACTGCTTCTTCCTGGTCAATACCAACGTCCCTCCTGTCTGATGGAGAATATGAGATAAGAGCACTCTTGAGATTGTATCCTATGCCGATGTAATCGACAATGAGGCCTCCCTGTTTATCCTTGAATACCCTGTTAACGCGGGCAATGGCCTGCATCAGATTATGCCCTTGCATGATCTTGTCAACATACATCGTATGAAGGATAGGAGCGTCAAATCCTGTGAGCCACATATCCCTGACTATTACAATCTCAAGTGGATCATTGGGTCTCTTCAATCTTGAGGCAATATGCTCCCTTCTTGCCTTGTTTCTGATATGAGGTTGCATTTTCTGGGGATCGCTAGCAGATCCTGTCATTATGACTTTAATAGCACCTGTATCATCCTGATCGGAGTGCCATTCCGGTTTGATCCTGGTGATTGCATCATACATTTCAACGCAGATCCTTCTGCTTGTGCATACGACAAGGGCTTTGCCAACCAATGCTGATTCTCTGGCTTCAAAATGCCTGACAATATCAGAAGCGATCTCGTCAATCCTGCTCTGTGTTCCGACAATGGCTTCTAATCGGGACCACTTGCTTTTCAATCGATCCTGGACTTGTTCTCCCTCCCCTTCTGTTATTTCATCAATCTCCTTGTTGATGGAATCCAGTTCATCACGCTTGACATGCAGCTTGACAAGCCTCGCCTCATAGTATATGGGCACGGTGAATTTATCCTCGACAGACCTTTCGATATCATAGATGTCGATGTAGTCGCCAAATATCTGGACAGTTGTTCTGTCGCTCAGTTCAAGAGGAGTTGCGGTGAACCCGATGAAGGAAGCATTCGGCAGTGCGTCATGGAGGTGCCTTGCAAATCCGTCTATGAAATCATACTGCGAGCGGTGTGCTTCATCCGCTATGACGATAACGTTCCTTCTCCCGGTGAGGAGAGGATCCATATCATCAGTATCTGGTACAAACTTCTGAATTGTCGTGAAAATTATGCCACCTGAAGCAACCTTGAGCAATTCACGGAGGTTCTTTCTAGTTTCGGCCTGCACAGGTGTCTGTCTCAGCACCTCATGGCATCTTGAGAAACCATCGAAGAGCTGATTGTCAAGATCATTCCGGTCGGTCATAACGACAATGGTTGGGTTTTCAAGCGCGGGGTGCTGAATGATCTTACCGGCGTAGAATATCATGGTGATGCTCTTGCCGCTTCCCTGGGTGTGCCATACAACGCCTATCTTCCGATCGCCATTTTCCGATATGGCATTGAGAGTATTGTTCACAGTGGCATTGACCGCATTGTACTGGTGATAGCCTGCAATCTTCTTTGAAATATTGGATTTATCAACCTCGAACAGAATGAAATTAACAATGATATCAAGAATCCTGTCCTTTGAAAAGACATCGTGAACCACTGTGTTCAGATCCGGCTTCCCCACTGGAACATTGCTCTTCCCCTGAACTGATCTCCACGGCATGAATCTCTGCCAGTCTGAGGTTATGGCCCCAATCTTTGCATCAATTCCGTCTGAGATTACAACGATCTCATTGTAATGGAATATGGTGGGTATGTCGTTCTTGTATGTCTGGATCTGGTTGAATGCATCCTCCATGGTTGCATTTTCATTTGCAGGGTTTTTCAGCTCCATTATCGCAATGGGAATGCCGTTGATGAAGACAACAACATCAGGCCTGCGTTCCTGCTTCTCCGCAACTGTAAACTGATTCACTACAAGGAAGTCATTATTTCCAATGTTCTTTGAATCGATCAACTTGAGTGTATCATACCTTACCCTCCCATCTTGATCCTTTGATTCTATTGTGATCCCGTCTGTGAGGTAGCGATGAAAAATGTGATTGTTCTCAACGATGCTTGGAGCATGATATGTTGTGATCTTCTTGACAGCCTCTTCCCACAAATTGCTGTCAATATTGTTTATTCTTGATAGGGCAGATTTTAGCCTGTCATACAGGATAACTGACCTGTAATCTCTCCTTTCAGGTGCTGAACCATCATATGCAATGTCCGGTCCGTTCTTCACATCGTAACCTACCTCTCTGAACCATTCAAGGGTAGCATTCTCTGCATCAGATTCAGTGAAGAAACTACTCATCCGTATCTCCCAGTGGTACGCGGATTTTTCCTGACATAAGCTTTGGAAGAAGAAAATCTCTTATTGAGACCAGCAATGTGCTTTCTCTTTGCGATAGATCTATTTTTTCAAGGATTTTTGCAGATATGGCACCAAACAAATTCACCAAAGAGGATGGTGGCTTTATGGATTTTCTATCCAATACTTGATTCTTATTCAATCCTGGAACAGCGCTATGGGAGTTCATCCGATCCAAATTTAAGAAACTCAAGAGGTAGTACCAGAAAGTAATGTTTGTCCCGTTTTTTACTTCGACATAATATGTAGTATCAATAGGCCAGAAATCTGTGAAGGAAAACCTTACTTCGCCAACTGTACCCTTCCTTCCTATTATTATGCCCGGACCTTCAACAAGATGTTTATCGTTATATCCCACTACACCATTTGACCCGAAGACCGGTACATAGCCTTCTTGCCTTCTGTCTTGGCGTAGAGATTTTCCATAACGCAGGTCGATAGACTGCGCAATTTTCTCAACATTCCATCCCTTTGGTATCTCTCCGAGTTCAGAATCAACCATTTCTCCTTCACTCGACTTATATGGATTTCCATTCTCATCTGGAAACTCAAAATCGATGAACCAGTGCTTGAATATTGCCTGTGCAGTGGATTCTAAGGTTTTGTTCATTTGTTGGTTGAGTTCGATTTTGGAATCGAGGTCAGCAAGTATCTTGGATATTACCTTTTGTTCCTTTTCCGGGGGACAGGGTACGATAGATTCTGCTATGACTTCTGCGGTTATTGATGGATACGCAGTCGTGCTGGTCTCAGCTATAGCTGACAAATAACTTGTGTATTCATTAGTTGTAATAGAATAGTACAAAAAATCCGAATCTATTTTTCTTGGAGTCAAAACAACGAACCCGGTTGAGGCGATAGTACACGACTTGGAGCCCTTAATCCTACAGTAATGCTTCAAGTTTGGTCTCACAGAAGAAATCAAGATGTCTTTGTCTTGGACCACTCTTTTTGCTCTAGTTGGAGCTTCATTCAAGGATAAATTTGTAGTTTTCCTGATTACCCCCTCCTCTACAGAATCAATGTCAATGTACTCTATGTACCGACAAGCTGTGTTTTTTTTCAGATTCTTTTCATTGATTGAGGCGAGTTCCTTCACAATTCTAGCGCTCCAACCATTGGGCAAATCGAGAGGAGAGCCATTTTGGTTCAAGAGTAGCCATCTCCGTTATAACTTTCAGATTTGCGTTCAATTTTCACTCTCAGTTTCCCCCACAATAACCATTGTTAAATCAAATGCTGCATTCAGCAAATTGGCGACATAATATAATTCATCAGAAATACTCTCCGATTGCTTTGTCTCAATCAATTTTTCGATATTCTTTTGTTTCTTTGGTTCCGTGATTTTCATCACGGAATCCTCTGCTTTCTTAGCCAATTTCTTTGTAAAATTGGCATTTATTGACTCAAAGCCTTGTTGCTTTTGTTCATAAACTTGGAACAATTCTTTCCCAAGAATAGAGCCACTTTTTTTGATCCGTTCTGAATGCTGAACGAAATCTTTCTCCCCTTCTTTAAACGTAATGTAGTGCTGTTTTTTCTCATCAATCGCGTAATCTTCGCAATCTCGCAACGGAATAAGCCTAGAGTTCTTAGTAACTTGCCGACTTAGGAATGCATCCTCAAATCTTTCGCCAGAAGAAACTTCTGGTGCCACATAATATGTTTCTTCATTACCAAGAATCTGTGCGTGCGCCCATAGGTGTCGATGTTGTTGGTTGTTGTTGGCTTTGTGAAGCTTAAATCTATAATAAGGACCACTGTATGTGCCATCTGCAATGAACATCGAATTGCCTCTCGAATATCGTTCACTCAGCTTGAATTGGTAATAAAAGTCCTTTCCTCTAGTTGGTAGTTTAACATCCCATCCTAATTTCGCTTCTCCTCTTAGGCTTGGGAGAATTGGAACTCCGATGACTTTTCTCCATTTACGAAGGGTTTGTTCGTGAAGGAATGCATAGCCAAAGGAAAACTCAGATAAACCTATATCTGCCATCCTATATTCTCCAGATTTACCTTTATCTCTTCATCCAATCTATTGCTCTCTTCCATCTGCTGTTTCAATTCAGAAGTTAGCTTCTGCATCTTTTTCTGGAATTCTTCATCATCGTCCTCCTGCTCTTCAGAACCGACATATCTTCCAGGTGTGAGGACATAGTTGTTCTGTCTGACCTCGTCAAGCTTCGAAGAATTGCAGAATCCGGGAACGTTTTCATAATGCCCGAATTCTGACTCGCCCCTCCATGCATGATAAGTGTCTGATATCTTCTTTATATCATCCGGGCAGAATACTCTGTGTGTTCTGTCCGTCATTGTGCCCGATTTCCTGGCATCGATGAAGAGAGTTTCTCCTCTCCTGTCCCTGAAGTTGTGATTCTGCCGGTCTCTGGAAAGAAACCATAAACACGCGGGGATGGCAACATTATAAAACAGATTCGTCGGCAGTGCGACAATGCAGTCAACAAGGTCAGCTTCAACCATCCCCTTCCTTATGTTGCCTTCATTGCTTGTGTTTGATGATAATGAACCGTTTGCCAGAACAAAACCTGCTGTACCACCGGGAGCAAGGTGATGTATGAAGTGCTGCACCCAAGCAAAGTTGGCACTTCCCGCTGGTGGTATGCCATATTTCCATCTCATGTCTTCCCTGTGGTTCTGGCCGTTCCAGTCGCTGTCATTGAAAGGCGGATTCGCAAGAACGAAATCAGCCTTCAGGTCCCTGTGCTGATCCCTGGAAAATGTATCTGCATTGGTCTCTCCCAGATTGCCGTCGATGCCCCTGATGGCAAGGTTCATTTTGGCAAGTCTCCAGGTTGTTGGATTTGATTCCTGTCCGTAGACGGATATGTCGCCGATTCTGCCCCCATGGGCCTGTATGAACTTCTCGGATTGAACGAACATTCCTCCAGAACCACAGCATGGATCGTAAACCCTCCCGTGATACGGTTCAATCATTTCCACCAGCAATCTGACGATGGATGCAGGTGTGTAGAACTGTCCCCCCTTCTTTCCCTCGGCAGATGCAAACTGACCGAGAAAGTATTCGTAAACTCTCCCAAGAATATCCTTTGATCTGTTTGACGAATCACCGAGGCCAATGCTGCCAACTATATCGATCAGCTGCCCGAGTCTCTCCTTATCCAGGGTTGGCCTGTTGTAATCCTTTGGCAGTACTCCTCTAAGTGAGGTGTTTTCCTTCTCTATTGAGTCCATTGCCTCGTCTATCATCTTCCCTATGAGGGGTGTTTTGGCAGCATTCTGTATCACATGCCATCTCGCATTTTTTGGAACCCAGAATATATTCTCACCAACATACTCATCACGGTCTTCAGGGTCCGCACCTTCCACTTTTTCCTCAAGCAATGCATTGTAGCGTTCTTCGAATGAGTCAGATATGTATTTTAAAAAAATCAATCCCAGGACAACATGTTTGTACTCAGCTGCATCCATATTGCTTCTCAGCTTGTCAGCAGCAGCCCATAGTTTTTTTTCTAGGTCGTGACCCCGGAATTCCTTAATGCAATCTTCCTTGTCTTTGTTGGGAGACGTCCGACCTTGTGATTGGACATTGTTTTGGGTATTGGTGTAATTGTCTAGTTTTGAATCTACCACCACTGCATACCGATTTAACGGGTATAAAATTTTCATCCTGCAACGATGTAGTTTTGTTTCTTCTTGAATATGAAATCAAACTGTTCAAACGTCAACTTGTTCTTGGTCTTCTCGATTTCTTAAGCCAGTTTCATAGCCTTTGTCTTCAGATCCTCTCTTGCTTCCTCACCCTTATTATATGCATCGAACGCGGTTTCACTCAGCATATTGTTCCAGAGAGGACATACAACAACAAATGTGCCTATCCTGTCCAGAATGAGGGGGACCAAACCAATTGTACTTTTGAATTTCACATGGAATGTTCAACTTTCTGTATCCTGCAACTAAAAGATGGAAACATTAAAGTTTAGATAGCTTATATTTAGGGAAGATTGTCAGAATATATGCCAGACTCAAAGGTTCCCATTAGTACGTTCATAGAATTGTATAAGATCGAGAGTGGGCTGATTCAAAGGAAGGTTAATCAGATATTGACCATTCGTTCGATTTCTGTCACTTTTTTGGTTGGAATTCTTACTCTGATTGGGGTTCTTGGTCAAACTTCAATATCAATGGGTGTAGCTTACGCATTGATTCTCTTGTTCATACCATTTTATTTACTAGAATCGGTTTACGATTCTCACCTTATACCAATGCATAACCGTGAACTTCTTTTGAAGGAGGAAATAGCAAAAATGTTGAACTCGATTTACCCGGGAAATACCATTTCAGACGCCTACAAGACAAGTGGAGTAAGCCTATTTGATTTGTCACTTCACTGGCCCCTTTTCTATGCCCTGACGAGAAAGATTAGGATAGTATACTACGCGATAATCGTAATAATTTATGTATTAGTTGTCACTCTTATCACAAGCGTTATTTGAGGGGAATGGAAATGGCATCATGGGCAGACTATTCAAGAGCATCAAGATCTAGAATTAATGAATATGATCGGAAACGAAAAAAATACCCACCTAAGACCGGTTTGACAATGCCAGATCTCGAAGATTTGCAAATCGGTGGATCTAGGATGTTTCAATTGGCGGTATTGTCGATTGATATAAGGGGATTCACAAAAATAGCCATGGCTTACAACAACAAGGGAGTTGAAAGTTTAGCGAGAATTCAAGCCTTGTATCTGGCTGAAATGTCTAACATCATTAAAGAATATGATGGAGTTACTGAGAAATATACCGGGGACGGAGTAATGGGACTATTTGGAACTGAGTCTGATACTAACGCTATAAACGATGTTTCTAATGCGATAAAGGCTGCACTGACAGTGAAGTTAGTTCTCAAGAACTCTTTGAATCCATATCTAAAAGAGTCAGGACTGACTGAAATTCAACTTGGAATGGGGATCGATTATGGAACCGTCATGATGGAGAGAGTTGGTCTTAGAGGAGAAAACCAATTCTCGCTTGCTGGGCCTACTGTCAGCCTAGCTTCCAAAATGCAAGCCCAGGCCGAACCGGGGCAAATTATAATCGGAGAAGATGTGAAGAAGAGGGTTCAGGGAAACGACTTGAAATTTGTAAAACCTCATAAAATCAATTGGGACTTCACATACCCATTATACCTTTATGATGCTACCTGGAAAGAATAGTCAATTCCCTCCTCGATGTGAATTATCCTGCTGTTCCTTATGTCGTAGAACAGCGTCACATAGACATGATGCTTCTCCACCGAGAATTCATCAACTCCCGGCACTGAGGTGCCAGAATAACCCTCTTTTCACGTGCTTCATCAACATAGTGTCTCATGATTCTCCACACAGAATCGTCGCTCATCCCGATCATTCTTGATACAGCGAGTGGAGGCATTTCTCTGCACATTTCGACTATCAATGCTTCAAAATGAAGGAAGAAACCTGATCCCCTGCTTGCCCATGGTACGTTCACAGTCTTCTTTCCATGCTCATTGCACAGTATTCTGGTATCTCTGGCGTGTACATAGGCTGGATACCGGAACACATTCAGGTGTCTCAATGTCCTCTCTGTTGTGTCGTGCACTCCGGACGGCTCATGGCACACAGGAAATGGGAATTTCGATCCCCTGGGGAAATCTGTTGTGATGCCAACTCTCTTCTCGCTGTGATCAACGCTGATACCCTTTATTTTCCAGGGTTACTCAAGGCCTAGAAGCTTCCTGAACAGTTCCTCTGAATCCATGGATTGTGATCGAAAAGGAGCTTATTATTTACCCCGAATGATCGAGAGAGAACCAGTTTTATTCAGAACGGGCTTTCAAAGTCAAAAAGTGTTCTTTTCCCAAGTTTTTCCACGTAATCCCAGTATCTCCTGATAAAAGACCTCTGGAATTTCTTGCTGTTCTTCGGGAAATATATCTCATTGGCCCTTGCTGTTATCAGGCCAGCCTTGTCCAGGTCCTGGAGAAGCTCTGAAAAATCTGCCCTGATCATCTCCCTTTCCTCACCGACCGAGAATGCGTACGCCTCTGCAGAGGACTCGTAAAGGATGGTTGGAAGTGATGCTTTTCCCGTCCTTGCATAGTTGAGCGATATGAATGCAAACTTTACCAGAGGGTCAAGCTGGCTGATGTATGGATGAGGGAAGTTGCCTATAATCCGCATACCCTCGTCAGAGGAAAGCTTCTTCAGGAATTCATCTGATGTTTCACCCTTGATCATTGCCCTGGCCGTAGATTTTTCTGTCGAGATCAGCCAGATCATCTCAACCGGAAACAGATCAAAGGTTGATTCTCTCTTCAGGGGCTTCCCGTCTGCAATAATCAGGATGGAAGTGACCTTGTCCCTGCTTCCGGAGGTATCCTGCCTGTCATTTTCCATCTTCACCCTAAGGCCTTCTGCATCCTCAAGGTCGTCGGTGGTAGCATATGCGTAAAAAAACTCGTTTGATTCACTCCTAGAGACTGTCCGGACTGCCTTTATTCTTGAGTAGCCCTCCTCGATCCGGACATCTTTGACTGAAAGCTGGAGTTCACCGTAATTCTGCTGGATAAGGGAGTATGCTGCAGAGAGCAGCTCATGCTGCCCCAGGTTCCTCTCAGATTCTTCCTGGCGCTCCCTGATGATTTTCGGCGAGGTCATCTAACAACATCTCCTTCAATGCTTTCAAGAATGTCCAGGAGCCCTTCCATCTTGGAGTTAAGGGTCGGCAGGAATTCCAGCGAGTTCCGGTCAAGGTCTATCCTGTATGTTGACCGCTCATTTCCCCTGTGGAATGCGTAAAACGAAGTGACGCTCCCGGAGCTTCTTATCTCCCCAACGTTGAAATTCCTCCTTATTCTTGAGAAAAATTCCTCTTTCTGCAGTTCACTTGCAAGCCTGACCGAAAGCTTCTCGACGGGGACAAATTCCTGGTGGTCCAGTTTCATCTTGAGCCTGAGGTGGCTCAGTTTCTCCAGCATGTCCATATCAGCCTCTATCACGGCAGTTGAGGTCCTGTAAATAAGTTCCATCGCGTCCCAGTACCCACCGTGTATGAAATAATTGAAATCCTTCCTGACAGTGACCTTCGAGCTGTCCTTGCTGAACGTCAACAGGAATGGTTTCATCCCCTTCTCCTCGTTCTCCTTCATCAGGTTTATAATGTCTTCTGAATGCCCTGCACTCCCCGGGGACTTGACATCAAGCCTACCGTTTCCTGATGAGCTGAACCCGTAGAGATCGTATCCCATTAATTTCGCAATATCCATCAGCCTGGAAAATGAGCTCCCCCGGATCTTCAGGAAGTCAAAATCGTCATAAAAATCCTCCCTGAATGTGGCATACTCGCCATGGGTGAGGGAGGACTGAATAAATCTGTAATTCTTAATGACAGGTATCGACCTGAGATCGAGATACTGCTGCCTGTGGATCTTGCTTATGAAAAACTCGCCAGGCGTACGGACAAGCGTGTATCTAACTGTTCTCCCGCGCGAGAGTTTCGGGAGTGATTGCAGTGCAAGTTCCCTGAATTCTTCAAGCTCCACGCCGATATATATGAAATCAAAGTAAAAAGTTTGGCTCTCATCAGAGATCTGTTCAGGAAGAGAACTGGTTCAATGCCATTTCTTCCCGCCGGACGCTATTATGTCCTGTTTCCATATCGGAACTTCAGTCTTTATGGTGTCAATCACGTGCCTGCACGCCTTGAATGCATCTCCCCTGTGCTCCGAAGAGACGCATATGACAACCGAATCCTCTGTGAGGGAAAGGTCTCCAATCCTGTGGACCACATTTACATCATTCACGCCGAATCTGTCTACAGTGTCCTTAATGATCTGGTTCATTTTCTTCAGGGCCATATCCTCGTACGCTTCATAATGCAGCGATACAACTTCTGTATCGCCCGAGAATCTCCTCACGGTTCCCTGGAATGTTACAAGTGCCCCGGAGTCCGCATTCCTGGTCGATTCTATCAGATCAGAAAGATCGATCCTTTCCTTCTGTATTCTTGCAAACATGAATAATGGCCTCCATTAAGTGGCTGATGCAAGGCAACTCAACCCCTGTTGTGCTGCTGCACCGGTTTGTGCCTGCTTTATGGTATTGCAACAGGAATATAACACTATTTGTGAGAGCCAAGAAACAGTTTTAACCGGATTGATCATCTGCATTCATGATCGACATTTCGGAGAAGAAGGTCCAGGCGAGAACTGCTGTTGCTGAAGGAACTATCAGGCTCAAGAAAGAGACTGTTGATGCCATCAGGGCCAGCACGGTCAAGAAGGGCGACGTTCTTGAGATCGCCAGGACAGCTGCCATTATGGCATCAAAGTCAACTCCGCAGATAATTCCTTACTGCCACATAATACCCCTTGAGAAGACCTCAGTGGACTTCGACGTTGCAGATTCCAGCGTAAAGGTGAGATGTGAAGTCGGCTCCTCGTACAAGACGGGCGTTGAGATGGAGGCCCTGACCTGTGCTTCTGTGGCCCTGCTGACAGTGTGGGACATGGTCAAGTACATAGAGAAGGACGAGACCGGGAACTACCCCCTTACCTCTATCGAGAATGTCCATGTTGTCTCAAAGGTGAAAAAGGATGCATGAGCATAGAATCCCGGGTTTGAAGCCGAGGTTCGCAGTCCTTGTCACAAGCACCACAAGAAGCAGGGAGACGGATACCTCAGGGCAGCCACTGATGGAGTTCCTCAAGGGGAAAGGGTACAAAGTCTCTGCCTATGATGTGATAACCGATGACCCTGATGCAATAAAGGCGAAAGCGCGGGAACTGCTCGAAAAAAGCGATGCACTGGTGATATCAGGAGGAACCGGCATATCGGCCAGTGATTTCACTGTACAGGCCATAAGGGGCATTTCATCCAGGGAAATTGATGGTTTTTCCAACATCTTCTCCATGCTGTCCTTCGAGGAAATAGGGACATCGGCAATCATGTCGTCCGCAAGCGCGTTTGTTGTCAGCAACAAGCCGGTATTCTGCCTGCCCGGATCACCATCCGGAGCAAGGATGGGTGTGGAGAGGATTATCCTGCCCGAAATAGACCATATAATTCACGAACTCAGCAAGTGAGACGCCGCATCAGCCCTTTATATGCTCTGAAAGGTAGTTCGCAATATCCGTCACGTCCCTGTCCCTGTTGAGATTTGCATAGCAGATCGGGCAGGCTGTGACCACCCTCCTGCCACGTCCTGCCTCCAGCTGTTCCCTTCTTCGCTCCGACACGCTGTGAGCAAGTTCAGGGTACAGGAGTTCTGAAGGGCCTCCGCAGCAGAAGTTGTTTTTTCCACTCCTCCTTGGCTTGTGGACATTTCCCGCCAGTGACAGTGTTTTTTCCGGCTCCCTATAAACCGGCTCACGTAGTGTGAAGTAGCATGGCTCGTGATATTCAATGTCCTCTTCGCCCGGTTCAAACATCTTATTGTCAAGCAGGTCAAGGTAGTAGACGATCTCAAAGTCGAAATTCTTGACCACGCCAGGGTAGTTGTTCTTCAGGACATTGTGAGTGTGGGGGTCGATGGTGATTATCCTCCTCACACCCTCGGACCTGAACAGGTCCGCCACTGTGTTGGCATACTCCTTGAACTCCTCCATGTAGCCGAGGTCATAAAGAAATGTTCCCGGATAAGGCTCTTTTTCACCCAGATAGTTGAAATCGGCCCCGGATTTTCTCAGAAGCGCATAGATGTTCCTGAGGGAGTTCTCCATCTCTTCCCTTGTGGTGCGGTCCTGGAACATTCCGGAAAGCTTGATGAACTGCGGGTGGGACTTGAAGTACCCGGCGATCCTTTCAGCGGCCCGGTTTCCCAGTTTAGCCTTCATGGCGCCCATGGACTTGCTGAAAGGCATAAGCTGGTACATGTTGCCGGTGTAGAGGAGAGTTTTCGAAGAGCCGTCAAACTCAAGGCCTTCCGACCAGGACGCAGCCTTTTTCCTCAGTCCCAGCGGGTTACCGTACTTCATAGTAGAGTTGACAATCATGGTGGCAACGTTCTTCTTCTGTGATTCAAGGGGTGATCCGGTTGCCGTGATGATCTCCTTTGCGATATCGCTCACTTCACCTGCATTTACACCCGCAGGGCAAACATGAACGCATGCGAAGCAGTCAAGGCATGAGTAGAACGAGTCGGCAACGTTAACCTCCGTAGCACCCTTCTCCTTCAGGTCCTTGTAAAGCGCCCTGCCCAATAGCACCCTCCCTCTGGCGCCCCTGCTAAGGTCATAGTCCGATGCAGGGAGCGTCGGGCAGACACTTTCACAGAAACCGCAGCTGATGCAGTCTTTAGTCGCATTGTCAAGAGATTCCAGAAGTCTAGCATCAATCATGATTCACCCACTCCATTGCATGAGGCATGTATGCAAGCATTCTCATCTCCTCAACAGCTTTCCCCTGTTCAGTATGTCCCCGGGATCGAACACCCTCTTTATCTTCTTCATCAACTCGAGTGTCCCCAGTGAGTGCTTGCCCTCAAACTCATCTATCAGAAGGTCCATCTTTTCCATTCCTATCCCATGCTCGGCCGATACACTCCCCTGATGCCTGATTGCAATGGCACCGAATTCTCGCTGGAACTTCTCCACCCGCTCCATCTCGTCTTCGTCTTCAAGATCGGCATATATGTTCGCGTGTATGTTCCCGTCCCCCACGTGCCCAACCAGGCCGGAGTGTATGCCAAGCTCCTTCATCTTCTCGATGGATTCCTTGAGCGTGTCCGCAAGTTTGCTCGCCGGGACCACAATATCGCCAATTACAACCCTCTGAGTTGAACGCTCCCTTTCTGTCAGAAGTGAGGCGTATGCCCCCTTCCTCGCCTCATACATGACTTCCATCTCACCACTGTCGGTGGTTGTTGTCACCTCAATTGGGCCGAATTTTTTCAGCACGTCAGCGGCTCCCGACAATTCACGCTCAACAGACTCCCTGGTTGAAGCCACATCAATAATAAGCATGTATTCTGCATCCTGGGGGAACTTCAGCCCCTTGTTCCTGGTGATTGAATTCATTGTCAGCCTGTCAAGGAATTCCGCGATCATTGGCGTTATCCCGAGCCGCTTGAGCTCCGATACCGCCTCTCCGACAGACTCTATTGATTTGTAGTATGCCACGGCCCGCCCTTTTGTCTCAGGCAGAGGCCAGATTTTCAGGATTGCCTTTGTTATTATTCCCAGGGTACCCTCGGCGCCCACCATCAATGAGGTGAGGTCGTAGCCAGATGTCCTCTTCAGGGTTTTTCCGCCGAACTGCAGTACCTGGCCGTCAGGCATGACCACCTCCATTCCAAGTACCCAATTCTTTGTAGTTCCGTACATTGCCGCCCTGAGCCCTCCCGCATTGGTGGACAGGCTTCCGCCTACAGTTGCAGCCCTTGAACTGGCTGGATCAGGGGGGTAGAAATGCCCGAACTGCTCAAGGTGGTAGTTAAGCTCGTCGAGCCTCACCCCGGGCTCCGCCACCACGTACTTGTCTTCGACACTAGTCTCAAGAACATGGTCGAACCTGTTCATGCTGATTACTATCCCATTCCCCTTCAGCACCGAGGCTCCGGTGAGGGATGTCCCGCCCCCTCTTACAACAACGGGCGTTTCAGTCCGGCTGCATACTGCCATGATTTTTGAAACCTCTTCGGCAGTTCCCGGAACTACCACTGCTATTGGCTCATCGCCTGTGAAATATGATGCGTCTGACAGGAACGGAATTATCTCCTCCTTTGCTGAAAAAACGTGGTTACCTGCAATGCTCCTCAATTCATCTTTTAAGTCCATCAGGGATTTTACCTCCTCAAAGCTATCAGTCGCCAGCGTGTACAGGAACTCATGATCCTGCTTTCCAGTGCATTGGGCGACGTTTCTAGACGGATAGTACTAAACTGTGTTTCCTGATATTAATCTTGACGGTGCCGTTACCAAAATAACTATTTGCACCATAGGGGTAACATGAGTGATCGTAATATGGCTGCCTCCGGTATTCAGATAAGAAACAGTGACAAGAGGATGGAGAAGGTTGGAAAAGCATATGAGGAGTTGATCAGCAATCATGAGGATTTCTTTCCCCATAAGTCAACGTTCATAGACTGTGGAGCTGGCAGTGGCCTTTTCTCGCTTCTGTGCATTTCCGTGCTCAAGGCGGAGAGAGTCTATGCGTATGAAGGGTACTACAGGAATTTCAGCCTGCTTCTGGACAACATAACCGAAAACTCGGCATTCAATGTAACGGCAGATGATCACCACATAATGGGGGATACTGGAAGGGAATGGCTGAATGTTGAATCTGGAGTGGTCAACAGTCTTGGAATAGGTGAAAAGATCCTGGTTGAAACCAGGAAACTTGACGATCTGACCCTGCCCGGCGCAGGCTTCATAAATATAGCAGTCCCCGGAGCTGCAAAGGGCATAATCATGGGAGGCCGCCGGAGAATCGGGAAGGAACAGCCTTCAATGATGGTCGAAATAATGTCTGGAAAAGAAGAGAGGGAGGTAAGGAAGATTGTGGAGGAGCTTGGGCTCGCCCATGAATTCACCGAGACGATTCAGAGGCTGGAGGGGGCCGAAAGCAGGATACTTTTCTTTTCTGGCAAATAACAGATTTTCATCCTCAGATCGTTGACATTAATCTACTAGATTATAATTGGGTATAAGCATGATAATGGACGAAGAGATGCTCTTTGATTTCATGTCCCAGTACAAGGTGATCGGGGAGATCGCCTTCGGCGGGACAGGCACACGGGAGGAGGACATACTTGTAGGGTATATCTACGGAGTTCTGTCGTCGAATCCCGGCAGTACACTTGAAAAAGCGGAAGTAGACTACGAAATGTTTTCCTTCGGCGGATACAAATATATCGTGTGGATGGACGAGATAGACCACGAGGATGAAGATGATGAGGCTGAGGAGCCTTTAGAGCCTGTTGAAGAGAATCCATTGGTGAGAATTGAACAGGTCAGAGGTTCTATTGACGATTTTACTGACGAAGACCTTGAGGACTTCATGGAAAATGTTGATGATGATCTTTTCCCGGTTGCCGTGGAAGGGCCGCTCTCATCAGATGAAGTAAAGGAAAAATTTGGGGATGAGTTCTAGAAAATTATGATTTCCTGAATTCAGCTATTGCGTTTTCAAGGATGATCATGTGCATTGCCGCCGGGCCTCCGCCAAGTGCGGTAGCAACATAGCCGGATTCACGCAGTTCCTTTTCGGTTGCCTCAGCCTCGAGCGCCTGCCTTACATGATAAACAATGCACCACTCGCACTGCTGGACTATCGATACTGCAACCGCCATAAGTTCCTTGTTTTTCTGGGATATGGCGTCCCCCTTGAACATCTCCTGGTTGAAGGCCATGAATTTCTCGTTGTAGGAGGGCATGTGGGTTCCCATGTCCTGGAACTGTTTCCCGATCTCCTGCATTCTTTGAGTCGCTGTCACTATTATTCCTCCTAAGCCTTAGCCCTCTTGAGGTACCATCTCTCGGCACCCTCTTCCTTCTCCCTGACCAGTGCTGCCTCGAAGGTGTTAGGCGCACCGACGATTCCCTTGTCTCCGGGTTCCCAGTTCACGGGAGTTGCGA
>OFHJ01000043.1_pt1 | contig 47994 bp, 50 predicted proteins | sample 1522001 | NCBI WGS metagenome assembly OFHJ01 (sample SAMEA2464838, study PRJEB22497) | soil metagenome | biome: Grassland; feature: Farmland; material: Clay | place: Australia | collected 2013-02-01 | depth 1.2 m | reverse complement strand
GAAATTTTGGAAGAGGCATATAATGACATACGCTGACACTGATTTCTTCTTAGCGCTGCTTAAGCCAACTGATTGGTTAAGAGAAAATGCCAGGAGGATAATGAGAGAAGAGCAAGGTAAAATTTACACTTCGGAAGCTACCTACATCGAACTTATGCTATTAGCCAGAAGATACGGACTTGATCCTGTACGAATTGCGATTGACGTGATGGCAATATGCAACGAGAAAAATGGTGAGTACCAGGCAGCGGCTGAACTTATAACACAAAATGTGGGTGTATTTGATTCATTTCATGCAGTTCACTCAAATGGGAAGATTATAAGCTCAGATAAAATTTACAAGAAAATAGGGCTCGAACAAATTGATTTGTCAGATGACAAACCGAAGGACCAGTAATTGTTTGCTTATTACTTATAGGGTGTCTCACATTTTATGAAATGTCAGACAGATGTCGAACATTATATTCTGAATAATAATATTGGGATATGCCGGACAAGCATATCCTGTTGATTATGGAGATCATGGACAATATTGTTTCGCCCGATGATCGAAGGAGAAAGTACACAGATCGGCAGATCCTTAAGGTTCTCGTCCTGCTGCAGATATTCGGAATATCCTATCGATCTGCCAGGATATTCCTGGCCAATCATGGGGAATATATTGCCATGATGGGACTGAAAGAGATACCAAGCTTCCAGACCCTTTCGAGGAGGGCAAGGATGCTTGACCTCCATGCACTGAACAGAGAGATCACCCTTCTCTATTCCATGGAGGAAATTGCAGCTGTGGATTCCCTTCTTATCATGGAGTGGATCATCACTAAAGGAAACATTCATGATTCCAGAGTCTCCAGGGACATGATAGATTCTGTCAGAGATTTCTCCTATTTTCTTGCAGACTCAGCATATGATACAACAGACGCATACGATTATGTGTTTGAGAACACTCATGCCCTTCCTGTCATTGACACCAATAAGAGGAGGGGCATTGTTCCTGATAAACTCCCAATGAACAGGAAGATCGGCATTGATCTCAGGAAAGAATATGCTTCGCTCTATTCCCTCAGATGGGAAATAGAGCGGACATTCTCCATTGTGAGAACATCTGGTACACAAGGAAAAGGAATCATGGCACTGCAATTGGCTTGAAGGCCATTGCATACAATCTCATGGTGATATCAAACGTGGAAGCTGGAGAAAAGCCGAGGAAGATAATGAAAATCGTCGCTTGCTAAAACATGAGACACCCTATATTACTTAGATAAAATCTGATGAAATTTGCTTCTTCAAGCCCATGTAAGAAAGGCAGGCAAAAAAATCACAATACTGAATTTGTGAAAAACGCTTGAAAATAAAACAAAAATGCAATGTTCATACCCTATAAACTTACAGGAAAGTAAAATTCAGTAATGGATGAAAATTAACTGATATGAATACATCAAAAATCCAATATTTCCAATGTTAAGCCACTGGAGGGATTTGAACCCCCGACCTGCTGATTACGAATCAGCTGCTCTACCAGCTGAGCTACAGTGGCAAATGCACAATGCAGGATGTGGTAATTGCTTCCGTATTAAAAATATCTTCAGAGAACATCAGTTTCACTCTCCTGTCTCAGGAGCTCTTCGGCATGGGCTTTGTTGACGTCAAAGATCCTTTTCTGAACTGCGATCTGAAAAGCCTCACCAATAATAAGGCCAGAGATGTAGGACAGTATCAAACTCAGTATCAGTCCAACAGTTATGTCGAAGAAGATAAACAGGTAGAGTCTCAGTACGAAAGCAACGGTCCAGCCTACAACTATTGTGATCGACCGTTTATAGTAGAGTTGGCCCTGTTTCTCGAAGAAATGCAATTGTCCTTTGAGAATACCAGACAGGGCAAGCCCGAAGGCAAATGCCACAGAGCAAATCATCAGTCCCAAGAGGCCCAGACCGATGAAAGTAAATGAAGTGAATAACAGATAGAGAAGCGGTGACAGGATAAGGCCCATGCTAGTATACTTTCCGCCCTTTACAGCCCTGTACAGCCGCCTGCCAACGAAGACCATAACAAAAATCCCGAAGAATTCAAGCTTGTATTCGAAGAGAAAACCGAGAAATATGTTCTCGTAGGACTGGGCAAGGCTGCTTATATCAAACATCAGGTCTTATGAGGACATAAAGTAGGTACTAGAAAAATATTGGTATTAGTCGATTTCGTCACAGTAGACGGCTATACCTGACGGGATCTTTGGGTAGAAATAGGTGGATTTCTGAGGCATTATCCTCCCTTTTTCAGCCATTGAAAGGAAGGTGCTCTTGTCCCATTCCGGCATCAGGATTGCAAAGCCGCATCGTCCCTTGTCCACCTCTTCAACAGCAAAAGGAACATTCTGGGTATAACCTATCTTCCTTGCTATGTCGTGAATTGCCATCCCCATTATCTTTTCAAATATCAGCAGGTTGACCAGGGACGGATCTGAAAGGAGCCTGAAGTTCCCATATTCACCAATTGATTCAAAGGCCCTGTCGTTTGGAGTGAGCGCGTAATAGCTTCCATCATACACTGTTATTTTATCAAGATTGTTCGTTGAACCGGCCTGTTCGAAGTCAAAATACTGCTTCAGCAAATCCCTGTAATTCCCGAAAGAGTATTCTGTGCTTACAAGTCTGTGTATCCCCGATATCATCAGCGATTCCTGCTGCAATGATGTTACGTAGGCAAGACTGTACTTCCAGAACTCATTCTGGTTGCTGCCCGATTCGGAAAAAATCTTCTGGATGGCTTTCAACCTGTGATGCCCGTCAGCAACGATTGCCTTCTCCCGGCTAATAGCCTTGACTATAGAATTTACGGAGGAACTGTCAGATACCATGAAGAATTTGTTGATGACACCCGTTGGTTCCTCAAATGTACGCACGGGAAGTAAATCCTTGATTGCTGATTTGAGGATTCTTTCGAAACTGACTCCTTTGATGGCCAGGAAGATGGGTTCAAGCTGGCATCCTGCCCTGTACATCAGGTTTTGGCGCTCGTTCACGGCCCATTCAAAAGTATCCTCATGCGGCATTATTATGCCCGATGAAGGTGAAGTCTCCACAGGGGCTATGAGGCCTATTCTGCAGAAATCCTTGCCGTTCCCCCTGAAATCCTGAGTTATGATGATGAGAGAATTTTCTTCACCCTTTACCAGTGTCCCTTCACCTATCCATTTATTGAGAACCCGCCTGGAGTTGTCAGGATTTCCGGCTTCAGGAAGGGTGAGATGAGTAATGTTGTATTGATTCTCTTTCAGGATTGCTTCCTGTTCCTTCGTTATGACATCGAATGGTGGAGAGGTGACATTTTCCAAGTCCTGCCTGAACAGATACGGCTGGAAAGGCCTTATGTTCACTCTTTCAGTCCTCTCTGTAGACTTTCAACATGTTGGCCAGATCCCTGCCATAGCCCTCTTCACCAAGAGGAGTCTCGAGAATTATTGATTTTCCGCGGAGCCTTCTGTCATTGATGAAGTTGGATATCCCGTCCAGGCCAAGCTGGCCGTTACCTATCTGTTCATGCCTGTCCACCCGGCTGTTGATTCCTTTCTTTGTATCGTTAAGATGGAAACCTTTCAGCTTGTCAAAGCCCAGAACCGAGTTGAATTGATCCATGGTTTCACCATATCCACTCCTGGTTTTAATGTCATAACCCGCAGCAAACACGTGGCATGTGTCAAAACAGATTCCAACCTTATCTTTAATTGAAACCTGGTCAATAATTTCCGCGAGTTGCTCGAAGGTGTGACCCACGGTCTTGCCCTGGCCGGCGGAGGTTTCAAGGAGTATGGTGCATTTTTGGTCTTTCACTATGAGTTCGTTCAGATTTTCTGCAATGTTCCTGAGAGCTTCATTCTCGGTTGTACCATTGGCAGACCCCGGATGGAAATTGAGGTAATCTATTCCCAGGTGATCGGCTCTTCCAAGTTCCTCGGCGAATGCGTCCAGAACCTTTGCTTTCAACTCGGGATTTGGCGTGGCCATATTGAGCAGATATGATGCATGTATCATTATTCCGGACATGTTTCTGGCAGTAACCTCCTCCCTGAACTTGTTCGCATCCTCATCTGTAAGAGGCTTTGCCCTCCATTGCATCTGGTTCTTGGAGAAAACCTGAAACGTCCTGAATGAGAACTTTGATGCTCTTTCCGGAGAAAGAAAAATTCCTCCGGAGGCCGATACGTGCCCGCCCAATAGAAGGTCATCAGTAATTGACATAGTAATATCGCATCCTCAGGAAATCTTGTCGCTCTCTATCATCATGTTGATGAACTGATAAACGTGAAGCGCCAGAGCAGGATTATCAGTGTATCCGCAGGCGTCCATTTCCGGGCCGGCAAGCAGTGCTCTGACCTGATCGCTTACCACATCAGTCGCAATAAGCCCCTCCTTCCTGAACACCTGAGTGTTTGGCGGGATTCTCTTATTAGGGGGCGTTACAAAAATCACCTTAACACCTCTCTTGATTGCGTTATCAAGATTCTTCTTGAGTTCAGTGCGTATCTCCCTGACTTTTGGGGTAGCGATAATGAGTTCTTTCTCTGCAAGATTGATCATTTCGGCAAGCTTGCTCATGACTTTCTGAGTACCATAAATTGTGTAGACCAGCTGTGGCTCACCCTTTGAAGGGAGCATGTCCTGAAGGTCTTTCAGGCTGCGAAAAAGGACATCGAACTTGTCCTGAAATTCGGATCGGATCCTGTTCATGTCATCCGGCTTGAACATTCGTGGCCTTCCGTCAGTTTCCTTAGCAAAACCCTTCTGCACAAGAGACTCCATCACCTTGTATGCAGAAGTACGGGGAATATTTGCAGTATCAGCGACAGTGTCTGCATTTGCTACTCCGTGGTATACAAGGGCCACAAATCCCTGTGCCTCATACGAGGAAAGACCCAGCAGCTTCAACATTTCTGCTATCTTGCTGAGTTGCTCAGCATTAGCTTCCATAGCGACTAATATCCTGATTGTTTATATGATTTTCTTTGGAACATGTTCCGTAAATACAATGATTTTCAGTGTCAATGTAAAATAATATTCATAACAAAACTGAGCGATTTTGTTGCTCTTATGGCTATTATTTTGACGAATACTGATTAATAGTGGTTAACAATAATATCCTTTTCCATATACTGAACTCGTATGAAGGAAGCTATTCTCGACATACTCAAATCCGACAGCTATCTGGCAGGGATTGATTTTTCGGTGGTCACTGCGGAACCAGGCATTCTTGAATTCAGCATTCCACTCAACCAGAATCTAATGAGACCTGGTGGCTTCATGAACGGTGGAGCCATAATGACCGTAATGGATGCTGCTGGAGGCCTGTGCGTGATGACATATGGCGACGTCACCAATGAGGTGACCGTTAACATGAACACGAGCTTCTATCATTCCGTCAGGGTTGGCCCTGTCAAGGTCAGGGCAAAAATCACCAAGAGGGGAAGGAATATAACTTTCAGCAAGATCAAACTGTATGATGGCGAAGGAAAACTGTGTGCGGAGGCAACTGGTTCCTGGTACCTCACAAAGGCAGGTGAGTGATATTGGATAAAGACCCCCTGAGGTTTTCGGATTCACTTTCGGGAAAGAATGTGGTGCTGGCAATCACTGCAAGTATCTCCCTGTACCGTATGCCGGACATAATAAGAGACCTCCGAAGGGAAGGAGCCAACGTTAGGGTTGGCATGTCGAGGGAAACTTCAGAGCTCATAAGCCCGGAAGTCATGAGGTGGGCTTCGGAAAATGATGTTGTCACAAGGATCACGGGCGACATAGAGCACATAAACGAATTTATCGGCAGCAGTGATGATACAATGCTTCTCGTATGCCCTGCATCGTACAATTTCATCGGGAAGGCGGCATCTGGAATTGCAGATGACGTCCCGTCGCTCTTCTTCTCATTTGCACTTGGAAACGGCAACCCTGTTGTCATTGCGCCCGTAATGCACGAAGGCATGATGGTCAATCCCATAAATAAAGGGAATATCGAGAAGCTGGAGAAAGCAGGCGTGAGCATTATCCCGCCCAGGCTTCAATCTGAGAAGGCCAAGATATCAGAATCTGACAAGATAGTAGATTATGTTTCAAGGGCTTTCCATGGAAACCTGCTTAAAGGCAAGAGGATCCTCATCCTGGGTGGACGGGGAGAGGAGAGGATAGACCCGGTCAGAAACCTGACCAATTCAGGAACGGGGCTGACCGCTTCCTGGCTTCTCAGAAATGCTTTCAGACTCGGTGCCGGACACATTGCGTTCATCGGGAACACCCAGTACGGGGTTCAGGATTACGTTCATTTTGTGCCGGCCAGATACATGGAGGAGTTTGAGAAAGCTGTTGAGTCTGAACTTTCCGGTGAAGCATTCCATGCTGTGATCAACCTTGCATCCCTGCCTGATTTTGAGCTCGAGAAGAAATTCAACGACAAGATCGACAGCACCAATCCACTGGATCTGCACTTCACCCCAAAGAAGAAACTGAACCGGGATATCAGGAAGCATCACAGTGGATTCCTGGTAGTTTTCAGGCTGGCAAGGGAAAGCAACGTGGAAGAGATCAGGGAATCGTTCAAGACAGTGGAACCAGACGTGATAATGTTTAATCCGTACAGCGACAGAACGGTACCTTTTGGCTCTGTCAATAATGAATACATTGCGGTCCTAAGGAAAAGTGAGTTAAAGATGGGCAAATTGTCAAAGCCGGAAATGACCCTTCAGTTGCTGAAAATCATCTCTGAGGAGATCGGGTGAACAGGAATCATGAAAGTGCTATGCGTGCAGTCACCAAGGATAAACCCAGATTCTTCCCTGAGTTACCTGGAAAAGCTAAGGGCCGAGATAAGCTCACTGAATTTTGAACTCATGGTTCTTCCAGAGAAATGGGTGGCATCGGAATTCACGCCGGAAGAACAGGGGTGGAGTGATTTGATCTCTATACTGGGTGAGATCTCAAGGGAACACGCTGCAACTGTTGTGCCTGGAAGCTTTTCCATCAGGAGATCGGGTTCTCTTTACAACACATCGCCTGTAATAGTGAATGGCACCCTGCAGGGATACCAGGACAAAATCGCCCTCTTCAGGAATGAGAATGGCAGGTACAGCAGGGGAAGCGGTATACACACATTCAGCACCGGGAAGATGAAATTCTCAGTTGCAGTATGTTATGATCTCGATTTTCCATTTTTTGCAAAGATTGCAATTGAGAACGGCGCACAGTTCCTTGTCAATCCCTCGCTCATTGAATCGGAATTCAGGGAAATGTGGCACCTGTATGTCAAAGGAAGGTCCCTTGAAAACAGGCTTCCTGTGATATCGGTCAACTCCATGTCAGAACCTTTCAATGGGGGAACTATCGTCACTTCCATGAAACCGCACAAGGGCGGCATCTTCATTGAAACTGCAACAATTGGCTCGGAACCGATGAAAATCATGGATACCAATGCGGAGGAGGTTGGACCGTACATACTGTCCAGAAAGCTGGAAGACCTGGGTTCCTATGGATTCAACCATAAAGAATGATGGCCCGGTCACTGGACCCTGACAAAGTCGGATATTAGCCAAGCCACTTCTTCAGGATTGGTGGAATGAGGGACGTGGCCACCTTCCTCCAGGATCTTCAGCTCGCTTCCGCCTATCCTCCTGTGCAGTTCCTCTGCATACTTTACAGGAATTAGCCTGTCCTTTCTTCCCCAGATTATAAGGGTCTTTTCGGGAAGCGATTTCAATTCCTCCGGAGTGAGTTTCTCACTACCGGTGGCATTCATCCTGACAAATCTTGAGATAACCTCCGGATCGTTTCTCGGATTCATTGCCATGACCCTCTGCACAAATGCATCCTCACCTTCCTTGGAGAATTCTCCCACGGTTGGATTGATTCCCGCTGAATCCACCAGGATCAGGTAGGCTGGTTTCCCTCCGGCCGCACAGAATCTCATGGATACCCAGCCACCGTATGAGTTTCCAACCAGTGCATACTCGGCCAGATTTTTTTCCCGGACAAAGAACTTGAGAACCTCGACCTGTTCGGCAATGGAATAATCCTTCACCGGCCTTGTGGATTTACCGTGTCCAAGCAGGTCGGGCATAAGAAGATGGTATTTCCCGGGAAGGTACTGTGCCAGTTTGAGCCAGTTGTTCCCGGAACCCCCAAGGCCATGCAGGAAAACTATTGGAAAAACGCCCTTGCGCTCAAGATAGGATAGGTCGCCGAAAGGGGTCGGCAGGTATGAACGCTCCATATTAAAACTTTATTGCACCATTTCATAAAAAAGAGGCATGTATTGAGTACGCAACGAATGGCGATCGGAGATGTACGAATTTCGATTTTTGTACCTCTTGTTTTTGGGTAAAACTTTTTTATAGACCAAGATAGAAGTTTGTGAAAAACTCCGGCAAAATGGTTTATGATTTCAGTGAAGGAAGCAAGGAAATGGTTGACATACTTGGGGGGAAGGGAGCCGGCCTCGCCGAGATGGTCAGAATCGGGCTCAGTGTTCCTCCCGGATTCACGGTTTCGACCGGTGCATGCCTTGAATACCTTAAGACCGGGGAGCTTGACAGCAGGCTGTGGGATGAAATAATTGAACACCTGAAGATCCTCGAGGCTTCCTCAGGCAAGAAATTCGGAGGCGAGAAGAACCCGCTTCTGGTTTCTGTGCGTTCAGGTGCCGCGGTGAGCATGCCGGGAATGATGGATACCATACTGAACGTCGGCCTTAATGATCACACGGTGAAGGCCCTTGCGAACCTGACCAGCAACGAAAGATTCGCTTATGATTCATACAGGAGGCTAATCCAGATGTTTGGAGAAGTTGTGCTTTCCATACCTCACGAAGAGTTTGAGGAGTGCCTGGCAGACGTGAAGAGACACGCAGGAGTGATGGGAGACAACCAGCTTGAAGCAAAATCACTCAAGAGCCTCATAAGGGAATATCAGGAAGTTTACAGAAAACATAACAGGGAGTTTCCGCAGGATCCAATTGACCAGTTGAAGGTTGCGGTTGAGGCCGTTTTCAGGTCATGGAATGTGGAAAGGGCCATCTCCTACAGGCAGCTCAATGACATACCAGATGACCTGGGAACTGCTGTCAGCGTGGTAGCCATGGTGTTCGGCAACAAAGGGGATGATTCCGCAACAGGCGTTGCATTCACAAGGGACCCTAACACAGGCGACAGGAGAATATTCGCAGAGTACCTGACGAATGCACAGGGCGAGGATGTTGTGGCAGGAATCAGGACTCCAAAGGAGATCAGGGATCTTGAGAAACAGATGCCGGATGCCTATAATGACCTGATAAAATCTGCTGAAATCCTGGAAAAACACTACAAGGACATGCAGGACATTGAATTCACCATTGAGAATGGAAAGTTCTACCTTCTCCAGACCAGGAATGGAAAGAGAAGTGCAAGAGCCGCCGTAAAGGTGGCTGTTGATCTTGTCTCCGAGGGATTGATAGGCAAGAATGATGCAATAATGATGACCACCCCGCAGGTGCTTGACACACTGCTGCATCCCCAGGTCAAGTACAACGGCAGCGAAAGGGTCCTCGGCAAGGGCCTGGCTGCATCGCCTGGCGCAGCTTATGGAACAATAGTGTTTTCATCCGAGAAGGCAGTCGAGATGGCTGCAGACAAGAAGAAGGTGATTCTGGTCCGGCCAGAAACAACTGCGGACGATGTCAGAGGCATGGCGGTCTCCCAGGCGTTCCTTACACAGAAGGGTGGCATGACCTCACACGCAGCAGTTGTTGCAAGGGCAATGGGGAAACCAGCGGTGGTTGGCGTCGAGAGCATGACGGTGAACCTCAGGGAACAGACTCTCAGAATAGGAGAGGAGGTCTTCAGGGAGGGAGACACCATAACGGTTGACGGAACAAACGGCCAATTCCTTTTCGGGGAAGTGACGCTGGAGACCGCTTCAGTAACGCCCGAAGCACAGGTTCTGCTGAAGTGGTGTGATGGCATAAGGAAACTTGGCATCAGGGCAAACGCAAACACTCCACTGGAAGCAAGGGTCGCAAGGGAAAACGGAGCTGAAGGAATAGGACTTGCGAGGACAGAAAGGATGTTTCTCGGCAGTGAGAGAATCACGATAATGCGATCCATGATCATGAGCACCAGCCTTGCTGACAGGCTGAAGTACCTTGACATGCTTCTTCCCATGCAGGTTGCTGACTTTACAGAGTTCCTGAGAACAATGGACGGTTACCCTGTTATCATAAGGCTGCTTGATCCTCCACTTCACGAATTCCTTCCGGACAAGGAGGAGATAATGACCGAAATCTTCGATCTCAAGCTTAAACTCAGCAATACAATGGACTCCAAGGATATGGATGACATTATTGCTAAACTCTCAGATCTGAGAAAACTGCTCCAGACGGTGAAGAACCTTGAGGAGTTCAACCCCATGCTGGGGTTCAGGGGGTGCAGGCTCGGCCTGAGCTATCCCGAAATCTATGAAATGCAGGTAAAGGCCATCATGACTGCTGCCATAAAGGTCAGAGAACAGGGACACACCATTCTTCCTGAAATCATGATTCCCCTGGTTGGGCACAGCAATGAGCTGAAGAGGCTCAGATTAAGGCTGGAAACCATTGCCCGGAAACTTGTGGGAGACATGGACATAAAATACAAGTTCGGCACCATGATTGAGATTCCGAGGGCATGCATCACTGCAGACACCATTGCTGAATACGCGGATTTCTTCTCATTCGGTACAAACGACCTCACCCAGATGACCTTCGGGTATAGCAGGGATGATGCCGAGGGAAAATTCCTCGCCAGCTATGTTGAGGAGGGCATTCTTCCCGCTGATCCTTTTGCCACTGTTGACGAGGAAGGGGTGGGGGAACTCATGAAGATGGCGGTGACCAAAGGAAGAAGCAGGAAAAAAGACCTGGAGATAGGGATATGCGGAGAGCAGGGCGGAGACCCTTTAACCATACAGTTCTGCCACAAAATAGGGCTTGACTATGTCTCTGCATCTCCCTACAGGATACCCATTGCGAGATTGTCCGCAGCGAGGGCTGTCCTTCAGGAGAAGAAGTCGTGAGAATTCCCTCACGGCATACATTTTCAAGCCACAGATTTGCCATTTTTCTTAGGAATACCTCTACTTTTTTTACCCACAGCCAACTCAGGAAATGGTAAAATTCACCTTTGAAGCCTTGATTCAGGGCTGCGGGTGCAATTAGTCAAAAGTGTTAGTACAAGCATTGATATTTAAAATAGGGATTACGTTTCGAAATGGCATTCGACAATCTTGAAGAATACCTTGAGAAGTTGAGCTCGATGGACAAACTCAGGGAAGTTAATCTTCAGGTTGACCCTGATCTGGAGCTTACGCACATACTTAGCGAAGAGCAGAGAATAGGGAATAAGATGACCATTCTTTTCAAGGATGTGAAAGGCTCTGACATCCCTGTTGTGGGAAATCTTTTCTCAGACTGGGAAAGAATGAAGCTTGTTTTGGGAGATGAACCGGAGAGCATTGGGAACAGGCTGCTCAACCTTGTTCAGGTTCCCAGCGACACGGATTCACTCCTTTCAAAAGGGTTCCAGATGATGAAAGAGCTTGGCGGGATAAAGCCAAGGGTATCGGCATCGCTGGGATCGTCCCACACAGTCATAGAGAATCCCGATCTTTCAAGATACCCTATCTGCAGGACGTGGCCTGGGGATGCAGGCAAATTCATAACTCTACCTGTAGTGATTTCAAAGGACCCCGACACAGGCCACAGGAATGTTGGCATGTACAGGCTCCAGGTTTTTGACTCGGAGACCCTTGGGATGCACTGGCAGATACACAAGGGCGGCGCCGAACACTACCATGGTTACGCAGGCAATAACAAGAGGATGGATGTTGCAGTTGTTCTTGGAACGGACCCCCTGACAATTTTCTCGGCTGTGGCCCCACTGCCAAACGGGCTGGATGAATTCTCATTCTCCGGACTTGTTTCCAAGAAGAAGATGGAACTGGTTCAGGGTCAGACCGTTGACCTGCAGTATCCAAAGAACGCAGAGATCATCCTGGAAGGATACGTCGATCCCTCTGAGACAAGAGTGGAAGGCCCCTTTGGCGATCACACAGGATATTATTCACTTGAGGAGGAATTTCCTGTTTTCCATGTGAAGAGAATAATAGAGAAGAAGGATCCTGTCTATCCTGCAAGCATAGTTGGGAAACTCTGGCATGAAGACGTCATAATCGGTAAGGCCATTGAAAGGATGTTTCTCCCCATAATCAAGTTCCAGGTCCCGGAGATTGTGGACATGAACACCATGGAAGAAGCGGTCTTCCACAACATGGTTATTGTGTCCATAAAGAAGAGATACCCGGGACAAGCCAAGAAGGTCATGTTTGCCCTCTGGGGGCTAGGACAGCTCATGTTCTCCAAGATCATTGTTGTCGTCGACGACGATATAAACGTTCATGATAGAAAACAGGTAATATGGGCCCTGTCCACCAGAATTGATCCACAGAGGGACGTATTCATAGTTCCAGGCACGGTCACTGACAGCCTCGACCATGCTTCCCGTTTGTTTAATTACGGATCAAAGATGGGTATCGACGCCACTAGAAAGAGCAAAGAAGAAGGATTCACCAGGAAGTGGCCGGAGGTCATGGATGTGCCTGATGATGTCAAGGAGACTGTCAGAAGAAAATGGAAGGAGTACGGCCTATGAAACTGATGGAGATTGTTGACTACATAAAACTCGAACACACTGTGTTTGACCTGCCCTTTGTATTTAGCGGGGCCGTCCTTGCTTCAGCTGGAAGCTACGACTATGTCAAGCTGCTTCTCATACTTGTGGCCACGACATTTGCAAGAGCCACAGCAATGTCGGTGAACCGTATTGAAGGCCTCAAGTTTGACAGGATCAATCCCAGAAAGAGGGACTGGCTCCTTGTAGCGGGAAGAATGAGGGTTCGCACGGCCATTATCCTCACCATTGTATTTGGCACTGTCTTTGAGCTGTCAGCATACCTGCTCAACACGTTTGTCTTCATGCTTTCACCTATTGTCCTCTTCATGTTCGTTACTGATCCGTTCCTCAAGCGTATAACACCATGGAGGCACCTTTACATGGGCCTCACCATTGGAGTTGGTGTCCTCGCAGGATACCTGGCAATAACTCCTGCGTTCCCCACAACCCTGCCGCTTTACCTCATATTCCTCGCGTCGTCGCTATGGATAGCGGGCTTCGACATGATATACACCATACCCGACATGGAACACGACAAGATTCTGGGGCTGAGAACCGTCATGACAGACTTTGGCATAAAGAGGGGACTTTTGCTGTCAAATCTCATCCATGCCGTTACATTCACGTTCTTCCTGCTGCTCGGATTTTACCTCAGGTCAATATTCTACTTCCTTTCGCTCATCCCCATATCCATACTGATCTTCTACCAGCATTACATTGTCAATCCGGATGATCCGAGAAGCATCAAGGTGTCTTTCCAGAACTCAAACACGTTCATCGGCTTCATATTCCTTATCGGAGTGCTTCTTTCGGTTGGAACGCAGGCATTCTAGGGCTGAGCCGGAGAGTTTGAACGCCTTGGAAACGTCATCCTGGTGAAGGCCAGGAACGCCAGTATGGATGCAATTCCAAAGATGTCAATAGCGGACCATACCTTCAGTCCCTGGAAGGCAAATATGGAGAGGAAGAACGCTCCAACCGATGGGCCCATCGCCCTTCCACTTGAATTCACCATTCCCAGGAAGCCCAGGTACCTGGCGAGCTTGTCCCCCGGAGCTATTTTTGAGACAATGCTGTTCATTACTGGAGATACAAGATTCTCACCCAGGGTGATGATAACCATGACCATCATCAGGTCGAGAAGCGTAGTCGAAAATCCCACTAGAAGGTAACCTATGCTGTATGCAACTGCGCCCAGTATCATGGAGAGGATTTCCGGATACTTCTTCATGAGGTTGGTTATTGGATACTGCCCAAGCACCACCACCACTCCGTTCACCGCATAGATGTAACCCAGCTGGTGCTGCAGAAGCCCCACTTTCAAGCCCGCGTAAACGGGGAGCGTTACCGAGAACTGTGATGAGACGAGCGTCACGAAGAAAGTGCCCACAGTGAATACTATGAGGAACCTGTCGTAGGAAAGGAAGCTCCCCTTCACCCTCTTCTCGAGTTTTTCCTTGCGCTGCCGTTCTTTCCACCTGTCCTTGACAAACACCTGAACAATGATTGCTTGCGCGGTGCTGCATAATGTTACCAGTATGAATATCCAGAATATGCCATGCTCATCGAGCAATGAACCACTGAGAGGGCCTATTGCCCAGCCAAGATTGGCCATTATCCTGTAGACCACGTAACCGTTGGTTCTTTCATCTTCCCTTGTTACATCAGCTACCAGTGCATTTGCAGAGGGGAATATGAGCGAGCCGCCAATGGACGTGAAAACGAATACGACCACTATGGCCAGAACGTGGGTTCCGTCGATCAGCAGAAAGGACATGACAAGGTAAAGTGAGGCCGAGACAGTGCTCCCCATTAGGAGAACTTTCTTTCTGCCAATGATGTCGGAAAGGCCTCCGCCAATGAGGCTGAAAACAATGGATACCAGTGACCCCAGCGTGAAGACTATGCCCACCATGTAGACCGGGATACCCAGATCCTGTTGCAGGAACAGGGCCATGAAGGGCCAGGTAGCGCCGAAGCCGATTGAGCGTATGCCAGATGCAATACTTACTGCCCATAGCTCACGGTTTCTGAACATGAATGAACTGGAAATACTGTTTTTTGGCGTGCTCCCTTACCGGATGATTGAATAAAAAACTGGCGGGTTTGCGGATCGTTTCCTTCCCTGAACTGCAAAGGGATTTTTCGGGTCTAGAAGGTAAGGCCTTTTACAACCATTTTGCCGAGCCTGCTCTTTTTTACCTGGACTTCCTGCCTGTCTTTATCGATATAAGTGAATATTGGCTGGTCTATTGCGAGAAAATATCCGCTTCCCGCGAATATCCTGTAGGACTCGTCGGGAAGCTGAGTCACCTCTGCGACCGCGTACATGATCCTCTGGCAGTCCACATCGTTGCAGGGGCCCTGTTTTGACTCCAGCCTAATCACTATATAATATCCTTTTCCGGCGTATTCCTCAAGAGAACTGTCAAGGATAACCTTTCCTCTTCCAACAGGTATTACCGGATTCTTTTCCATGGATATCAGGGAAACAGTTCTTTGTATGCCTGGATTGATTCCTTTATCTCCTGCACAGCCTCTTCCTTGCCTGCCCATCCAAGTACTTCCGTCTTCTTGTTTTCAAGTATCTTGTACGTCTGGAAGAAATGGGCTATCTCCTTGAGGTTGTGCTCAGGAATGTCGGTATAGGTTTTCACGTGCTTGTATCTCGGGTCGCCCTCGGCAACCATCAGTATCTTGTTGTCCTTATCCCCCTGGTCAATCATCTTCATGACCCCCACGGGCCTTGCCTCAAGCACTATTCCTGGATATGTGGGTTCGCTCACGAGGACCATTGCATCCAGTGGATCACCGTCAGAATAGTATGTGCGCGGAACAGCCCCGTACTCAATCGGATACACGACAGATGAGTGCAGAACCCTGTCCAGGACCACACCCGGGAATTCCTTGGACATTTCAAACTTGTTCTTGCTGCCTCTTGGCGTCTCAACTACAACGTAAAGGTGTTCTGGCGGCTCCGGACCAACGGGAAGAGCATGCCAGTAGCTGTTGTTTTTTTCCATGGAAGCAACATGATTCTTACGTATATAAATCGATTTTTGAATGCATGCATATTCATGAGTGAGATTATTTAACGGATAGAATATTCATGCGCACATAACGATCAACATGAAAAGATACGTTGCATACAGCCCATTCAGAATCAGCTTTGGTGGAGGTGGCACCGACATCTCTCCGTTCTGCGACACCCATGGCGGGGCGGTCATCAATACCACCATTGACAGGGGAGTGACGGTGAAGTATACTCCGGATCCTTACGACCTCGAGATATCATCACGGGATTTCCTGAAGAGCTTCCTTATTGGTAAGGGCAACGGGGAAAATGACGTGCTGAACAAGATGTCGCAGCTCTTCCAGAGCAGAGGAATCTCCAAGGGCAGGCTTGTCATAAACAGCGGTGTTCCCCCGGGTTCAGGGCTTGGCTCCTCCAGTGCGCTCACCACTGCAATGCTGAAACTCATCTACCGGATCCAGGGTGTGCAGAGGGATCCCTGGGAGCTGGCGAAGGAGGCCTTCGAGCTTGAGCACGAATATTTTGGAATCACCCTCGGAAAACAGGATCCCTACGCTGTCAGCCTGGGAGACCTGAAATACATGGAATTTACTTCAGAGGGTGTGCGCTCCACCACTCTCTCGGATTACAGCGACTTCATGACAGAACTTGAGTCCAGAACACTCCTCGTCTACACGGGGAACACCCGGGAAAGCACCAACGTGTTGCAGGAGCAGGTTGAGAAGTCCGTCAGGGGTGAAGAAACCGTGGTTTCCAGCCTGATCAAGATGAGGAATCTCGCAACAGACATGAAAGATGCCGTGGAAAACTCAAATTTCAGCATTTTTACTGATGCTCTCAATGCTGGCTGGAATCTAAAGAAGCAACTGGGTACAAGGGTCACAAACGAGAGAATTGATGCCCTTATAGACTACGCACTGAAAAAAGGCGGGGAAGCGGCTAAACTCATGGGGGGCGGCTCAGACGGGTTCCTCCTGGTCATAAGCAGGAAGGACCGTGTTGAAGCTCTTCAGAAGTCCCTTATGGATCTCTCAAGCTTCGTTGTCAGGGTCTCGTTCGACAAGGTGGGCACCAGGGCTCTTGAGATTGAGGATTCATTTCACGCCATTTAGGTAGTTTTTTATGATCCTGTAGGTGAGGCCCCATACAACCCAGCCACCATAATCCAGTGACGGGAAACCGTTCTCGGGGTTAGGCTTTTCCACAAAATCCCTTATGTTGACGACCTTTATGTCGTCAACTTCCGGGCCTGACCTGGCTTTTCCAAGGTCGTCTGCATCAATAATCATGGGGTAAACCAGCAGGTCGGGAGCCCTGAATGGATGCAAAGGTTCCATCTTTCCAATGATCTGGAATTCTGCCAGCTCGAGTTCCACTTCTTCCCTTATCTCCCTGAGGAGTCCCTGCTCCACTGTTTCATTGGCGTGCACATGGCCCCCTGGAAATGCTATATGCCCAGCCCACGGGTCGCCGGGAAAGAATTTCCTCCTAATGAGAAGAGTTTCCTCCCCGTGCCTGATTATTCCAACTGCGGCCCTTTTCTCTCTTCCCATATCTCTACCATCTTCACAACAGATGCAGGAACTCGGTTACCTTCTGCCCTTCAGAAATACCAAGTCTGGCAGCGTTCTCAGATACGCCGATTGCCTTGCTTTCCAGCAGTGTGTCCAGGTCCTTGACCCCTGTCACCCTAACGGCACAATCGCCAAGCTTGTTGGCGGCATCCATGTTCAGGTAGCCGCACATGACAAAGCCCTTTTTTCCCTTGAGAATGACCAGTGGAGCGGTTCCCATGTCCATTCTCAGATACTCAAACTCCGATCCTGATATTTCAACCCTGTCGACATCGATCATGAATGGTTATTGCCTGGCACAATATAGGATTTAGGCACATGCCGCCACATGGCCGATTATATCTAAAATGTCGAAAAATTAAGCTTTTTTGAGTCAATGGAAGTTAGAAATGGTTATATAGAAGTTTATTTTTACTTGGTTGAGGAATCATGATAGGAGGCCAACCGATTTTCATATTAAAAGAAGGATCGAAGCGAGAAACCGGCAGAGACGCCATGAAAAACAACATTGATGCCGCAAAGAGCATAGCCAACGCAGTAAGGTCAAGCCTAGGTCCAAGAGGCATGGACAAGATGCTGGTTGACTCCCTCGGTGACATCGTAATCACAAACGATGGAGTTACCATTCTGAAGGAGATGGATGTTGAACACCCCGCCGCCAAGATGATGGTAGAGGTGTCAAAAACACAGGACTCCTTCGTTGGGGATGGAACCACAACAGCAGTTATTGTTGCTGGTGCACTTCTGCAGGAAGCTGAGAGCCTTATCAACCAGAATGTACATCCAACCGTCATTTCAGCAGGTTACAGGATGGCTGCAAGCGAGGCAAAGAAAATACTGGACGAGGTAAAACAGCCCGTAAAATTCACGGACAAGGAACTCCTGATGAAGATGGCATCAACTTCCCTGAGCAGCAAAAGCGCATCTTCCAGCAAGGAAAAACTTTCAGAGATCTCATACGAGGCAATCAGGTCAGTTGCAGAAAAGACAGAAACCGGATACTCAGTGGACTTTGACAACATACAGATCGTTAAGAAACAGGGCGGAGACATTGACGAGACCCAGTTGATTTACGGAATTATTGTTGACAAGGAAAAGGTTCACCCTGGAATGCCCAACTTCGTGAAGGGTGCCAAGATCGCCCTGCTCAATGCAGCCCTCGAAATCAAGAAACCCGAGTTCGACACAAACATAAGGATCGACGACCCGTCAATGATACAGAAATTCCTGAGCCAGGAAGAGTCTGTTCTCAAGGACATGGTCCAGAAGGTAAAGGAAAGCGGAGCAAACGTCCTTATCACACAGAAAGGAATAGACGACCTTGCACAGCACTACCTCTCAAAGGATGGCATATACGCTGTCAGAAGAGTTAAGAAAAGCGACATTGAAAAACTCTCAAAAGCCACAGGCGCATCCATAGCATCTTCCGTGGACGAACTCAGCCCGCAGGATCTCGGATCAGCCGACGAAGTTGAGCAGGTCAAGATAGGCGATGACTACCTCACATTCGTCAGAGGATGCAAGAATCCAAAAGCCGTGAGCATACTCGTAAGAGGCGGAACAGAACACGTTGTTGACGAGATCGACAGATCAATAACAGATTCAACCCATGTTGTTGCAGCCGCTGTAGAGGACGGAGGATACGTTACAGGCGGAGGTTCTACCGGGGCCGAAATCGCACTCAGGCTGAGAGAATATGCATCCAAGGTCGGCGGAAGGCAGCAGCTGGCCATTGAAAAGTTCGCAAACGCCCTTGAGGAAATTCCAAGAGCACTTTCCGAGAACGCAGGTCTTGACGCAATAGACATACTCATCAGGATAAGAAATGAGCACGCAAAGGGAAACAAGACAGCCGGCGTGAATGTCTACAGTGGAAAGGTCGAGCAGATGGACAAGGTGGGCGTCATTGAGCCGATAAGAGTCGGAAAGCAGGCAATCGAGTCAGCAACTGAAGCCGCCGTTATGATCCTGAGAATCGACGATGTTATAGCCACAAAGGGATCAAAAGGTCCCGGCGGGGCACCAGGCGGAATGCCCGGCGGAGAGGAGTAATCCTCTCATCCAATACTCGAACTTATAGTACCAACCACATTTTTTATTCTTTTTAAAGGATCTTCACCCAGAGACATTCTTATTGCACCATCCCTGGTGCTGTGGCCAAGGGAATGGAGAAAACTGTTCGCTTTGCTGCCCACGAGTGTCCTTATCTTGAAATGCCTGCCGTTTGATATTCTTGCCATCAGGGCATTCACCGCTTCACCGTCCCCTGAAAATCCAAGGATGCCGTCACCCACAGAAGGAAACACGAATCCTTTCATTTCATTGCCCTCGACCAGCTCATAACCAGTTGCGGGAAACAGCCTCGCCAGCATGGGTTCCCGGTCCTCCCCGGTAATTTCCCTGTCAAGTTCCAGGTGCTGCTTGCCGAGGGTGCTCATTTCCCTGAAAGTGTGGCCATCACCGCTGTCAAAACTCCACCCGGAATCCGGGGGAAGAAAATTCTCGTATCTGCCCGTGACCCTGAAACCCATTGATCTGTAGAGCTTTGCACCCTCTTCGCTGGCCCGGAGCAAAATGGTTTCACTGCCCTGATTTTCAAGAGTGTCGATTACAACTTCCGTCAGCGCCCGGCCGATCCCTTTCTTGCGATGGCCTTCATCCACACAGATTGTGCCAATCCAACCCGTTCTGCCTAAGCTATATGAGATGCCTGTTCCAACTATCTTTCCGTCTGTTTTGGCAACAAACATCGTGGTGCCAGGCAATGAATCGTACCAAGAGAATATGTTCTCATCACCTGCTGAAAAATCGTACCTGTTAAGGAACTCCCGGAAGGCGTTTTTCTCCGCGTCACTGAGAATACTGATTTTGGGCAGCGCCATGTTCTCCTGATGCAGACCTTCCTAACATTCTTTTCATGCCGGGAGTACAAAAAATAGCAATTATTGAAAGATAAAGGTTATATAAGCTCAAATTCTGTTGCTTCGTGGAGACTCCATACGTAGAAATCTACAAGAAACAGCATTACGGTCTAGTGGGAAAGCACTCAGCCGTCAAGGTTTGCCACTGGACCAAGAGTGAAATGACAGGTGGCCATGGGTGTTACAAGGGCGATTTCTACGGAATAAAGTCACACCAGTGCGTGCAAATGACTCCGGCATTGAGCTCCTGTACTGAAAACTGCTCATTCTGCTGGAGATTTCAGGGTTTTGACAGCATGCACATATCGGATGAGGACGATCCGGAATTCATTCTCGAAGAATCCATAAAGGCACACAAGAAATTAATCTCAGGATTCAAGGGCAACCCAAAGGTTTCAAAAGAGAAGTGGGAGGAGGCCGAGAATCCCAAACACCTTGCAATCTCACTCACGGGGGAGCCCACCCTCTACACCAGGCTGGGAGAGTTCATTGAACTGGCCCACAGAAGAGGGATTTCCACTTTCCTTGTTACGAACGGAACCCTCCCCATGGTACTTGAGAAACTCGACCCGCTTCCAACACAGCTTTACGTCACCACAGCCGGCCCGACAAAGGAGATATTCTTCGACCTTCTGAACCCTTCAGTGGGAAATGCCTGGGAAAATTTCAACAGGACTCTTGAACTTCTTCCGTCTCTTGACACAAGGAAGGTCATAAGGCACACCCTCGTAAAAGACGTAAACATGCCCTACATTGACGAATACACCAGAATGGACAGGATAGCTGAACCCGACTTCATAGAATCAAAGGGATACGTACATGTGGGGCAGTCCATAAACAGGCTTGGAATCGACAATATGCCCTCGCACGACTATATTTTAGAGTTCAGCCATGAACTTGGAAATAATCTTGGTTATGAACTCGCCGGTGAGAGAAGAGACAGCAGAGTTACCCTTCTGGCCAAGGATCCAAGCAAGGCAAAGATAAATTTCGATGCCATTGGTGCAAAAGCGTTCTGAATCTTTTTTTAACTCGCCACTGACAATTATTATATTCAAATACAATCCGTGAGTGGTGTTCGGATGATTGATTTTACATTCTCGGAAGAACAGGATATTCTGAGGGATTCCGTCAGGAGATTTGCTGAAAAGGAGATTGCCCCAAGAATTCCTGAGATGATTGAGAAGAGACGCATACCTGCGGCCATAATGGAAGGCCTGAAAAAACTGAATCTCCTCGGCATGACTGTCCCTGAGCAATACGGCGGGATGGGCGCTGATGCTGTTACCACTGGAATAGCTGTTGAAGAGATTGCAAGGGTCGATCCCACTGCATCAATACCAGTCATGTTCCTGGTCGACAATGCCTGGTCCTATCTTCTGAGCAGATTTGCAACCGATGCCCTCAAAGAGGAGGTGCTCCCCAGGGTTGCTGCGGGCAGCATACTCACGGGAATAGCTTCCACGGAACCAAACTTTGGTTCAGACATAGGATCCATGACAACCGTAGCCGAGAAGAAGGGAAGCAACTATGTGCTCAATGGCGAGAAAGCCTACATCAGCCTTGTCAAGGACATAAAGGAAATGGGAGGAGGTTACGTAACCGTGGCAAAGACCGACAAGTCCAGGGGGACATCTGGCGTGTCGTTATTCTATGTTCCGCACAACGATTCAAACCTCGAGATAACACCCCTGGAGGAAATGGGGAGAGAAGGGTCCACCTGGGGTTCCATCCGGATAAATGACTATGCCATTCCGCAGGAGTACATGCTTGGAAAGGAAAATGGCGGTTTCAAGCTGGTGCACCTCGGGTTTGAGTTCGCCAGAGCCCTTATTGCCGTTATTTCTGCAGCATCCGCAAATACATGCCTGGAAAATGGCATGGAATACATGAAGACAAGGAAAGCCTTTGGCCAACCCATAGGAAAGTTTCAGGGGCTACAGTTCCAGCTTGCAGATCACGTTGCCAGAATGGAGGCGGCTAGAACTCTTGGCTATAAGGCTCTCTGGATGTACGACATGGAACAGAAAGAAGGCAAGTTCTCCAGATTTGAAGTTTCAAAAGAGGTTGCAATTGCAAAACTTCTTTCAACTGTCTGGGCATTTGATGCCATAAACGATTCACTCCAGTGGCATGGTGCCTATGGGTATACCAAATACAATCCACAGGAACTTGCGCTGAGGGGGATCAGGTCTTTCCAGCTGGCAGAGGGCTCGAGAGAAGTCATGAAGTCAATAATCGCCAGGGAATCCCTCGGAAAGGAATTCATGAAATCATAAGGTGCAAAAAAAGGATGTCAGAGGAAATAAGTATTGACGATGTACATAAGCTGGACCTGAGGGCGGTAAAGGTAACACATTGCGAAAAGGTGGAGAAATCAAGGAGCCTCCTGAGGATCCTTGTGGACGTCGACGGCACTGAAAAGCAAATAATTTCAAGCATTTCAGAATACTACGATCCTTCCGAACTTGTTGGCAAGACTATAGTCATTGTCAATAACCTGAAGAAGGCCAAATTCATGGGATTGGAGAGCCAGGGGATGCTCCTCGCAGTGGAGAAGGAAGATTTCCTTTCCCTGCTGACTACCGACAGAGAATCCCCATCGGGTATCAGGGTATCATAAGATGACAACCATCATAGAGAAGTACAGGCCAAAGGACACTTCGGAGCTTCTTGCAAGCAGCAGGATAATCCAGGAGATAAGGAGCTGGATTAACCTGTGGAAAGAAGGGACTCCCGTCAAGAAAGCCCTTATTCTCTATGGTCCACCGGGTGCGGGGAAGACAACGACGGCCGGTGCTCTTGCCAATGAACTGGGTGTCCCCCTGATCGAGATGAATGCTTCAGACGAAAGGAACGCCGATGCCATGAAAAGGGTGGCACTTCTTGCCTCACAGTACGCAGACCTTCTGCAGCTGGAAGGAAACCCGGAACTTGGCTTTACCAAGATCATACTGATAGATGAGGCGGACAATATTTTTGAGGGAAGGAGCCGCCAGACGGGCGGTGATTCAGGTGGAATAACCGAGCTTTCAAAAATCGTGAACCGTACAAGGAACCCCATCATCATCACCATGAATGATTATTACGCATTCCGCCGAAAGTCTGCTGCCAGGGACATTATCAACAACTCACTTGTACTGGAATTCAGGCAGTACAAACGAAGAAACGATACCGATTACAAGATGTTCAGGGCGAGACTGAGCCAGAGAATCAGGGAAATCGCAGCCAAAGAGGGGCTGAAATATTCGCAGGATGTGGTTGAGAAGATTATGGAGAAGAACTCTGACGACATCAGGGGAACTATCAATGACTCCATCAGTGCCCTGAGCTTCATTGACGAGCCGGAGGTTCTTACTGAACTGACCTACAGGGATGTACAGAGCAATATCTATGAGACCATCCACACAACCTTCAAGGATCATATCTACGAGAAAACACTGGGGGCCCTCATGGACAAGGATTTCACTACTGAGGATTACCTGATGTGGATAGACAAGAACCTGGCTGCTGAGGCACCGGACTTTGGAGACCTCGCCTCTGCCTACGACATTCTCTCGTTGTCTGACAGGTTTGTTGGCAGGGTCATAAAGAAGCAGCACTATGCCTTCAAGGGCTTTGCAGAGGAGATTGCTGCCGGAATTTTCACCCAGATTGAGCATCAGAATGAAAGGTACGTGAAATACGAATTCCCGTCGTACATAATGAAAATGTCCCGGATGAGGGACAGCAGGGAATCAAGAAAATCGGTCGTGGCCAAGATCTCGAAGTTCACGCACAGCGGGAAGAGACGTACAAATGAGAACCTGTGGTTCTATGCCCGCCTCATCAGGGACAAGGAAGCTGTGGGAGAGCTTTCCGATAAGCTTGCTCTATCCGACAAGGAAATAGCCGTACTAAAGAAGCGTTGAGATCTCCTTTTCTGCCTTGGAACGGCTGGTTCTGTGTATCCCGATCCCGGACTTGCATTTCTTTATGGTCCCGCTGGTGACAACTGTTTCAACGTCGCTGAATCTGGTGTTCAATGCGCTTATGACCTGTTCCTTGTAGAACTGGTTTGTGAGGAAAATGGCATAGTTCCCTTCAACATACTTTCTCTTAGAGCGAAATGTCCGGAAGAGCTCCTTCTCAATGGATGGCAATACGACAGACATCTTTTGTGAATAAATGAGAATATAACGTTTTCTGAACTCTGAGCCCTTCAACCCACTCAAATTATTACATGCTTAATTTATGTATCGCCTTTTGGTTCATGGCCCTAATGGTGAAGGACTCAATCATTCAGGGGAAAAATACACAAACCCGAAATCCCCTTGTGAATGCGCCCAATAACATATTTATAGACAGTTAGTCTACAGCATCATTCACGTTAGATAGAGGTTAGAGTTAGATGCCAGAGACACAGAGCACTTACAGTATAGTTAGAGACGCATGGAAGAGTCTCAAGAAATCTGAAATTTACAATCTTCACAAGCAGAGGATGATATCCTGGAGAAATGGAGCCGCTTTGGAAAGAGTGGAACATCCGACCAGGATAGATAGAGCCAGAGCGCTTGGATACAAATCAAAGAAAGGCTATGTCGTGGTTCGCGCCAGAGTCAGGCGTGGCGGCAGGAACAAGGAGAAGATCATGGGAGGCAGGAGACCCAGAAGGAACGGTTACAACAAACTCACTCCCAAGAAGAGTATCCAGTGGATCGCCGAAGAGAGGACAGCCGACAAATACCCAAACCTTGAGGTTCTCAACTCATACTATGTTGGTGAAGACGGGTACTACAAGTATTATGAGGTCATTCTCGTGGACAAGAGTGAGCCTGAGATACAGAACGACTCCAGCATATCCTGGATTGTCGAGCCCCAGAACACCGGAAGGGTTTACAGAGGTCTCACATCCGCAGGATACAAGAGCAGAGGTCTTAGAACTGGTAGAACCGGAAGCTCAAAGAGCCGCCCATCAATCAGAGCAAATGGAAGGCTCAGGAGATAATTACTTCTAAGCCGAGGTGGCCCAGTGGTACGGCGCCAGACTTGAGATCTGGTTCCCTTGTGGATCGGGAGTTCGAATCTCTCCCTCGGCGCTTAAAATTTCATAAATTCCTGTTTACTTTTCACATCACTTTACCAATATTTCATCTCCTTCACTCAGACAGAAATTTCACAACTACTTCTTTGTAGCCGAATTATGAAACCCGTTTTATTAAGGAACTAATTAACCAGTAAATTCGGTGTAGAATGACAGGAGGTTCAAGGCAGCCTGAGTCTGCTTCCGTTCATATTGTTTCCAGCTTCGAGGGTATGAGTTCATAAATGTTCTCCTTTCCCCTATGGATTCATGATGCTGAAAATATGCCTATCCAAAGTGTAAATTGGAAACTTGGGGGTACCCTGGTATTGCTTTTTTTGAAGGCGCATAAAAAATAGGGGCCATATTTTTTATTATATTTTCTAGTCCTGAAAAATTCTATCCAGATCCTGTTGGAGTCTCCATTATTAGAATAACATCAATATTATATCCTCATTTTCATTTTTTCTATGCCAGACAACGTCCGACAGTTTTTTAGTCTATCAAAACAATGAAGCTTCAGAAGTCTTTGATGGCAACAACCAATAATCAGGGTACAAATAGATCCACGAAAAAAAAGACAACAAGAACCACCAATTCCCAGAGGAAAAGCAAAGCCGAGAGGGAGCTGGGAAGGGAACCTCTGTTGCAGGAAGAAGTCATCAAACTCGTAAACTCCACTGAAACTCTGGAGGACAGAACATTACTGGTTCTGGGGTTTACAACTGGCATGAAGCTGTCGGAAATCATTTCCCTCGAACCGATAAATTTTGAGTTCAATAATGGGGTGGCCAGGATATGGGACAAGAAGAGGCGGCTTTACAGGTCTGTTTATCTGACGGATGAGACCGTCAACGAAATCAGGGTACTTATTGACACAAAGAAGGATTCCGCAGGTCCTCGACTGTTTCCCTATTCAGCCAAGACCATAGAGGGGAAATTCCAGAGGCATACATTGAAAATCCTTGGGAAAAGCAGGTCCTGGGAATCTGTACGTAGAACATATATTTCAATCTCGGCAAAACTTGACATGCCAATAAAGATTGTTGTTGAAAATACAGGAGAATTGCCTTCTGCCGTCGTGAAATACTACATGGATATCCCAGTGTCTAACGCTAGGAGGAAGGTCAACGAGACCCCTCTGTTCCCGGATAGCCCCCAACTAATGCTAAAAAGTGATGAACTGAAGAGGATCCTTGAAAGACCATACGTAGAGAAACTTGACAGGATCATGGCAGACAGGAGCAAGCTCAAAGCAACCATAACCGATCTGTAGAATTGGCGAATAAGAGATAATCACCCTCAGAAAACTGTACATCCATGTCTTCGACCCCAATACCCGATCAAGTAAAGATCAAGGAGAAAATGGGATCCAAAGAATCTGGAAGATTCACAAAACACGCTTACATATACGGTTTCAATTACGTAGGTTAAATAACTTATGAGCTTTTTAACGAGAAACCAGTTCGGGGTTATGTCAAGCAGATAAAAACCGGAATCCTGTTGAATGATATCCCTTATATATTGTACCACAACGGATTTAATTGTGCTACCTATTTTTTGACTATGACACTAACAGGTCTAGCATTGGCAAAGACAGTTGCTGTAGGCGTCGGACTTGCAACAGCAACGGGGGCGGCAGCAGTGGCAACAGGGAATGCGCATGGACTCACCATTGCACTTCAGCACATACCTTCCTGGACACATGCACACAGCGTCCTGTCTGGCTTAATGCACAGATAATGCAATAGAATGCCCCTAATCAAATTCATCTAAACGTGTGGTTCTGCATTTTAAAACCATACATTCACCGAAATTTAATCAGGAAAACACTGTTTTTTTCAGTTCACTGTTACAACATCGCTCATTGTTTTCTGCTTCCTGTTCCCCAATACTGTGTAAATGAATATGGATACAAGAAGCATCACAGTTGACGCTATGAATACCAGGTGCACAGAGTAAATGAAACCATTTGGATTGAAACTGGTTATGAGCGAGGGTCGCCCCGAGAATATGCCATCAAGCGTTGTCTTGGGGGTTGCAACTTCCATTATGAGAAATGCAAGGCCAATGCTCATTGTGTTCCCAACATTCACCAGGGTTGAACTGATTCCGGAAGCAACGCCCCTTCTAGCACCAGGAACTGAGTTCATTATACTGGAACGATTTGGAGAGGCGAAAATACCCATTCCACTTCCAATAAGGACAAGGGGCAACACCATCTGAAGTTCCGTTACAGATGTCCCAACATCTGACATTATGAGGAAACCCGCAGCTGAAATTAGGAGACCAATTATAACGGGCTTTCTGAATCCAATCCTGTCTGATATTGAACCGCTTATTGGCCCCATGATGGAAAGTGCCACAGACATGGGTATCAGGAATAATCCAGCTTCCAGCGGAGATAATCCCATCAATGGCCCCTGGAGGTAGAAAACCATTACTAAGGCAAAAGAACCTCTCGAAAGAGAGTTCAGGAATATAGTTTCGTTTCCCGCATTGAAGACTCTGTTCTTAAAAAGGGCCAGGTCGAACATGGGATTTGGAACACGTGATTCGATCTTAACAAAAAGGAACAGCAGGAAAATGGCCGAGAAAACGAAACCCAGCGTAACTATGAAATTCAAACCAGCGATAGCATTCATTGTTATCCCAAGAAGCAGCAAAAACAATGCAAGTGCGAAAGTTACATTCCCACCAATATCCAGTCTGTGATCCGTGGAGAGTGCCGACAGTTCCCTGAGCTTGAGGTGAGACCAGACTGTGCCAAATACTCCAATAGGAACGTTAACCCAGAATATCCATCTCCATCCAAGAAGTGTAGTAAGTGCTCCACCCAGAATAAGGCCGGTTACAGAACCAACCACAATTGAAATCTGGTTGATTCCAAGAGCCCTTCCTCTTTCATTGATTGGGAAAGCATCCGTTAGGACTGCTGCACTGTTTGAGAATAGGAACGCGGCACCAGTCGCCTGAACTATCCTGAAGATTATGAGTTGATCCGCATTGCCTGAAAGGCCGCATAATGCCGAACCAATGGTGAAAAGTGCAAAACCAAGGGTATATAGCCTGACTCTGCCGAAAATGTCCGACAACCGCCCAAAATTCACAAGTACACTTGCAATTACCAGCTGGTAACCCAGCACTACCCAGAGAACGTTGAATGCATTCATCCCCTGCAAATCTTTACCTATGGTCGGCAGTGCGATCAACACAATATTGATGTCAAGTGCAGCCATCAACATACCAACAGTCGTATTGCTAAGCGCAACCCACTTGTATTCCATTTATTTTCACTCGTATATCGAAAGGCCTTCGCGGTCGAGGTATGACTAGGTTGTGATACTGTGAAACCGGATCAGGTTACTGGCAATCTTACCGATTATGAAAAACTTATCTGGTAAACTAAGAATATGGTATTTTCAATCTATAATTTTGAATAAGAAGCGTATTAAATAAAAATCAAAACCAGGTCTTTCTGTCCATCCGCTTTACCTCGTCCCTTAACCTTATCTTGAAATCCTCGAAGTTGTCCGATTCTGTTGCAAGATCCCGAATGATTGAGATGTCCACCCTGAGCTGCTCCAGTTTTCCGTCCCTGAATCCCGATTCATAACGCCTGTCCTTTTCCAGAAGCTCTACCATAATTTCAAAAATCAGGATGGTACCTAAGACTTTCAGTTGGTTCTGTAAATGAGGAAATGAGTTGGCATTTCAACTTGACTTTTCTACAATTTCAGCAGGCATCCAACCTTCTTCGCCTCCGGTAGTACTGGCCCAAATCCAGCCACCCATCCCGTAAATTTCGACAAGGTGATCTCCTTCTGACACTGTTAATTCCTTCGAACAGTAATCTCTCAGGAGAGTGGCTTTTTTCCCTTCTATCTCAAGAATTTCCTCTGGGACATAGGCTTCGATGTCTTATTTCGAGCAGCACTAGTATCATTCCTCGTAATAGCCACCATTCTTCTTGATAACCCGAATCCTTGTCCCTTTTAGAAGTTCCATCGGGTTTTCAAAATTCACGGATATACTTCTTTGTTACTATGTGTTCTTTCACCCTATCAGTGATAAATGTGAGACTGGGGTTAAAAAGATAGTGTGCGGGAGATAAATATTTAAGAAATCTGAGGACCGGGTCAGTTTCGGTTGATTCACATCCTTAGCACTTTGCCTCTTGAAACCTGGGCAGCTACATAAATCAGAAGGAAACCGAGTATGAGGCTCGCGAGAATTGAAAGCGCAAACTGGTACGGGTCATAGAAGTCCACTCTTATGAGGGAAATGTAGCCCTGTATCTGTTGAGGCAATGGAAGTGATCCGTTATGCGTGAGGAGAAGCACAAGAACCCTCAGCGCCACGGAAACCAGAAGTGCCCCCAGGTAGATTGCGTGATCAAATCTGTGGAGAAGCCGCATCACCAGCAGGTAGTAACAAAGGCCATCTGCTGCCGCCGCGTTCAGGACAAGGAGCGGGAGAAGACTGTTGAACAGGTCCTGAACCTGCTGTGCCGGAATGACGAAGGAGAAACCTGCACTTACCAACTGCTCAATTATGGTGAATGCTGTGACAACAAAGCCTGCAACAACTATCACTGTCACAACAACGTACAGGATAATGCTGGTATAGACTGCCCTCTTCTGCTTTCGGGTGAAATAATTCCTGTACATGAGCAGAAGCCCTATGGCTATGACCGAAAAGACAATCCCGACTATTGAGAGGTACGGGGTGAGGTCAATGAAGGAACCCGCAGCAAGTATCAGGAACGCTATGGCAACCCCCCTTCTTGCATGTGCCTCGTGTTCCAGCTCTTTCTGATTGGCTCCCATTTGCTTTGGATCAATACCTTGTATTTTACACTTCACTGGCAATCAATTCGACGTTTCACGACAGATGATTTCGACAGATTTTTAAACAATATTAAATTCCGTGATCCGTGGACATTCAGGAGAAGATTGCAGGAGAAATCACAATAGCTGAAAACCCTGGAGAAACTATTCGAAAATGGAGAGAAGAATTTCAGGTGTCCCAGCTCGATCTTGCCAAATACCTGGAAATATCACCATCTGTGATTAGTGATTATGAATCCGGGAGAAGAAAGTCGCCCGGCGTATCCTCTATCAAGAAGATAGTCAATGCGCTGGTTGAACTTGACCTCAAGAGAGGCGGACAGGTCTTGAGGCGATACAACAGTGGAATGCCCTCAGACGCAGTGATAGACATCAGCGACTACAACCATGACATATCACTTGAAAGGGTTATCAGAATGATCAGCGGAACGAACTACTCCTCCATTGGGCTTAACAGGTACATCAGGGGCTATACAATAGTAGACGGAATCAAGGCGATTCTTTCCTTTTCGTACTCCGAGTACAGCAAGCTGTATGGATGGTCAAGCCAGAGGATCATTTTTTTCACCGAGGTAAAACTTGGAAGGAGCCCCATGATAGCAATCAGAGTTCATCCCCTGAAGCCCGCTGCGGTTGTGTACATAAAACCCGACAGGATCGATGAACTTGCAATAAAGCTGGCTGATGTTGAGAATATTCCACTCATTGTCACTGAGCTTGATGTTGAAGAGCTGTCAAAAATAATGTCTTCCCTGAAGTGATTTCCGGGCGTGGCACTGCAACTCTTATTCAAATTTCCTAATATTTATTCCATAAGAGTATTACCCGATTAAGTGATCCATCTTACTGCATGAAGCTACTCTCAGCACCACTGATTGCCCTATTGTTCATTGTTGCAATAGTCGTTGGCGTTTCAGTCTATTCAGGAATATTTCCACCTGCTTCGGTAGTTGAGTCCGGCAGCATGCAGCATTCAGACAACTGGCAGTATGGCGTAATAAATACCGGAGACATAGTCATTGTCAAGAAAGTCGCCAGTCCCGAGCATGATATAACCACTTATGTTCAGGGCAGAAGCGCTAACTTCAGCACCTATGGAGACTATGGCAACGTGATTCTCTACGATGCCTCAAACGGGATGGTGGTTATTCACAGGGCCATATTTTACCTTACCTGGTCCAACGGGGAGCCTGTTGTCATGGGATACCATAATCAGAGCTGGATAAACGTCACCAGCACCTATGTGCTCATCAAGAACGTTGGTTTTACACACAGGAACCTTGTTGTTTTCGTCAACGATTTCCTGAACAAGAGCGGTTTCATAACCATGGGTGACCATAATTTGGCCGTAACCGACCTCTTTGACAAGGGCCTCAACGCTTACATAGCATCCGATCAGAACGTGAATATCATAAGCCATCCAGTTACAAATTCAGAGGTGGTAGGCAAGGCAGAGGGGCAGATTCCCTGGTTTGGCCTCATCAAGCTGAATGTCATGAAACTGCAGGGGGAGTGGCCGTATTCGAACGATGTGCCCCATAACAGCTATTACTACCTGTCAGCTTCTATTATTGCCTTCGGTGTGGTAATTTTCTTCCCGTATTCAAAATTCATGGGAACCAAAACCAAGAAAAACAATAAGAAACAGTAAGGTATGGAAGGTACATGGATCCAATTGCTGTCGCAGCACTGATAATTTCCATCATATCGATTCTTCTATGGGTTTATTCCTTCTTCTTCCAGAACAAAACACCAATTCAAGACAAACCGGAACTCCAGGACAGGAAGCAAGAGGACGCTGGTTCCGTTCCTGATGTGAGGCACAGTGAAACTCCGGCCCCGTCAATTTCCGCTGAATACATCAGGCACGAAGCACAGTTCATGGGTGAAACACAGAAGTTCTCACACATGGTCAGGAAGAATCTGGAGATGCTCAACACAAGAGTGGGGATCAAGTTTGACGTAAAGCCCATCTCCGAAAAGTACTCCAACAAAGGAAAAGGGCCTGATTACATTGATTCCATGGATGTATCGGAAGAAAGAAATTCCAGCATGATTACGGACGATTCCGGAGAAGAGTCCTAATCTGGCATTATTCTCTGCAGGTACCAGTTGTAATCGAAAGGCTCGAGATCATCCATCTCCTGCCCCACGCCAACAAAGAGGATTGGTTTTTTCAACTGGTCTGAAATTGTTATTATTGCCCCGCCCCTGGCATCAGTGTCAAGTTTTGTGAGTATAACGGCATCGAAAGGTGTTTCCTTGTGAAATGTCTCGGCCTGATGGATTGCATCCTGGCCAATCATTGCGTCCAGGACCAGTATGGTCAGATCCGGTTTCGCAACACGTTTCATCTTCTTCATTTCCTCAAGAAGGTTCCTGTTGGTCTGCATCCTGCCCGCAGAGTCTATCAGCACGTAGTCAAGATTTCTGGCAGTCGCATGCTCTATTGCATCGAATGCCACAGAAGCAGGGTCGCTGCCTGCCTCGTGTTTGATCAGGTTCACCCCGATATTGTCGCAGAGAATTCCCAGCTGTTCTATCGCTCCTGCCCTGAATGTGTCAGAGGCTGCAACAACTACCCTCTTGTTGTTCTTCTTAAGATAATTGGCCATTTTCCCAACCGTTGTGGTCTTTCCTGTTCCGTTTATCCCCAGGAAAAGTATGACGAGAGGCTTCTTCGAAGGGTTCATGAGATCAATGTCTGTCCTGTTTTCGGACAGGATATCCTCCAGTGATTCCTTTAGGGCCTCCCTGACTTCGACCATTGTGATGCGTTTCTTGCTTCGGTTGATGAAATCTGACATATCCTCGATGATTCTTTCTGCAGTGTCGAATGATACGTCGGATTCGAGGAGAATGTTCCTTATGCTGTCTTCGATTTCCGTCTTTCTGATCTCTTCCCCCTGAACTTCTTTCAGGGCCCCGCCAAATTTCTTCTTCAGGGATTCAAACATTTCAACTCTTGGCCCTTTGCTGTTCCTGGGCCTGTTGCAGAATTGCCACAAGAGAATTGTATCGGCTGGAAATGTCTGACCTTCTGGTCTGGACATTCTGGATTGAGGTGTCCAGTTCCTTCAGGTTCTGGTCGAGTCTTGTTATGCTCTTCGCCGGCTCTTCCTCAACGTACAGATCCGAACCGATTGGCACAAAAAGCTTCTCTTTCGGATCTACATTGGCCTTTGCGAATATGCCTGCGCCTATGGATACCTTCACATCATTTGAGGCCCCGATGCCCTCTTCCTTCAGGACAGCGTAGGCCTTCCTGATCTCATCCATCCCCCTTACGAGGACCGAGAGCTGGTTGTCTAAAGATTCCATCATGGAGCGAAGGTAATTTAATTCCTCTGAAATGTTAACTTTATTGTCGTTTTCCATAATTTTTACCCTGGAAAATATTCATGCTTTCTTCAAGCGCCTGCAATACAGGCATTGTTTCACCCGATAAATAGCTTATCAATGCACCGCCTCCGGTGGACGCATGTGAAATTCCCCCCATCAGCCTGAGTTTCTCCAGAGCGTTGAGAGTGTGGCCTCCACCTGCTATGGTGAGCGCATTCGATTCTGCAACTGCTTCCAGTATCTCCCTGGTTCCGACCGAATACTCCTCGATCTCGTACATGCCCATCGGGCCATTCAGGAAGATTGCCTTTGCGTTCCTTATCTCCCCAACAAACTCGCTTATGCTGTTCAGGCCAATATCAGCCAGAATCTCGTCGTCAGGTATGGGGTCACTCGAATTGACCGCCCTTCCCGAGGGATTGAGCACAAAATCCCTGGGCATCGATATCTTGTCCGGATACTTCTCCAATATCTTCCTGCATTCCTCAATGATTGAATTATGATCCTTGTTGTTCTTCATTATGAAGTCCTTGTTCTTCTTTCCAATATTGTATCCTTTTGCCCAGAGGAAAGCGTTGGCAACCACTCCACCGACCAGGATCCTGTCAACCATGTTGTTCTTCAGGAAACTGCCCGACACCTGTACACTGTCCTCGATCTTGGCTCCTGCAAGGATGGCGAGTTTTGGATGGTCTTTTCCGAACTTGAACCTGTCGATCATGGATACCTCTTTTTCCACAAGCCTCCCTGCAATGTTCGGCCTTATCCTCCTGAATCCCACCAGTGAAGTCTGTGCACGATGAATGGTTGGGAATGCATCTATGACAAAATAATCAAACAACTCACCAAGGTTCTTCACAACGTGCGTTGATTCAACAAGTTCAGGGTCCATGGCATTGATGTTTATCTCCTCGGAATAGAATCTCGTGTTCTCAAGCATGAGGATATCCCCGTCCTCCATGCGCCTGATCCTGTTCCTCACATCGAGACCGAACAGCGAGTCCGCGAATTCCACCGGTCTGCCTGTCAGCTTCTCCAGATGTTCGGAGTGCGTGCGCAGCGATGTGAAGTCGTCCTTTCCTGGTCTGCTCTGATGTGCCACAATAACCAGTTTTGAATTGTGGAGTTCACTTATGGTGTTCAGGTGGGACATGAATCTTGAGAGCCCCATGACCTCTCCCGAGATCGGGTTAATGGGAGAGTTTATGTCCACACGCAGGTAGATCCTCTTGCCTTCAAGATTAAACTGGTCAAGCGTGAAAAACTTAGCCGGAGATGAAGCCATTTCTAGGTTATCGTATAATCAACATATATTCATTTCTACTTGAGACGGTGAGGCAAAAGATGATAAAATCTGAAACTATTCAAAATCCAGATGAAAGGCGTCATTACCGCAGCCGGACTCGGGAAAAGGTCCGGGCTGGACGGAAAGATGAGGAAGGAAATGCTCCCTGTCTACGACCTGAGGGATGGAAAGCTCGTCCTCAGACCAATAATCGACGTCATACTTTCACGGTTCATCAGAAACGGCATCAGGGAAACTGCTGTTGTTCTGGACCCTTCTGACAGGTGGACCAGGGAATATGTTGAAGCTGAGTTTCCTGAGACAGAAATCATTTATCAGAAAGAAAAGAGGGGATTTGGGCACGCTGTTCTCATGGCAAAGGACTTTGTGGGGAACAGCAACTTCATCCTGAATGCCGGTGATGGCATAGTTCTGAGAGATGATGTGCTGCCCGAACTGAAGAAGTGGAACGATGACGGGGTCTTTCTTACACTCATGACCGTTCCAAATCCCCAGAGATACGGCACTGCCGAGATCGTGCTTATGGATGGCAATCCAACGGTGAAGGGGGTAGTTGAAAAATCGCCCGAACCACCCTCAAATTTTGCACTATGCGCCCTCTACAGGCTTCCACACGAAATCTTCCACAACCTTTCTGTGGAAATGGAAAAAAGGAGGAACTTTGAACTGACTCCTGCAATAAATGAACTGATAAGAGGCGGCGTCTCCACAAAAGCACTCGTGATAGACAGGAGCGAGTGGATAAGTGTGGGAAGGGCGGAAGGTTACGTGGATGTCCTGAAAGCTACTCTGGAAAAGTGCCGAAGCTCTCTCACTTCGTGACACTTTCTTTCCAGAAAGTCTTTGGATTTATTACGTCCTGCAGTTTCACTATGCGCCTCCTGAATCTTTTCAGGTCCTTCAGGATGACCTTAATCTCATCCTTGAGTTCCCTCGATCTCCGGTACCCGAGTTTGGCGAGTTTTTCGTGTGCAGGGTTGTAGTAGTGTTCCTCTGCTTCCAGCCTCGGGTTGGGCACTCTCTTTATCTCGGCCTGCTTCCTGTATGATTCCTCATAAACTCCTTTCACCATTTCTGCGAGCTGGTTCACCGAGTAGTGCTCGTCAAACTGGTTGAAGACCCTGTACTCGCCTACTTTTGGCGGGTTCGCCAGCGCGATGTCAAGGCAGGTGATGCTGTCTTCCAGGGAGAGGAAACCTCTTGTCTGGCCACCCTTTCCGTAGGGTGTTATGGGAAGCCCGACTGTTGCCTGTGCACAGAACCTGTTTAATGCTGTCCCCCAGACTTCGTCGATATCATATCTGGTAAAGAGGCCAGTTTCATCAATCTCCCTCGTTCTGGTGCCGTAAACCACGCCCTGCATAACATCGGTGATCCTCATCTTCCAGACCTTGTTGGCAAACATCAGGTTGTTTGAATCGTGAACCTTGGTCCAGTGGTACCATGAACCTGCCTGCTTCGGAAATGGCAGGAAATCCTTTCGTCCATTGTACTCGATTTCGAAGAAGCCCTCCGGTATGTCTATGTTTGGGGTCCCATATTCGCCCATTGTTCCAAGTTTCAGGATGTGCGCATCCGGAACGGTTTCCTTGACAGCGTAAATGAGGTTCAGTGTACTGACTATATTTTTCACCATGGTGTCTGTGGCCTGCTTGAGCCCTATCATTGAATAGGGGGCTGACCTCTGTTCAGCAAGATGGACAATTGCATCCGGCTTTTCCTTTCTCATGACATCCAGGAAAAATTTGGGATCGCTAACGTCTCCCCTGTAGAAAGTGATGTCCCTGCCAGTTTTCTGCTTGAGCCTTTTGAGCCTCTCCTGGAGAGAAGGAATGGGTGTAACGGATTCTGACCTGACTTCCTTTACTCTCTTTCGCGTGAAGAAGTTGTCAACCCCTACAACTTCGTTCCCTTTCATGACTTCTCTAAGAGCAAGTGGCCATCCAATGTAGCCGTCAATACCGAGTATCATTACCTTCATTTTATCCTTCATTCACCGGGAGTCTAAAAATCTTGCCGGCTTATCTCTAAGCCCTATGGGGCCGTAGCTTCAGCGGTTCTCGGCTGAGGCTGCAGAGGGTGACGGTTTCAGTGGTATTCCACGAGTGGCATAGGCGTAGACAACAACATAGAAAACTGCGAACAGCGGTATGAGTATGAAGTCATTGACAGTGAGGAAAGTCTCAAAGTACCAGAAGAATGAGAAACTTAGCAGAAGGGCGGAAACAGATGTCTTCACTGTTGCCTGCTTGACCTTCCTGATCTGCGAACGGAGAACATATGCCGCGGCCACTACTGCCAGTACACCTGCAGCCAGGCCGATGCCTGTGGAGTCATAGTTCTCAGGGAATAGTGCCACCAGGACTATGGCTGCTTCAAATGCCTCAACAAGTCCCACGGAAAACGCTGTTGCCAGCACCCCTTTTTCCGTTTCACTGTGGCTGCTCCTGCCGGGCGGACCCGTTCTCTGGAACCTGAAGGACCTTCTGGCACTTCGTGCAAGGCGCTGACCGAAGTAGAGCAGGAGTGTTGCAGATGCCAGCCTCACATACAGGAGCGGCAGGAGGGCTATGAAATTCCCTGCAAGCATTGTTGGAATGAATACCACAAGGACGCCAAGACTCACTGCGCCATAAGCAGATACTTTCCTGGAATCGGCGTAAAGGGCCATGCCAACAGCTGTTGCTTCAGACATCTCCAGCACCGTGATGCCCATGGCGGCAAGCAGTATTGCCAGGTTGATATTCATTATTCAGGCATCCTGCACCGCATATATATTGTTTTCACGGAGTGCCTTAGGCATCCCCCGGGTATGCTGCGCAGGACGTCCTTCCAAAGCGTAATTTGAAATATACCGAGGCATCTATGAGGATAATCTGCCAACGTGGAAAAGGAGGTACAAAAAATGGCTATAACTGCCCTCGAGTTTCTCAATACATTCATCAGGCTTTTCGTAGTCATCGATCCCTTTGGTTCACTGGTCCTGTTCATTGCGCTCACCGGAAACACTGACGTGAAAACAAGAAAGACCATCACCGTGGACGCTACCCTTTACGGAGGTCTCATCCTCATATTCTTTGCCCTCTTTGGCTCATACATCCTCTATTTCTTCGGGATTTCCATTGAAGCACTGGAGATTGCGGGAGGCATCATAATGCTCATAATGGGTATTGAGATGGTGAGGGAGGGTGACCGCCCAAAGTCCATGGGAGGAGGGCAGACCGAACAGGATCTTGGGATAGTGCCATTTGCAACACCTTTCATAGCAGGCCCAGGCGCCATTTCCCTCGTGATCATACTGATCAAGGGAGAACTTCTCACAAACTACATTGCGGACATATACACCCTGATTTCAATTGTTATTGTAATGGCGATCATCTACGTCTTCTTCATCTATTCATCCAAAATAACCAGGCTCATGGGTGAGAAAGTCCTCAAGGCCCTTACCAGGATTTTTGGCCTTCTGGTCGCAGGATTTGCGGTCCAGTATTTTATCAATGCCATTTTGGCCCTTGGTGTACCCTGATCACGGAGACATTGTGGTGAGCACATCGTCCACCGTCTGGTAGAATTCATCACTTCTTGTATTTCTTGGCCTCTTCAGGACGATCGCTTTCTCTGCTATGACTGTGCTGGGCCTTTTGCTCAGGATGACAATCTTGTCACTGAGCTGCACGGCCTCGTCCACATTGTGTGTTACAAGCAGGACTGCATGCGGCGGCTTGTCTGGCGGGAGCCAGAGGTCTATGAGCTCTTCCCTCAGTGCCTGGGCGGAGAAAACGTCCAGTCCTGCAAAAGGCTCGTCAAGCAGCAGCAGATCCGGAGAAGTGGCGATGGCCCTGGCGATGGAAACCCGCTGCTTCATTCCTCCTGAGAGTTCCCTTGGATATGCGCTCTCAAACCCGTCAATTCCCACCATTTTAATGAATTTCATGGCAACTTCACGGCGGGCATCCTTATTCTGTATTATGGGCTCAAGCACAATCTCCACATTCTTCTGAACATCTAGCCATGGGAAAAGCGCAGGGTTCTGGAAGACTACGGATACACGGCTTGAGTGCTGGCCAAGGGGTTCGCCGTTTACAAGGATTCTGCCGGAAGTGGGGTTAATAAGGCCAAGCACCATCTTGAGAATTGTGGACTTCCCGCATCCGGAAGGCCCTATTAGAGAGACAAATTCGTTTTTCTTTATGTTGAAAGAGACATCCTTTATGGAGACCAGCCTGCTCTTGCCGGTTACGTACTCCATGTGAACATTCTGCACGGAAAGGAGCTCTTCCATGTTCCGGGTATGCCATATGAATATGAATATTTAGTCCAGCGATTAAAAGCCCTGAAACGCTGGTGCATCTGATCCTGAAAAAAAGGAAAAAGTTCGAAGTGAATGGGGGAATCAGTCTATTTCAAATTCCTGCCCATTCATTGGAAGCAGAACGTCATACTCTGGAAGCGCTTCTGCGAGTTTTTCCCTGTGTTCGCCGTGACAAAGTATGACTTTCTTTGGATCGACCTCTTTCACGAAGGATACCAGATCGTCATGGCCAGCGTGTGCAGACATATCGAAGAACTCAAGCTGCATGCTAGGCCTGACAGGTACTCCTGCGATGTTCAGGACACCGGTTTCTGTGAGGCTCCTGCCGTTCGTTCCCTCGACCTGGTAACCCGTGAGGAATATTGCGCTCTTGGGGTCGTCCGCAAGTTCCTGTACGTATCTCAGAACAGGCCCTCCATCCATCATTCCGGATGTTGTAACTATGACATCGCTATGTTCAATGGCAGCTTCCCTCATCCTCTTATTCCTGACCTGCCTGGTTCGGCCAACTGCCCTTCTCAGTTCCGACCTTGACCTGAGGAAACCGCCCGGTGTGTCCAGGTATATGCTGGTGATTGTGTTTCCCATGCCGTCTGTAGTAACCTTGAGGTCCATGCTTGCCAGGATCATGATGAGTTCCTGTGTTCTTCCCATAGCGAATGACGGCAGGATCACCTTTCCGCCATTATCCACTACTTCCCTCACCCTTTTTCGGAACCTGTTGATGACCTGCTGCCTGTCCTCGTGGAACTTCCCGGCATATGTACTTTCCATGATCAGGTAGTCCGCCTTCACAGGTTTGGCACCATTAAGGAGGTAAGTGTCGCCTGTGTACAGATCGCCGGTGACAAGAAGGCTGTTCTTGTTCTCGAATCTCCACATCGTTGAGCCCGGGATGTGCCCTGCAGAATAAGTGGATACATTGAATTCACCGGTCTGGAAATTGTCCCCGTATTTAGAGGTCAGGACCATTTCATAAAGTGAGTTGATGTCATCCCTTGTGAACCTCTTTGGATATCCCTCTATGTCCATGATCTTGATCGAGTCTTCGAGCATCGGCCGCATGCTGCTTGCCGTCATTGTGGTGGCATAGAGATCAGGCCTGTGTGACTGGAAACACATTGGAAGACCTCCTATGTGATCCAGATGTGCGTGGGTAACAAAAATTCCCTCAACCTTCTCATACGGTAGTGGGTATTCCGGTGGTTTCTCTGGTATTACACCGTAATCCACCATTATGTTTGTATTGCTTTCATTTATCTTTATTGCGAGTCTTCCGACTTCTTCAGCTCCGCCTAGAAACTTAATTTTCATGGTATTTCCTCATGCTTTTGCGTCATTGAGCCTGTCTTTGCAATGGCAGTGTCTTTCCTTGTTGACTTCTGGAAGAACCTTGCTGACTATCTCCGTAACTTTATCCTCGTTTGCCTTCATTGTTCTGAAGACTTCGGCTGCCTCTACAGGTTTGTCAGCCCACACATCATAGTCAGTAACCGTGGCGATTACCGAATAACACATTGATTTCTCATCAGCGAGGTTCACTTCAGGAACAAGAGTCATGCCGATTATGTCGGCGTACTGCCTGAACATCATTGATTCAGCCCTGGTCGAAAAGCGAGGCCCTTCAACTGTAACGTATGAACCACCCAGATGAACATCTTCTGTTATCTTTTTTGTAGTCCCGTATATCTTTGAATTCATGTCGGGGCAGAATGGGTCAGCGGCAGAAATATGGTATACCTCAGGTCCGTCGTAGAAGGTCAACTCTCTTCTTCTAGTGAAATCCACGAACTGGTCCGGGATCACTATATGGCCCGGGGCAAGTTCCTCTTTCAGGGAACCAACCGCATTAATTGCGAGTATCCGCTGTACTCCTATGCTGTTCAGGGCCCATATGTTTGCCCTGTAGTTCACCTTGTGGGGAGGAATTGAATGTTTCTTGCCGTGTCTAGGCAAGAATGCAACGTCGACTCCGTCAATTTTCCCCACCTCAATCATTCCGGATGGTTTTCCAAAAGGAGTTTCAATGTCAAGGGATTCAGGCTTTTCCAACATATTGTAAAGCCCGCTTCCTCCAATTATTCCTATGTAAGCCATGTTATCACTGCAATCTTCAGGTTTTTGGCTATTGAATAATTATATTTAATCCCAGTGTTTCATAGCTTTTCGGATTCCGGGCTCAACTGCGGGACAGAATCTTCCAGGAATCCATGAGTTTGAGTTTCTTCATAACTCCTGAACCGTACTGTGCAGCAGTTTTCCTGACCTGCAAAACATCCTCGGGCAAGCCAAATACCATTCCCGCATACCTCAGGATAGCCTTGTTGTACTGGCCGGAGAAATGATCGTCCCTATCGGACACCTTAAGTATTTCCTGGATGCCGGAATCCAGATACGGCGTAACCAGCTTCTTTCCAAAATGTTCTGCTATTGCCTTCTCCCTGGGGAGAGTCTCCTTCATGAGCTTGTCCATGTGCCATTGGTTTGTCATGGATGGATCCTCAGTGAACCTGTGATATCCGTAAAAGAGTTCATCCGCCCCCTGCCCTGTAATGACAGTTTCTTCGGTAATACTGTCAAGCAGAACCGTGAGGACCAGTTCATAGCCGATGTCCCTTCTCGTTATTGAAGGATCGATCTCTGTCAGAATCCTTACGTATTTTTCCAGATCGACCTCCTCGAGTGGAATGAGTGTGGTCTCTCTCCCCAGGACTTTGGTGCCACTGGCTGCATTAAGGTAATCCCTGGATGTGCTGATTCCGAGAGTGTACGGCTTCACAGATTCTGAGCACAGAGACAGGAGTATGGTGCTGTCGAGGCCACCTGAGTAGGCAATGGCCATGCCAGACTGATCCATCAAGGAGAAATGTGTTTTCAAAGCCCGGGCAATTTTCTTGCCCAGCTCCGCCTGTGAAGCAGTAAATTGCACTTTTTCAAAAGGCGATTTGGTTATATAAGCTGGTAGGCTATCAAAATGTGGATTACGTTCCAGACACCTCAGTCATAATTGACGGCAGATTCACCGCGTTTATTGTAACTCAACCTGAATCCAGAGTAATACTTGCAGAGGCAATGATCTCTGAGGTTGAGCACCAGGCAAATGAAGGCAAATCCATCGGTTTTGCAGCCCTTGAGGAACTGAAGAAGCTCCGGGCAATAGAGAAGGAGGGCCGCATCTACATAGAAGTCTATGGAAGGCGCCCCCAGGAATGGCAGATAAGGAGGGGCAAGAGCGGTGAGATAGATGAGATCATTAGAAACGTTGCCATGGAGAACGACGCCACTCTTGTCACAGGAGACAGGATCCAGAAAGACATAGCCATGATCAAGGGTATCAAGGTCCAGTACCTTGAGCCTCTCAGGAAGGAACCAAAGAACATCGAGGAGTTCTTCGATGAACTGACAACTTCCGTGCATCTCAAGGCAAACATGAAACCTGTGGCAAAGAAAGGACATCCAGGCGACGTCCATTACGAGAAGCTCAACTACATAATCTCCAGGGGAGAGTTGGAAGACATAGCCAAGCACATTGTTCTGAGAGGCAGGAATGAGGATGACTCATTCATAGAGATGGATGCCCACGGTGCAACCGTAATCCAGTTGAAAAACATCAGGATTGTTATCACAAGGCCGCCATTTTCTGATGATGTTGAGATAACGGCAGTGCGCCCCATTGCAAAACTGACGATTGAAGAATACAACCTCAGGCCCGAACTCCTCTCCAGGCTGAGCGATCAGGCGAGCGGAATCCTGATAGCAGGGGCGCCTGGCGCAGGAAAGAGCACGTTTGTCCAGGCACTTGCGGAGTACCTGAACTCAAGGGGAAACATTGTCAAGACCATGGAGAAGCCACGGGATCTTCAGGTAAGCAAGGAGATCACGCAGTACACAGGGCTCGAAGGCTCTATGGAGAAGACTGGCGACATACTGCTTCTGGTGAGGGAGGATTACACAGTATTCGATGAGATGAGAGTCACATCCGATTTCCACGTCTATTCCGACCTGAGGCTTGCCGGTGTCGGAATGGTGGGGGTTGTGCATGCCACGAGGGCTGTGGATGCTATACAGAGGTTCATCGGTAGAATCGAACTTGGATTGATCCCGCAGATCGTGGACACGGTCATTTTCATAGAGAAAGGGTTTGTTGGCAAGATACTCACTACACAATACTCGGTCAAGGTTCCCAGTGGAATGAGGGAGGAGGATCTTGCACGGCCGGTCATAGAGGTGAAAGACTTCGACACTGGAATCACTGCCTACGAGATCTACACTTTCGGGGAACAGATTGTTGTTGTCCCAGTTGCAAAGCAGCAGAAGAAGAGTTCGTTGCACAAGCTTGCTGAAGAGCGCATTCTCCAGGACATGAAGAAGATGCTCGGAACCAACAAGGTCAACGTAATGATGACAGGAGATGGGAGGGTGCAGATACAGGTATCAGAGGAAAACCTTCCCAGAGTCATAGGCAAGAAGGGCGCCATGGTGAATGAACTTGAGAAAAGGTACGGGCTCAGGATTGATGTCGAACCTTTCGAAGAGGGCGAAGAGAGTGAGAGGGGAAAGGCCGACGTGGACATCAGGAACAGGATAATATACCTCTCAGTGGGTCAGCCAAACAGGGACGTCAAGTTCTACGTGGACAATATTCTCGTACTCCAGGCAAAGAGCTCAAACAAGGGCATTGTAAGAATAAAGATAGCGAGCGATACCGGAGCTGCAATTTATAACTATATAAAAAAGGGTAAGAGTGTTGAATACAGCTTCCCTGATGAAGAGTGATCAGGAAGCTGTCAGGTACTCATATATGAGGCGGACGCCGAAGCCGGTTGCCCCAACAGGGAGATAACAGGATTTCACTGTATTGCCCTGTGTCCATGCGGTTCCTGCAATGTCCAGGTGGACCCATGGTTTTTCACCCACAAAGTTTCTAAGGAATGCTCCTGCTGTCTCTGCTCCTCCAGGCCTTCCGCCCGTGTTCTTGATATCGGCAACTTCGCTCTTGATCTGATCCATGAAGTCCTCGTCTATGGGGAGTTCCCATACTCTTTCCCATGTTTTTGCGGAAGCATCCCTGATCTTTGATTTCAGGTTATCGTCTGTTCCCATAAGTCCGGCAATGTTGTTGCCCAGTGCGATCACACAGGCACCTGTGAGGGTGGCAAAATCAATGACTGCGGCCGGATCGTACTTCTCCACGCCATAGGACAATGCGTCAGCGAGAACAAGCCTGCCTTCCGCGTCAGTAGAAAGTATCTCCGATGTTTTCCCGTTGTAATGCTTGAGTATGTCTCCCGGTTTGTACGCGTTTCCACCAGGAAGGTTTTCAGTGAGGGGCATTATTCCCACAATGTGCTTCTTCAGCTTCAGGTCTGATGCCAGTTTCATCAGGCCTATGACTGCAGATGCTCCGCACTTGTCAAACTTCATCTCTTCCATGCCCTGAGAGGGCTTGATTGATATTCCTCCGCTGTCAAATGTTATCCCTTTCCCCACAAGCAGAACAGGCTTCTCTTCTGTGGGGCCGTATTCCATTATGACCATTCTTGCGGGTTCCGTGGCTGCCCTTGAAACGCCTTCAATTCCGCCCATACCGAGCTTCACAAAATCATCTCTTCCCAGTGCAGTAACCTTAAGATCAGGGATCTGCCTCGCCCTCTCCTCAAACAGCTTCGGGGTGCCAAGTGATGGCGGCATGTTTGCAATGTCCCTGGTGAAGTTTGTTGCATCCGCAACCTTCGCTGCTTTCTCCAGTACTTCCTGTGAATCTTCTGTTGATACCAGTACGTTTTTCACCTGGTTCTCTGTCTTCTTGGCCTTGAATTCGTCGAAGGAGTAAAGTGTGAGCTTCAGTGTGTACACCGACTCAAATGCTTCATTCCCTGAGACACCTGGCAGCAGGATCAGCACTTCGCCGATTTCTGAATCCCTGAATTTGGAGAATGAAGCAGAGTAGGCCCGTCTAAGGGTTTCGAGGCTGAATTCACCCTTCTTGCCCAGTCCTGTGAGCAGGAGAAGCTTCCCGTTCTCGTGGAGGGTGAAGACCTGTTTGGACTTTCCCTGGAAGCCCGATTTCCTGATTGAATCCGGAATTGTGTTCCACTGTGTGTAGCCTGTGGTTGAGGACGGAAGAGAGTCCTCAAAAAACGGAAGGATCACTGCGTCCGCTTTTGCATCTTTTTCGTTTCCCGAAATTCTGGTTATTTGCATACCTGGGCTAGGGAAAGAGAATGCTTTAACTTTTCATCCAAAAGTTGCTCTTTAATCCACTATTTTCCAAACAAGTTTAATTCAATAAGTAATTTGAGAAAAGGATGAAATGCTCAAGGTGCAGTGACGATGCGGTTTATGAGGCCCGCTACAGCGGAGAAATGCTCTGTGGCAAACACCTTGCGCAATCGGTTGAGAAGAGGGTAAAAAAGGAGCTGAGAGAACAGGTGGAGTTCTCTGCCAACGGGACAAGAATAGCGGTTGCAATTTCAGGAGGCAAGGACAGTTCAGTCACTCTTTTCACACTCAAAAGCATTCTTGGCATGAGGAGGGATGTTGAGATCTCCGCCTTCACTATCGATGAGGGCATCGGGGGATACAGAGACACCGGGCTGGAAAACGCCGCCGCTCTCTGCAGGCAGTTGGATATACCACACTCCGTGCTGTCCTTCAATGATGCGTTCGGAACAGCCATGGATGAGGTGGTAAGGAAGGATCAATCCGCCATCCCCTGCTCCAGGTGCGGCCCCATGAGAAGGCAGCTTATGAACCTCCAGAGCATGAACCTCGAAGCTGATTATGTTGCACTGGGAATCAACCTCGATGATTATGCACAATCCGTTCTCATGAACGTCGCCAGAGGAGACGTCGACAGGATGGCCAGAATGGCACCCCACCATAATGAGAAGGATGGCCTGGTGAGAAGAATACTGCCATTGCGGAGAATCCCGGAGAAAGAGGTGGTTCTTTATGCACTTCTGAAAGGAATCAGGTTTGATTCGTCATGGTGCCCGTATTATTCAAAAGCGCAGAGAAACACTTTCAGAGAGATCGTTGAAACTCTTGAGGAAAGAACTCCGGGGGCAACATTCTCAATATTGAAATTTCTTGATGGAATAAGGCCAGCCCTTGATGCATCAACAGTTCCCGCTGAACTGAAGAAGTGCAGTAACTGTGGCCAGCCGACGACCAGGGAAATATGTGCCACCTGCTCCACTCTTGTGTGACGCTTCCCGAAGCGAATGAAATATCAGCTTTTGCATTTTTATTCAGTTTCTTCCGTGAAACCTGCGAAATATTTATTATGACTGCTCCAATTTTCTGCAGCGCGCATCGATTAAGAAAAACGCTTCTAAAAGGGGCTGTAGCTTAGCATGGTTTGAGCACCCGGCTGATAACCGGGAGGTCACCGGTTCAAATCCGGTCAGCCCCATATTTTATGAATCCCCATCCTTACTATCTGAAAACAAACCATAAGTTATACCACTTCCTGAGTTTGAAAAACAGTACATTTTCAATTGAATCCCTGCGATAAAGACATGGCTGCTCACTTTAGGCCATAGATGCATTTGTCGAGCTGAAATTAGCAGTCCACTCAAAGGATAACGGTATTGGAGTCCCTACCGAGTAATATGGACCGTATACAACTGCGGGGATTACTGTGAAATTCAACCAGAAATTTACCCATCCACGCAACAGTGCCAGATTGTATACGGGCATAGTACTGGACAGATCAATCCCGGATGAAGGGGTAACCACATGATCATTAACACTGCTTGCTCCATTCGGGTAGTAATTGCTAATTGTTAAAGGAAAAACCAGGGTATCGTTGTTTGATACAAGCGAACAATTGGTAACGAAAAAAGTCAAACTGGATACCGTACTGTCGGAAGATACATTAGCTATGGAAATGAGTAAGCTGAGCGCCAAACTCAAAGAACCTTTCATTAATTCCAGAGAGTAATTCTTTGGAAAATTTAAGTAAGGTACTAGAAGACCAAGAAGGGTGAAATATACAACACCATTATGGCCGGCATCGCTTACAGGCATTGACCAGTTCGAAACAGTATCGGGGACTGAAACGTTCGGCTCCCTGTTGAAGTTGCTTGATGATGGATAATATTGGACAAACACTGTTGACCGATAGGCAAATGATACTGAAGTCGCCAGTATGATAACAACCACTGCCACTGCACCGAAGGTTAACCACGCCTTCCTGTTTTTTAACATTTTGAATGACATCCTCCATAACCTCAACTGGTAACGCTTAAAGTTCTGTTAACGTGAAATGCACCATCTGTAACAGTGTAAGGACCTATAATCAGCTCGGGATTGATGAAAAGTGATAAATTATATGTTGAATGGAAAGTGAAGGGAGAACCAGGAAGTGAAGATGTGAAAAGTTCAATTTGCCCTTTTTTCCCCATTCCATGTATCATGGGTCCAAGACTAAACACCCCACTTATATTCTGTGTCTTGTTTAATATTTGAAAGTGCTGAATTCCATAGTCGGCATATGCATCAGAAATGGATACAGAGAAGCCCTGGGCCAATAAGGATAAATGTTCAGACAATATCGATATGGCGATCTGGAATCCAACAATGTAGCCGGAACCAAGGAGTGTGGAGTTTCCGGTTAAATAGAATGCATAACCAAATTCTGCAGTGGAGCCCAACAATGAGGCATTAAGGTATCCAAAGCCTGTTGGCTCAGTTTCATTTACAAATCGCATGAAATTTGATGTGGTCTCAGGGGCAATAGATTCCGGTAGATGGGAATATGAGAGAATTGTTATGCTCGAAAATATGACAATGGCGACCGTGACTATGGCAATAACACCAATTGTCGTTCTTTTCATATAGTCAGTGATTCAATTAAATATATATA
>OFHJ01000042.1_pt1 | contig 48684 bp, 47 predicted proteins | sample 1522001 | NCBI WGS metagenome assembly OFHJ01 (sample SAMEA2464838, study PRJEB22497) | soil metagenome | biome: Grassland; feature: Farmland; material: Clay | place: Australia | collected 2013-02-01 | depth 1.2 m | reverse complement strand
GCGGGGGGGACGCTCCCACCACGGCGTTGCAGAAGCCCTGTACGGGCTGGGGTTAGATACTGGGGCCCTCGCCCACCACGCGGGGGGGACCGCAGGGGGACCCGCCGCCCCCCCACCCCCGCAGAAAAAAACCGGGGGGGGCCCCCTCGCCCCCCCCCCGCCGATTCCCAACCCTGAGCGCGCCGGCTGCGGCGCACCTGGACCCTACCCTAGTGAACCGATTCCAGCGGATGCACCACGGTGAAACCGCTGCTGCCGTCCACGTAGAACCGCACCAGAATGGGCTGATCCGCCGGCAGGCCGCGGAGCAAGTTGCTCAATTGATCGGCGCTGTCCACGGGATGGCGATTGACGGATTCGATCACCACGCCCGGGCCCAGCACTTGGCTATTCGCCGCGGCGCTGCCCGGCTCCACGCTGTGGATCACTGCGCCGTGCACGTTTTCCGGCAGATGCAATTGCTGCCGCACCGAAGGCGTCAGGTTGCCGACCGTAACCCCCAGGTGGAAACCTTCCGTCGCCGTCGTGTGATTCGAAACCACCTGCTGATTTTGCTTCGGAGCCGTGGTCAAGATCGCGTGGAAAATAATCGGCTTGCCGTCGCGCATCACCTTCAACGTGAAGTGCGTCCCCGGAGCGCTCAGGCTAGTCATCTCCTGGAGTTGGCCCGGGCGTTTGATTGGCACCCCGTTGGCGGCGACGATGACGTCGCCCACCTTCAGCCCGATCTTCGCCGCTTCGCTATTGGCCTCCACATCGCTAACCAAGGCGCCACGCGCGCTTGTCAGATTGAAGAACTTCATCTCCGAAGCGCTGATCGGCTCAATCATCACGCCCAAATAGCCGTGGCTGACCTTGCCGAACTTGATCAGGTCTTCAGAAACCTTTTCGGCGATCTGGCTGGGAATGGCGAAGCCGATGCCGGCGAAGGCGCCGCTGGGCGTGTAAATCGCGGTGTTGATGCCCACGACGCGGCCGCGCACGTCCACCAATGGGCCGCCGGAGTTCCCGGGGTTGATCGGCGTGTCGGTCTGAATGTAATCGCCCAGGGAGCGCAGGTTGCTGCTCAGCCGCGGCCGGCCCAAGCCGCTAACAATACCGGTGGTGACGCTGAACTGGAATTCAAACGGATTTCCTACCGCCATGACCAGCTGGCCTGGCTGCAAGCTGCCGGAATTCCCCCACGGCAGATTCGGCAGGTCGTTGGCGTTGATCTTGACCACCGCCAAGTCGGTCAAAGGATCGGTGCCGACCACTTTGCCGGCATAGGACTTGCCCGTCGTGGTCAGCACGCGCACGTTGGTGGCGCCCTTGACGACGTGATTATTGGTGACGATGTACCCGTTGGGGGAGACGATCACTCCGCTGCCTACGCCATATTCCACCTGGGGCGGCATATGCTGCGGCCCTTGCCCAAAAAACTGCCCAAAGAACTGCTGCATGGGATTGGAACTGGAACTGACCTTCGACGTGACGTGAATCTCCACCACGGCGGGCTCGACCTTTTTGGCCAGCGCCTCCAGCGCGTGGGAATACTGATTGAGAACATTCACCTGCGGCCCGCGCAGCGGGGCTTGGTTGGAATGCGCCCCAGCGGGATCCAGCAGCGCCTTGTTGACGCCCTGGTTGGGGGTCTGCATGCGATAGAACGCCAAAGAGCCGACCACGCCCGCGGTCACCAAAACCAAAATCAAGATGCGACGATTGATATGCGCCAAACGCGCCATAGGCCGTTTTCCTCCCATTGCGTTGGATCCATCCCCGCCCCGCAATGCCGCAAGCTGGGCCAAAAGGGCTAACATTATTTAGACGCGCCGCCGAGGCTATCGGCAGCCAAATTGTTCGTAGATTTAGTGTACGCCCAAGCGCATTGCCTGCCTCGCGCCGTCGCCCGCCGGCAATTCCCCGTCTGTTATACTGACGCAGCGGGACCCATCCCGCCGGAGGAAAGGCCTATCCCCTACGATCGTTCGCGTCGCATTCCCGAGCCCCGGACCCGCACCAATGAGCGCATCCGCGCCCGCGAAATTCGCGTTATAGACGAAACCGGCCAGCAACTCGGCATTTTGCCGCCGCAGGATGCTCTGGCCATCGCCCGCCAGAAGGGCCTGGATTTGGTGGAGGTTTCCCCCTCGGCCCAGCCCCCGGTCTGCCGGATCATGGATTTCGGCAAGTACCAGTATCAGATGGAGAAGAAGGCGCGCGAGGCTCGCAAGCACCAAAGAAACATCGTCATCAAGGAAGTCAAGTTTCGGCCCAATACCGACGATCACGACTATGAGTTCAAGAAGAACAACGTGCTGCGGTTCTTGGGCGATGGAGACAAAGTGAAAGCGGTGGTGCAGTTCCGCGGGCGGGAGATCACCCACCGGGACATTGGCCAGCAATTGATGGATCGCCTGCTCGGGGATGTCACGCCGGCGGCCAACGTCGAGTATCGGCCGCGAATGGAAGGAAACGCGCTGACCGCTATTTTGGCGCCGAAGAAATAACCATGCCCAAGCTGAAACCCCATCGCGGCGCGGCCAGGCGCTTTCGCAAGCCCGGGAGCGAAAAAATTGCCCGCGGCCATGCCTATGCCCGCCACATTTTGACCACCAAATCCCGCAAGCGGAAGCGCAAGCTGGATGTAGACACGCTGATTAGCGCCGCCGACCAGCGGCGCGTCGGCCGCATGATTCCCTACAAATAGACCGTCGGGACACCGGGCCCCTCCGCCGCTCCGCGGCCGAGGGTGAGCTCACCGCTGGCCGCCGCCTCCCCAACGCGGGAGTTCGGTGCGGCGCCGGCGGAACGTGAAGAGGAGAAACCGATGCCGAGAGTCAAGCGCGGCTCCCACCGCCGCCAATTACGCAAGAAGGTCCTGAGCCGCACTAAGGGCTTTTACCTCACCAAAAGCAAGCTCTACCGCTCCGCCAAGGAAGCCAGCGACCGGGCGCTGAAGTTCGCCTATCAGGGACGCAAGCAGCGCAAGCGGCAGTTCCGGGAACTGTGGATCGTGCGGATTGGCGCGGCCAGCCGGGCCCAGGGCCTCAGCTACAGCCAATTCATGCACGGTCTGACGCTGGCCGGCGTGGAGCTGGATCGCAAAATCCTCGCCGACATCGCCGTCGCCGACGCCGCGGGCTTCGCCCGCTTGGCGGAGCAAGCCAAAGCGGCGCTGGCCGCCCCGCCCGCGGCCTAGGCCCGGGGTTCGACCCGAAGGGTCATCCGTGAATCGTCCCGTGGACCGCACGGCTCCGCTCTCGCCGCTGGACCCGCTAGCGGTGGCGCAAGCTCGTGCCGATGGGGCCTTGCCCGCCGACGCCGCGAGTTTGCAAGCGGCTGTCCGGGAACTGTGCGCTGCGGCGGAAGCGGCGGCGCAGAACGCCGGCGAGGAAACCGCGCTGCGCGCCGCGCGCGACGCCTGGCTCGGCCGCAAGGGCGGGGTCCTGGCGCGGCTGAAGCAGAATTGGCTGGCGGCGGCGCCGCCGCCGCGCAAGCGCGAGGCGGGCCAGGCCTATAACACCGTGGCGCAAGCGGCGGAAGCGGCGTTGGCGGCGGCGGCCAAGGACCTGGCCAGCCGCGGTGCGGCGCGCCGCCTGGCGGACGAACGAGTGGATATTTCCCTTCCAGCGCGCCGCGCGGCGTATGGCCCGGCGCATCCGGTGCTGGCGATTTTGCGGCGCATGACCGATATCTTTCTCCGCCTGGGCTATTCGGTCGCCGAGGGACCGGAGATCGAGACGGCTTATTACAACTTCGAGGCGCTGAATATTCCCGCGCACCACCCGGCGCGCGCCAGCCAAGACACGCTGTATATGGACGCGGGCCCGGGAGCGCCGGAGCTGCTGCTGCGCACCCATACCTCGCCGGTGCAGATCCGCGCCATGCGGCAAACCGCGCCGCCGCTGCGCGTGATCGCGCCCGGCAAGGTGTACCGCAACGACGCCCCCGACGCCACCCATTCCCCCATGTTTCACCAATTGGAGGGCCTGGCAGTGGATGAACACATCACCTTACGGGACCTCAAGGGAGCGCTCGACCATTTCGCCCAGGAGATGTTCGGCGCCGGCGGGGCTGGTGGCCAAGCGGTGCGCACGCGCTTCCGGCCCTCCTACTTCCCGTTCACCGAGCCCAGCGCGGAAATGGACGTCGGCTGCCTGTTCTGCCACGGCGCAGGCTGCCGCGCCTGCAAGCAAAGCGGCTGGATCGAGGTGCTGGGCTGCGGGATGGTTCATCCCGCGCTGTTCCGCGCCGTTGGCTACGATTCCGAGCGCTGGACCGGATTCGCATTCGGCATGGGAGTCGAGCGGATTGCTATGCTCGCCTACGGCGTGGACGACATCCAGCGGTTTTATTCCGGCGACCTGCGCTTCCTCTGCCAGTTTCCTGACTAGGCCGCCGGCGGTTGCGAGCCTTTTCGCCCGTCCGCATTTACCGCTCGGGGCGCTGGCGGTCCCGCCGAAGGTCGGCGATACCATAGTAGAGAGAGTTCGCAGAGAAGGCCATGGTGTACCTGGATCACAACGCAACCACGCCGCTGCGCCCTGAGGCATGGGCGGCGATGGCGGAGTTCTACCAGGGCGGCCAGGGCAACGCCAGCTCCATTCATCAGATGGGCCAGCGGGCCAAGCAGGTGCTGGAGCGCGCCCGCGAGGAAGTCGCCGATTTGCTGGCCGCGCGGCCGGCTGAAGTCGTCTTCACCAGCGGCGGCACCGAGGCGGACAACCTGGCGATCCAGGGGCTGGCGGCGCAACACCCGGGCGGCCACATCATCACCAGCCAAATTGAACATCACGCCGTGCTGCATACCTGCCAGGAGCTGGAACGGCGCGGCTGGCAGGTCAGCTATCTGCCCGTGGACGGACAGGGCCAGGTGGACCCGCAAACGGTGCGGTCGGCGTTGCGCCCGGAAACGTTCCTGATCTCGATCATGCTAGCCAACAACGAAACCGGCGTCCTCCAGCCGCTAAACGCCATCGCCGCGGTGGCGCGGGAGGCGCGCGTGCGGCTGCATACGGACGCGGTGCAGGCGGCGGGCAAATTGCCCCTGGACGCACGGGCGCTGGGCTGCGATTTGCTGAGCGTCAGCGCGCACAAAATCGGCGGGCCGCAAGGCGCCGGGGCGCTCTACGTGCGCCGCGGGGTTCGCCTTGCCGCGATGCTGTACGGCGGGCATCATGAACGCGACCGGCGGGCCGGCACCGAAAACGTGGCCGCCATGGCCGGCTTTGGCGCCGCCGCACGCGCCGCCCGGGCCGGACTGGAGGACGAAGTGGCGCAGCTGCAAACGCTGCGCGACGAGTTCGAGCGGCGCGTGCTGGCGGAGATTCCCGCCACCTTCGCCGCCGGCGGCGCCGCGCCCCGCACCGCCAACACCAGCGACATCTGCTTCCGGCACGTGGAAGGGGAAGCGTTGGTCATCGCGCTCGACCTAGCGGGGTTTTGCGTCTCCACCGGCGCCGCTTGCTCCTCCGGCGCCCTCGAGCCGTCGCATGTCCTGACGGCCATGGGGCTGCCGGCGGCGGATGCCAGAAGCTGCCTGCGCTTTAGCCTGGGCGTCACCACCACTGCGGCGGAGATGGCCGCTCTGGCCGAGGCGCTGCCGCCCATCGTGGCTCGGCTGCGCGCCCTCTCCCCTACCTATACCGCAAACGCCCCGGCGGTCAATTATGCCTAACCCGGCGCCGGCGCAGTCCGCAGCGTTGACCGCGGTGGCCATGTCCGGCGGCGTGGACAGCTCCACCGTGGCGGCGTTACTTCACGCCGCGGACCGTCCTATCGTCGGCCTGACCATGCAGCTATGGAATCAGCGGCGCCTGGCGGGGCGGCCGGGCATGCCGGAAACCAGCCACGGCCGCTGCTGTTCGTTGGACGACGTGCACGATGCCCGCCGGGTGGCGGAGCGGCTGGCGATTCCCTATTACGTCGTCAACTACGAGCAGCGCTTCGAGCGCGACGTGGTGCGCAATTTCGTGGAGCAATACCGGGCGGGGCGCACGCCGATTCCCTGCAGTCTTTGCAACACCAGCGTGAAATTCGACGCCTTGGTGACCACGGCGCGGCAAATCGGCGCCGCGCGCGTAGCCACGGGGCATTACGCGCGCATCACCGAGGATCCGGACCGGCCCGGCCGGCGGCAACTCCGCCGCGCCGCCGACCGGCAGAAAGACCAAAGCTACTTCCTCTGGGGACTGACGCAGGAACAGCTCGCCGCGGCGGAGTTCCCCCTCGGCGAGATGAACAAGGACGAGGTGCGGCGGCATGCCGCCGCCGCCGGCCTGGCCGTCGCCGCCAAGCCGGAGAGCTATGAAATCTGCTTCGTGCCGGGCAATGATTACGGCGCCTTTCTCGCCGCCTATGCCGAGGAGCAAGCGCTCGACCTCGGCGCCCCCGGCGTGATCGTCACCCGCGATGGACAGACGCTCGGACGCCATGCCGGCGTGCACCATTTCACGGTGGGGCAAAGGAAGGGATTGGGTGTCGCCACCGGCCAGCCGCTGTACGTGCTGAACGTGGACGCCCCGACGGCCACTGTCACGGTGGGCGCGGAAGAGCAGCTCTATGCTCGAACCCTGCGGGCGGAAGGCGCGCATTGGATCGGCGGCGAGCCGCCGGCGGCGCCGCTGCGCGTCCAGGCACGGATTCGCCACCGCCATCAGCCGGCCGCGGCCTGGGCGGAGGCCCTGCCGAACGAAGAATTGCGCGTGGAGTTCGATGAGCCGCAACGGGCCATCACGCCGGGGCAAGCGGTGGCGTTATACCAAGACGACCTGGTCCTAGGCGGCGCCTGGATCGCCTCCGCGGCCCACGCCGGGGCGGCGGAAACGCATTAGCTGCCGTCGCTGCCCTGCCCGATCGCTGCCGCCCGCCAGGACAATGCGGCCTTAGATGAACATCTCCTCGTCCTGCGGCTCGAGCACGCTGGGCGGCGACGGGCGGCGATGCAAAAAGAAATCCAAGCCAGTGCGGACGCCGCGAATGACGGCTGCCGTGTCCTTGATTGGCCGGATGATGGAGCGCTGCACCAAGGTTGCGGTTTCGTCCACGCGATCGAGGGTGGTCGAGAGGGTTTCGTCCACGCGGATGATTTGCAGCCGGGCGCGATCGGTCAGCTCCAGCAGCAGGCCGTCGGCGCGCTGCATTTGGTCGCGCAACAGCCCGCTGATCTCCACCATGTGCTGGCCGGCGGTCGCCACTTTCGAGCGGCTGTCCCGTAACAGCGCCTCGGACTCCGCCAGCATCGGCGGCAGCCGCGTTTCCAGCTGCGTCAGCACCTTGTCGCCGCGCTGCGCCAAGCGGGAGACGGCGCGCGCCAATCCCGCCAGAATGATCGCCTGCAACACGACCGCGACCGCGGTCACGGCGATGAAAACGGTCAAGACCACCAACAGGGTGGGGTTCATGCGCCGGCCCCCAAGTTACTCGCGCGGCGCGCCGGCGTCTCCGACGGTTGACTCGCGGAACGCCTGGCGCCCGGCATCCACCGCCGCCTGAAATTGATCCACCTGGCGGGACACGACATCCCGCCCGCGATCCACATAATCCGAGGCTTGCTGGCGCCACTCCGCAGATTTGCGGGTTACGACGTCGCGGCTTTCGCCTGCCTTGCGGCCCAGCAATTCCCGCGTCTCCTCGCCGGAGCGGGGAGCATACAACAAACCAAACGCCGCACCCAAACCGAGCCCGGCAATGAACCAAAATCCCTTCGAATCCGCCATAAGAACCTCGCCTGCCCTCTCAATCGCGATGCTACCACGCCGGCCGCGGGACGTGTAAGGTGTCCCGAGCTCCCCGGGGCAAAATCCCCGGAAAAACTGGTTCACTTCGCCGCCGCACGACGGCCGACGCCGGACCCAGGCTATTCCGGCGAGGCCGCAGCAGGCGGCGCGGCAAAGACCTCGGCCAGGGCGGCCACTTGCCGCGCGTTGAGCACCTCCGCCCATTCTTCCCGCGGCGCTTGGCGCACCCCCTGAACGCTGCCGAAGCGGCGCAGGAGGCGGCGGGCGGTGGCGGGGCCGATACCGGCGGCGGCCAGCAGTGGAGTGCGGCGCAGGCGCCGATGCCGGCGGCGGCGATGAAACTCCACCGCGAAGCGATGCGCCTCATCGCGAATGGTCTGCATGGTGCGGAGCACCGGCGAGTGCGCCGGCAGGCGCAAGGGATCGGCTTCGTGCCCCGCGACGTACAACCATTCTTCCCGCTTGGCGATGGCCGCCAAGGGTTGCTCCCTGGCCCCCAACTCTCCCAGCGCGCGTTGGGCGGCATGGAGCTGGCCGACGCCGCCGTCCACCAGCACCAGGCTCGGCCACGCCGCGCCCGCTTCTCCCGCCGCCGCCCGCCGGTAGCGGCGGCCGACGACTTCCTCCATGGAGCGAAAATCATCCACGCCGGCCACGCCGCGGATAATGTAATGCCGGTAATCGGACTTCTTCATCCGCCCGTCTTCCCACACCACCATTGAGGCGACGGTGTCGGCGCCTTGAAAGTGGCTGATGTCGAAGCATTCGATCCGGCGGGCGGGCGCGGGCAGGCCGAATGCCGCTTGCAGATCGGCCGCCAGCCGGCTGCCAGCGGCCGCGCCCAGCCGAAAGCGATTGGTGAAGGAATGAACGGCGTTGCGCTGCGCCAGCTCCAGCAGCGCGCGCTGCGCGCCGCGTTGCGGCGTCAATAACTCCACCTTGCCGCCGCGCTGGACGGCGAGAGCCGCCGCCAGCGCCGCGCGGTCGGCGAAGTCCACGGGCAAAAGCACACGGGCGGGAATGTATGGCCGCTCCAGGTAGAGTTGCTTGACGAAGGCGGCGATCAACTCGGCCTCACTGCCGTCCTCACCGTCCTCGCCCGCACCGGCGCTCCCATCGCGCTCCTCGTCGAGGGGCAAATCCTCCCAAAAGAACTCCCGCCGGTCCACGATGCGGCCGTGGCGGACATGGAACAAGTTGATGGCGGCGCGCTCGCCCTCGCGGTGCAGACCGACGACATCCGCGTCCTGGCCTTCGGCTTGATCCACCTTTTGCCGCTCCTGGGAGTCTTTGAGGATGGCGAGCAGGTCGCGGCAGGCGGCCGCCTCTTCAAAACGCTCCGCCGCCGCCGCCGCGTCGCGCCGGCCTTCCAAACGGGCGCGCAGATCGGCGTGGCGGCCAGCTAAAAATAGCCGGACGTTCTGCACCGCTTCGCCATATGCGCCGTCCGTGGTCAAGCCCTCGACACAAGGCCCGAGACAACGGTGAATGTGAAACTGCAAGCAGGGGCGGGGATGGAAACGGGTCAGGTCCACGCGGCAGGACGGCACCAAAAAGTAACGGTGGATGAACTTCACCATCCGGTGCGCCAACGAAGCGGGAAAATACGGGCCAAAATATTCCGCCCCATCCTTGAGCAGCCGCCGGGTCACATACACGCGCGGCCAACGTTCCCGCGTTAAGCGGATGTAGGGATAGGTCTTGGCGTCCCGCAACAGCACGTTGAACCGGGGTTGCAGTTGCTTGATGAGGCTGTTCTCCAGCGCCAGCGCCTCCGCCTCGGTATCCACCACGACGGTGTCCAAGTCCATCGCTTCGCGGAGCAATGACCCGGTTTTGGCGTCCTCGACGCGGCCGGCAAGGAAGTAGCTGCGCACCCGGGCGCGCAGGTTCTTGGCCTTGCCGACGTAGATCACCCGTCCGTCGCCGTCCTTGAACTGGTAGACGCCCGGCGACGGTGGCAGCGAACGTGCCTTATTTACCAACTCCACAATACCAACCCATTTACCGGTGCAAAATCGCGTGTACCGCTACGTAAATTCTACCAATCCGCCTCGCCCCGAAAAAAATCCCGCCGCCAATGGGCGCCCCGCCGCCCGCGGCTATGACACTGAAACCATGTGCGCTTACGGCGCTCTTGCCGGAGATTCAGCCCCCATAAGTGGGGTGGTCGCTGGTGGCCATAGTCGTGCAAGCTAAAGGCAGGGCCGTCTGCATCCATTTGGAACGGGGACGGTTGTGGCAAGGAGAAAAACGATGAGACTGAAACGAGGTGAATTCCTGATTGCGCCGATTGCCGGGCTGGCCCTACTGGCCATGACCGGTTGCGCCACCAAGAGCTACGTGCGCAAGCAAACCGCACCGTTGGCCAACCAGGTCAACAATCTGGACCGGCTGACCGCCAAGAATAGCAATGACGTGAAATCCTTGCGCGCCAGCACGCGCGAGGGCCTGAAGGAGGCCAATACCTCCAGCAGCCAAGCCATGCAAACCGCGCAGGCGGCGCAACAGCAGGCCAGCACCGTGGGCGACCATCTGCAACAGACCTCGCATCGCGTACAGGCGCTGGACCACACCGTCGCCAATCTGGACAACTACACCAAAGTGTCCGACACCGCGGTGCATTTCGGCTTCAATCACTGGAACTTGACGTCCACGGCGAAATCCACGTTGGGTGGCGTGGTTAGCCAGTTGCAGCAGGATCCGCATGCCATCTTGGAGGTCACCGGTTATACCGATAATATCGGGCCGGCGCGATACAACTATCAGCTCAGCCAATGGCGCGCGGATTCCGTCGTCCGCTACATCGAGGGGCACGGCATCGCGCAACACCGCATCTTCCTGATCGGCTTGGGCAAGAACGACTTCGTGGCCAGCAACCGCACGCGGTCCGGTCGGGCGCAGAATCGCCGGGTAGACCTGACCATTCTGACCAACGCGCTGGGCCAATCCAGCGGCTCGGCGGCGACGCCGCAGTCCTAAGACGTCGGCCACTACGTGGGGGGCGGGGTGCGGGGCTTGTTCCCCCGCACCCCGTTTCCATTTTGCGGAACGATACGGCATACGCGCCGCGCGCCCTGGCGGCATTCCTTCCGCGCGGCTAGCGTCCCTGGGGCGGCAGCGAATACTCTATATCCGGTGTCCGACTTTTCCGCTGACCTGAAGGCACGCGCCGACCTCGCCGCCATCGTCGGGGAGACGGTCGCTCTGCGGCAGGTGGGCGAACGGTGGCTCGGGCTTTGCCCGTTTCACGCGGAAAAGACGCCCTCCTTCCACGTCCATGCCACGCGGCAATTTTATTACTGCTTTGGCTGCCAGGCGCACGGCGATGTCTATCAGTTTTTGATGGCCAGTCGCCAATTGAGCTTCCCCGAGGCGGTGGCGGCGCTGGCGGAGCGGCTGGGAATTCCCTTGCCGCCGCGCTTCGGCCAGGGCGACGGTCCCAGCCAGGCGGAGCGGGCGCCGCTGGCCAAGCTGCATACCGCCGCGGCGGAGTTTTTCGCCGCCCAACTGGCGGCTCCGGTCGGCGCGGCGGCGCGGGAGTATTTGGCCGGCCGCGGCGTGACCTACGCGGGCTGTGACCGGTTTCAGCTTGGCTATTCGCCCGGCTCCGGACGAGCATTGTCGCTTTGGTTGCAACAGCGGGGCACGCCGCCCGCCCTAGCGCTGCGCGCTGGTCTGTGCCAACCGCGGCGGCAAAGCGGCGGCGCCGCGGCCGAGACGGGAGACACCATCGGTTGGGAGGAGTTGTACGACCGCTTCCGCGACCGGGTCATGTTTCCCATCGCCGACGAGCGCGGGCAGGTGATCGCCTTCGGCGGCCGCGCGCTGGCGGCGGATCCGGCCCGGCCCGCTCCCAAATACCTAAACTCACCGGAGACGCCGATTTATACCAAGGGGCGGGTCCTGTACAACCTGGATCGGGCACGGGAAGCGATCCGCCGCTTGGGATATTTCATTTTGGTTGAAGGCTATCTAGATTGCCTTTCCGTGTTCATGGCTGGCTTCGAAAACGTGGTGGCCAGTTGCGGCACGGCCCTGACCGGCGCCCAGGTCCACGGATTATGCCGCTATGCGCGCAATGCGGTGGTCAACTTTGATCCCGACTCCGCGGGCGCCAATGCGGCGGAAAAATCCATTGGCCTGCTCTTGGAGGAAGGTTGCAAGATCCGGGCGGTGACGCTTCCAGGGGGACTGGATCCCGACCAATTTTTGCGGCAACAAGGGGCCAGCGGCTATGCCGAGGCGCTCAAATCCAGCCCGGGATATTTCGCCTATTTGGCGGAGCGGGCGCGGCGGCGCTTCGACCTGCGGCGGGGCGAGGGCCGTGTGGCGGCACTGAACTTCTTGCTGCCCTATGTCGCCCGCGTGCAGGATGCCATCATTCGCGCCGAACTGACCGATGAACTGGCGCAACAGCTTCAGTTGGAGAGCGCGGTGGAACGCCGCCAGCTGCGGCAAGCCGCGGCGCAGCGGCGGGCCACGCTGCCCAATCCCGGAACGGCCGCCACCGGGCCCGGCGGCCCGGGATGGGGCGACCTGTTGCCGGCGGAGCGATTGCTGTTGCGCGCTCTGCTCGCGTGGGGCGAGGAGGAGCGGGAGGAGCGGAACCAGCTCTTGACGGCGCTGGCGGGGGAACACCTGCTTGCGGGGTTGGCCTCAAACCCGCTGGTGGAATGCATCGCCGCTCAACCCGCCCTGCCCCCGGACCTGGCGGCGCTGGCGGCCGCATTGCCGGCCGCGGAGCGGCAATTGCTCGCGGAGGTGAGTTTTACGCGCGAACCAGGCAGCGGTGAACCCCTGTCCGCGGCGGCGGTGCATGGGGCGATCCAGGCGCTGCGGGAACGGCAACTGCGGCGGCGGCGGCGAGAACTCCAGCAATTGCTGCACCAACCCGAGGTGGCGCGGGATTCCGCGCGCATGACGGCGCTCCTGGGGGAGCTCCAAGCCTTGGATCGGGCGCTCAGCGGCGCCGCGCCGGCGCAGCGGATGGGGGCGGCGGCGGCAGGAACGTAAAAATCGGAAAATGCGGCGGTTTTTGCCGCGGAAACGGCCCCAAGCCAGAAACTTCCAGCCGCGACGGGCCATCTAAACGAGTGTGGCCCGAAGACCGGGATCACGAGAACTATCACCAAAATATGGGTTTGGCGTATAATATCTTGATTTTCGGCTGAAAGTCTGCTCTCAGCCGCGCGCCCCTTTCTCCGCCGTTGGGTAGTTCTCCTAAGGAGCCATCTTGCCAATTGATGACCGATTCGATGAAATTACCAAGCTGATCAACGTCGGCAAGGAGAAGGGGTACTTCTCGGAAGAAGAAGACACCGACCTGCCCGCCGGCGATGATGGGGAAGATCTGGGGGAGCTGATCGCGACGCGCTTCGACCGCCGCCGCCGCGACGACGACCATGAGCGCGGCGATGACGACGACCTGGACCTGACCCCCGGCGCGCTGGAAAAAACCAACGACCCCGTGCGCATGTATCTGCGGGAGATGGGCACCGTCCCGCTGCTGACGCGCGAGGGCGAAGTGGAGATCGCCAAGCGCATCGAGCGCGGCCAGGTGCGCGTGCTCAAGGCCCTGTCGCGGTCGCCGCTGATTATCCGCGAGCTGCTGAGCGCCGGCGAAGCGCTGCGCACCGGGCAAAAGGGCGTGAAGGAAGTGGTGGTGGTGGACGTCGAGGAAGACGAGATTTCCGAGGAGGTCTTCCGCCGCAAGCTCGGCGAACTGCTGCAGCAGTTGCTGGAATTAGCCGGGCACTATAAGAAGCTGCTGCAACTGCGCGAAAAGCTGGCCGATGTCTCCCGCACCAAGGAACCGCGTAAGCACCGCAAGTGCCGCTATCAGGTGGCGCGGGAGCAGGTGCGCATTTCCCGGCTGATCCGCGGCCTGCGCTTCACGCCCGCGTATCGCAAGCACCTGATTGACCACTTGGGACATGCGGTGGAGGCGCTGCGCCCGCTGGAGTCGCACGTGGTGCGGCTGGAGCGGAAGCTGGAAGGCACGCGCGGCGCGGAGGCGCAAAAGGAATTGCGGCGGGATCTGCGCCACGCCAAGGACGACATCGCCGTGCATGAACTGGACTGCGGCGCCACGGCGGCCGAATTGAAGCGCACGCGCACCGTCATCCTGACCGGCGACCACGCGGCGGAAAGCGCCAAGCGGGAGCTGATCGAGGCTAACCTGCGCCTGGTGGTCTCGATCGCCAAGAAGTACACCAACCGCGGCCTGCAGTTCCTGGATTTGATCCAGGAAGGCAACATCGGCTTGATGAAGGCGGTGGACAAATTCGAATATCGCCGCGGCTACAAGTTCTCGACGTACGCAACTTGGTGGATCCGGCAGGCGATCACGCGCGCCATCGCCGACCAGGCGCGGACCATTCGCATCCCGGTGCATATGATCGAAACGATCAACAAGCTGATCCGCACCTCGCGGCAACTGGTGCAGGAACTGGGACGCGAGCCCACCAGCGAGGAAATCGGCAAGCGGATGGACATCCCCGTGGCCAAGGTGCGGAAGGTGCTGAAGATCGCGCAGGAGCCGATCTCGCTGGAAACGCCGATCGGCGAGGAAGAGGATTCGCATCTGGGCGACTTCATCGAGGATCGGGCGGTCATCTCTCCCTCCGACGCGGTCATCAACATCAACCTGAAGGAGCAGACCTCGCAGGTGCTGAAGACGCTGACGCCGCGGGAGGAGAAGGTGATCAAGATGCGCTTCGGCCTGGACGACGGCAGCGAACACACGCTGGAAGAGGTCGGGCAGTCGTTCGCGGTCACGCGGGAACGGATCCGCCAGATCGAAGCCAAGGCGCTGCGCAAGCTGCGCCATCCCTCGCGCAGCCGCCGGCTGCGGGCGTTTGTCGAGGGCGTCGCGGAATAAACCGCGGCTACGGTTCGCGGCGGCGAGGCGGCGGCAGGCGCGCCAGCAGTGGCGCCAGGCCGCTGCCCGTGCGCGCCGCCACATCCACCACCGGCAAGCCGGGACGAACCGCCTGCACGCTGGCGCTAGCGGCCGCGCGGTCGAAGCCGACGGCGGCGGCGAGATCCAGCTTGGTGAAGATGACCAAATCCGCGCCCTGGAAGATGGCGGGATACTTTCTCGGCTTGTCCTCCCCCTCGGTCGCGGCCAGCAAGACCCAGCGATCGGCCTCCCCCAGGTCATAGGCGGCGGGGCAGACCAAATTGCCGACGTTTTCCAGCCACAACAGGTCCAGCCGGGGCAGGTCCCAGTTTTCCAAGGCGCGCTCGACCATGGCCGCATCGAGATGGCAGACGGTACCGGTGCAGATTTGCCGTACGGGAACGGCGGGCGCCGCGCGGCGCAGGCGGTCGGCGTCATTTTCGGTCGCCAAATCTCCCACCAAGACGCCAAGCCTGTAACGCGCCGCCAATCGCGGCAACAGCGCCTCCAGTAGCGCTGTTTTCCCGGCGCCAGGACTGGAGACGAGGCTGACGACATGGGTCCCGGCGGCGGCAAAACGAGCCCGCAGACGGCGGGCCAACAGGTCATTGGCCTTTAATATGTTTTCCCGCACGGCGACGATGCGGGGCGCAGGGGCGGATGCGACCGTCATGGCGGCGCCGCCATTTCCGTAGCGGGGCCGAGTTCCACCGCGGCTAATTCCAGTTCCCTGCCCTGGCGAACTTCTCCCAGCGGCGTATTGCAAACGGCGCAGAACAGGCAGTTGCCGGCAACGGGCGCCGAATCTTCTTGACAGCCGGGGCACCAGGCGCGGACGGGCACGGAGACAATGATGAGCCGCGACCCTGCCGCCGCGGTCTCGGCGGCGGCCAAACCGTAGGCGAACCGCAGCGCTGCCTCGTCCACGCCCGACAAAACTCCGAGGCGGAGATGGACCGCCGCCAGCGCACCCTCGTGCTTCCGGGCGGCATCCAGGGCGGCGTCCAGCAGCGCCAGCGCGATGGAAAGCTCATGCATGGCGGAGATCTCGCCGGCAGCGCCGCGCAGCCGGCGCCGCGGCGCGGCGGCAGCTACATGGCTCACCCCAGCGGGCGGCTACATGGAAAACATTTTCATTTCCCGGCGAATGTCCGGCATTTCCCGCTTGACCGCATATCCGACGCCCAAGGCAAGCAGTCCCAAGCACAGCCATTTTTTCATTTTGTCCTCCCGTTGCAACCCTCCGCGATCCACTGGTCCACCCGGCGCCGCATCAAATCGGCGGCGGCAGGCAGCGCGGCGGCGACTGGCGGGCTGAGCGCAAACTCCTCGCCCGTTTCCGGGGCCACCGACTCCCACGCCGCGGGCTCGCAAGCAAGCAACCAAATGCTGGCCGGCGGCGTGCCGACCTCTGCCGCGAAGCGGAGCACCTCCGCCGGCGTCAAGCCATGCGGATTCGCCGCCGCGGGAACGGCATCGGGGGGACCGGGCGACTGCGGGGGCACCTCAACCCAGGACACACAGCCCGGAGCCTCGCCGCGGGGCGAGGCATCGAGCAAAACGACATGCGTCCACGGTTCCAAAAGCGCTAGAGCCAGGTCATAGCCGCGGATGCCGAAGTCGCGAATTTCCACGCCCTCGGGCCAGGATTGCCGCGCCAAGCGCCGGGCCAGCGCCACGCCAAAGCCATCGTCGCCAAAGAAAACATTGCCGATGCCGGCCAGGAGAATACGCGGCGCCTCCGCCACCGGCGTTTCGGCCGCGCCATCAGGCCCGGGCACCGGCGCCAGTTCCTCCGGAGCGAAGAAAAAGCGATGACCAATTTGGCGCCGCTCGCCCAGGTCGCGGCCGGGATCGGCTTCGATCACCAGGGCCACTTGCACCCGGCCCTCCAAGTCCTGCTCGATGGCCTCAATAATGCCGATTTGGCCGGCGAGGGCCAGATCCATAATGTCGGCCATTCGCGACGGCTGGATGCGAACGCGAGCGCCGGGCGCCACGACGCGACCGCCGATGCGGACGCTGGCCAATGCAGGCTGGGGTTCCTCCCGCCAGGGATCGGGGCCGGGGATGGCGTGGAACGAGTTCATGCAGTCATCCGGGTTCCTGGCGGCCGTGCAGGCGCCGCCAGCCCTCGGCATCCAATTGCTCCACCCGCCGCAGCAAGCCGCGGGTACGGGGATCGGCGCGCATCGCCTCCTTTTCGGAGTCGGTCAAGGTGGTGATGCGCAGGGCCAGCATTTCGTCTATTTCGGTATTGTCAAAAAATGCGCCGGGGCTTTCGGCCGCCACGCGGGGAAAGTCATAAAGGACAATGGGCGCGGCGAGCATGACGGCGGCATGCCCGGCGTCGCTGCCGAGCGGCCCGGCGAGAACCGGAAACAAACCCTGGTTTTGGCACGCCGCGGCGGCGGCGCGCCACGGCTGGGGCGGATCCAGAAGGGAAAGAAACTCGCCGCCGGCGATGGCGAGAAGCCATTGCGCGGAGACTAGGGACAGCGGCAGCGCGGCGTCACGATTCGCCGCCAGGGCGATGGGGGTCCGATTTTCCAGCGCCATCCGCAGCCGCCACACGTCGCCGCCGAGCGGCGTGGCCGCAACCTGGACAACCAAGCGCAGGTCCCACTCGCCGCCGGCGACCTGGCGGCGGCCGGCGGCGAGCACTGCCGGTGGGAACGGGCCCAGGGTAACGGCGCGGACCGCGTCGCCCGAAGAATCGTCTCGCGGCTGAAGGAAGCGCAAGCGAAACTCGAGGGTTGGCGCGGCCGAAGCGGCATGGAACAAACACTCCGCCTGGTGACTATAAGCGTCATTGGCCGCGGCGGCACGGGCAAACGCCTGCGGATACAACGTGCCGAAGTTCCAACGTTGGCGATTTTTCGGCGCCAAGGAGTAGTACGGATAGAGCGAATAGCCTTCGAACAAGACCGCGTCGGCGAGATCCTCAACGGCACTAAACTCCATGGGGCAGTCCTTTCGCGGACACCGCGGACCTGGTATCCGCGCGGGCATCCGCGCGGAGTGTAGCCACGGGCAGGCGAAACGATGCCTCACGGTCCCAGGGCACGGGCGCAATGCGCCTGCCTTCCGGCGCAAGATAAGCCACCCGGCCACGAAACAGAAACAGCAAGGGGATTTCGCCGCCGTCCAAAGCGGCACAATAGTTGCCGGCGGCGGAGCCGGAGTCCAAGCTCGCCTCCACCCACCCCACCCCCTCGTTGGCAAATGCCCCAAGCTGGGCGGGCGCTTCGCACCAGGCGAGCGGGCCGAGGCTCCGCTCCCACGCGGCGGGTTCGCCAAACACCCCAGCCAGCGCCCTCGCTTCCCGGGCGGAGTAACGGCGCAGATGGGCGCGGATGGAAATTTGCACGCGCAGGGCCGTGCTTTCCACCGGTTCCCCGCCGGCATTGGCTACGGTGAACGCAAACCGGACGGAGGAGCCGTCGGCGCGGGCGGAGGCGACGGTGAAGCGAAGATCAGGCATGCGGCGGCTCCCTGCCGGCCCCCGCCAATTCGACCGCTGTGCGACACTGCGCCGTCAAATCCACCGCCTCCCGATCCAAAGCGGCGAAGCACTGGTCGAGCGCGCGCCACGCCCCATCCCCGCCGCCAAAACCCCGCCATTCGCGGCGCAGAATCGCGGCTAGGGCCAAACATCGGTCGCGCGGCGCCACATAATGCCGCGGGGGCGGAGGGTACGGCAGTTCGGGCCGCGGAGCCATCCGCTGGGCGAGAACACCCTCCACTTCCGGCGCCATGGCCGCTATGGGCGGGCAACTCGCGGCCAGGCGCACCCATACCGCGGCGTCCAACTCGGCTTCGATGACTCCCGCCGGCCCTGGATAGATGGCCGCGCCTGCGCCGTTGTCGCGGCGGAAAAGGAAAGCGACGCCGATGGGGATGGCCAAGGCGGCCCAATCCTCAGGGGTAATGGCATTAGGGCCGAGGCGGAGGACGCGGGTGGGGAGCTTGCGATAGCGTCCGGCGGCGGCGCCAAGCAACAATCCGCAGGCAGCGCAGGCGCAGACCACGGTCCGGCCGGGCGACAGCAGGTGGTCATGCGGCGCGGACAGCGGCGCCGCGCACAGGTCGCAGCGCGGGCCGGTGGGACCGCGCAGCCGCGCCAAGGCCTGAAACTGCGCGACCGAAAACGGCGAACTGACGGCGACTGGCATGACGCAAGCAACCTGACCGCTGCGGACCCCAGCCCCGCCGGCGGCGGGGCGTGCCGCTTACCCGACGGCGGCGCGCGACGCCGCCGCGTCCGCCACGGCAAATTACGCCGGCGGAAGGTAGGGCATACGGGAGTCAATGGGATCGCGCCGCTCGGGATTGAGCGAGGTGGCGTCGCGGGCGGTGCGAGACGGGCCGACGCGGCCGGGCTCCCGCTCGCGGAGCGCCCACTCCTCGCCCTTGTGCACTCCCGGGGTATGCGCGGTCAAATCCTTCGCTGCGTCGGGATGGCCGACGCGCAGGCCGCTGGGCGCCGGCGTGCCGGTATGTTTGCGAATGGTTTGTTCTTTCGGCATGTATGTTCTCCTCGACCCCGCCGCGGGTTAGCCGGCACGGGGCGCCAACACCTCCAGCGGCACGAAGCTCGCCGGTTCCTCTACTCCTTCGATGACAATCTCCGTGGCCTCCGGCGCCGCGGACCAAACCGCCAATTGGATGGCGCCGCGGGCGGGAGCGGCGCGTGGCCCGCGCCAACGCAGCCGCACGCGCTCGCCCAATACGTCCAGCAGTTCCAGTTCCCCGCCCCGGGCGGCGGCCAGCGGCGCGATGGTGGCCAGACCGCGGCGGACGCGGGTGGGAAAGTCCTCGGGATGCAGGCCGTGCAACAAGAGAAGGGCGGCGATCCGCGGAAGCTGGGCCAAACGCCCCAGCCGCGCGCCGCCACCCGGCTCGGCGGCGATCGCCGCCGTCAGCTCCCGTAAGGCATCCGCGTGCCAGGCGAGGACGGCGCGCACCAGGTCCAGCGCGGCGCCCCGAGCCGCGGGATCGGCAATGCGTTCCAATTGGCGAGTGAGGTCGGCGATCGGTCCCACCGCCGCGATTTCGCCCGCCTGTTCGCCGGCCGCCACCGCCTCCTCCCCTCAGCGCGCCGCGCCGAAACCGAACATCGGCGAGTGGAACACTTCCACCGACCGCCCCGGCCCCAAATACATATGCACGCCGCAGGGAAGGCAGGGATCGAAACTGCGCACGGCGCGCATGATGTCAATGCCCTTGAACTTGTCCGGGCCATTCTCCTCGAAAATCGGCGTGTTCCGCACCGCGTCTTCATAGGGCCCCAGGGTCCCCTTGCTGTCGCGCGGGCTGGCGTTCCACGGGGTGGGGGGATAGGGATGGTAATTGGCGATCTTGCCGTCGCGAATGACCACATGGTGGGACAAGACGCCGCGGACGGCCTCATGGAAGCCGCAGCCGATGGCGTTTTCCGGAACGGTGTACGGCGTGAAGGTTTGGGCGCGGCCGGCGCGCAGTTCGGCCAGCGCCCGGTCCACGAAGTACAGTGCGGCGGCGGCGGCGTAGGCCTGGAAATAGGTGCGCGCCCGGTCCCGCTCAATGGCGTTGCTCCACTGGGGAATCTTCCAGACGAACTGCGCCTCCGGCAGCAGGGCGGTCTTGGGCAAATTGATTTCGACCGTGGCGCCGGTGGCTTTGATGTAGCCAAGATCCACGCGCTTGGCCAGCGCCGTGGCCCACAGTCGGGCGATCGGCCCGCCGCCGGTATCCAGGGCGAGATCATCACCGCTGCGCGCGTCATGCCAGCGCGGCGACATGACCCAGGTATAGCGCCCGTTGAAGTCGCGGTTCTGCGGCCGCGGCGTGGTGGTTTGGTTCCATGGATGGCGCTGGTCCACGGGGTTGCCGAGCGGATCCTGGGTGACGAAGGTCTCGCGGTTCTCCCAGTCGTCGTAGTAGGAACTGCCCAGCAGGATGCGGATGCCGAGGTTGATGTCCACCAAACTGGTGGTGACCAGTTCGCCGTCCACGACTACGCCGGGGGTGACGAACATCTCGCGGCCCCACTCCGCCATATGGCGGTATTCGTAATCGCAGGAATCGGGGTTGTTGAACGCGCCCCAGCAGCCCAGCAGAATGCGCCGCTGGCCGACCTTTTCGTAGCCGGGCAGGGCTTGATAAATGAAATCGAAGAGGTCATCGTGCAAGGGCACGATCTTCTTCATGAACTCGACGTACTTCATCAGCCGGACCAGATAATCGGTGAACAGCTGGATGGTGGGCACGGTGCCGACGCCGCCGGGGTAGAGCGTGGAGGGATGCACGTGCCGGCCCTCCATCAGGCAGAACATATGGCGCGTCATCCGGCTCATCTCCAAGGTTTCGCGATAGAGCGTGCCGGTGAAGGGCGTCAGGGCAGTCATGATGTCGGCGATGGTGCGGAAGCCATGCGCGGCGGCATGCGGCGCGGCGGTGGCTTGCGCCTTCTGCCAGACCTTGGGGTTGGTCTCCTTGACCATGGGCTCGCAGAAGTCCACGCCGACCAGGTTGTCCTGGAAGATGTTGTGGTCGAACATGTACTCCGCCGCCTCGCCGAGATTGATGATCCATTCGGCCATGGCCGGCGGCTTGACGCCGAAGGCCATCTGCTGCGCGTAGCAGGCACAGGTGGCGTGATTGTCGCCGCAGATGCCGCAGATGCGGCTGGTGATGAAGGGGGCGTCGCGGGGATCCTTGCCCTGCATGAAGACGCTGTAGCCGCGAAAGATGGAGCTGGTGGAGTAGCACTCGGCGACTTGCTTGTTGTCGAAGTCAATTTTGGTGAAGATGCCCAGGCTGCCCACGATGCGGGTGATCGGGTCCCAGTTCATCTCCACCAGATTGCGTTTGCCGGTGGAGGATTCCGAGCGGCTGGCGGTGGTGGTGCCCATGGCGATACCTTTTCTCCTAATGTCCATCGCGCCGATGGCGCGCGAGCGGTTACTGGTATACCGGCTGATAGCCGGTGGTGAGTTCGGCGCCGCGATGCCGCCATTTCGGCTCGGCGTTGGTGACGCGGTTGCTGATGGCGCGCAGGGCGCGAATGGCGTGGCCGTACGCGGCGCCGCCGGCGATGGAGACGGAAGAGCCGGGAGGCTCATCCATGAACGGCATGAACTTGTCGGGGAATCCGGGCATGGTGCAGCCAATGCAGATGCCGCCAACGTTGGGGCAGCCGCCGACGCCGCGCATCCAGCCGCGCTTGGTGACGTTGCAGTTGACCACCGGGCCCCAGCAGCCCAGCTTCACCAGGCATTTGGAGCTGCCGTACTCCAAGGCGAAATCGGATTGCTCGTAATAGCCGGCGCGGTCGCAGCCCTCATGCACGGTTTTGCCGAAGAGCCAGGTGGGGCGGAGCTGCTCGTCGAGGGGAATCATTGGAGCCAGGCCGCCGGCCTGATAGAGCAGGTACAGCAGCGTCTCCGTCATGTTGTCGGGCTGCACCGGGCAGCCGGGCACGTTGATGATGGGCACGCCCGCCTTGGAGCGCCAGCTCCAGCCGAGATAATCGGCCAGGCCCATGCAGCCGGTGGGATTGCCGGCCATGGCGTGAATGCCGCCATAGGTGGCGCAGGTGCCGGCGCCGACCACGGCCAGCGCCTTGGGGGCCAGGCGGTCAATCCATTCGCAGGTGGTGATGGGCTGGCCGGTTTTCGGGTCGGTTCCCTGCGCCGCCCAATAGCCTTCCTCTTTGATGGCTTCGTTGGGAATGGAGCCCTCGACGACGAAGACGAAGGGATCCAACCGGCCGGCTTCGGCCTCATAGAACCACTTCATGAAGTCGTCGCCAACTTCATAGGCCAGCACGGGGTTATGGACATGGCATTTGGGCAGGCCGGGAACCGCGCCGAGGACAATATCCTCAATGGAGGGCTGCTCGGCGTTGGTTAGGGATACGGTGTCGCCGTCGCAGCCCAACCCGGCGGTGAGCCAAACGACATGGACATCGGTCGCCCCCTCGGCGTGGCGGGTGATGGGAATGGGCTGCGGCATGTTGGGCTCCTGCGGCGCGGTAATGGGCGGAAACGCGCAGTAGGATTCTCAGCAGATGCGGGGCAGTTGCTCGCCCCAAAGCGTATCTACGATCCGCTGGCCGCCGACGGCGGTGCGCATGACGACGCGGCCGGGATGCGCGGCGACGACGCGGCCGATCTGCACGCCCGCGGCGCCGAGGGGATGGGCGCGCAACGCGGCTAGCGCGGGAGCGGCGGCGGCGGGAGAAACGGCGGCCAAGAGTTTGCCCTCGTTGGCCACGTGCAAAGGATCCAGGCCGAGGATTTCGCAAGCGCCGCGCACGGCCTCGCCGACCGGCAGCGCGGCCTCCTCGATCACAATGCCCACCCGCGCCCGGCGCGCCCATTCGTTCAGGCTGGCGGCGACCCCGCCGCGGGTGGGATCGCGCAGGCAGCGCAACGCGCCGGGCCCGGCCTGGGCGGCGGCCAAGGAGGCGGCGAGGGCGGCCACCAGGCCATGCAAGGGCGCGGAGTCGCTGGCGATTTCGGCCTCGAACTGCAAGCCCTCGCGGCAGGTGAGGATGGCCATGCCATGGGCGGCGATGGCGCCGCTGAGCAGGATTTGATCGCCGGGGCGGAGACGGTCGGCGCCCAATTCCAGCCCCGGGCGCAGGCGGCCCAAGCCGCTGGTGGCGATGTAGATTTTGTCGCCGGCGCCGCGGTTCACCACCTTGGTGTCACCGGTCACCAGGGCCACGCCGGCGGCGGCGGCGGCCTGGCGCATGGATGCGACCACGCGGCGCAGGTCGGCCAGTTCCAGACCTTCTTCCAAAATGAAGGCGGCGGACAGATAGAGCGGCTCGGCGCCGCTGACGGCCAAATCGTTGACCGTGCCGTGCACCGCCAGGCGGCCCAAATCACCGCCGGGAAAAAATAGCGGCGTGACGACAAACGCATCGGTGGTAAAGGCCCAGGGAGCGGCGCCGGCGGCGGGCAAAACGGCGGAATCCTCGCGGCGGTCGAGCATGGGGTTGGCGAAGGCGGGCCAAAAGACCGTCTCCAGCAGTTCGTCGCTCAACTTGCCGCCGCTGCCGTGACCGAGCACGATGGTCTCCGGCTGGCGAATGGGGAGCGGGCAGATGGGCCCGGCGGCGAGGCTGGCGGCGGGGGGCTCGGGGCTGCGTACGGGCGACTCCGCCTCCGGCTTCATATGACGTCCTCCTCGCCCAAAGCGACATGGATCAGGTCCCAAAGGATGTGCAGCAAGGCGACATGAGATTCCTGGATGCGATGGACGCTGTAGCTGGCGACGGTGAAGCAATACTCGGCGGCGTTTTCGATGCGGCCGCCATCCTTGCCGCTAAAGGCCACGGTGAGCAAGCCCTTGCGGCGGGCGGACTCCACCGCGTAAATGAGGTTGGGCGATTGGCCGCTGGTGGTCAGGGCCAGAGCCATATCGCCGGGGCGGCCCCAAAGATCCAATTGATCCAAAAACACCTTGGCGAAGTCCTTGTCGTTGGAGATGGCGGTAACCACGGGGGCCTGGCTGACCAGATCCAACGCGGGCAGGGCGCGGCGTTTTTCAATGATGGGGTGGACGAACTCGACCGCCACGTGCTGGGCGTCGCAGGCGCTGCCGCCGTTACCCATCACCCACAGCCGGCCGCCGGCGGCGAAGCGCGCGGCCATCTGCTGGCTGAGGGCGCCGATGGCATCGGCATAACGGTCGAAGAACTGCTGTTTGACGGCGACGCTTTCGGCGCATTTGCGCAGAACCTTGGCGCGCCAATCGGGGCCGCGGGGTGCGGACGGCTGGTGAGCGGACGAATCGGGTACGGACCGATTGGGCGCCACCACGAAACTTTCCGGCTCGACTGTCATATCCCCTGCTGGTGATTTCCCTGCCGCGCGCCTCAGGCGCCGGCGGACTGCTGATATCGCCCATAGGCGTAGTAGGCGGCACAGGCGCCTTCGGCGGAGACCATGGTCGCCCCCAATGGCTGGCGCGGCGTGCAGAGGCGGCCAAAGGCGGGGCAATCGGGAGGCTTTTTGATGCCCTTCAGGATTTGCCCGCTGATGCAGACCTCCGGCTCCTGGGTGTCAATTTGCTCGACCTGAAACTTGCGCTCGGCGTCCTGGGCGCGGAACTCCCAGCGCAGCTTGAGGCCGCTTTTGGGGATGACGCCGACACCGCGCCATTTGCGGTCGGCAACCTCGAAGACGTCATCCATCCGGCCGCGGGCGGCGGAATTGCCATCGCGGCCGAGCACGCGGGCATATTGGTTTTCCACCTCGGCGCGGCCGGCCTCCAACTGGCGCAGAGTCATCAGCGTGCCTTGCAGCAGATCCAATGGCTCAAAGCCGGTGATGGCGATGGGCACGCGGAAGCGGGCGCTGACGCGTTCGTATTCCCGATAGCCCATGACCGCGCAGACATGGCCGGGACCGAGAAAGCCCTGCACGCGGTTCTCCGGCGATTGCAGGATGTGGGCGATGGCGGGCGGCACCAGGACATGGGAGGGCAGGATGGAAACATTGCCGACGCCTTCTTCCCGCGCGCGCCAGGCGAGCATGGCGTTGGCGGGAGCGGTGGTTTCAAAACCGACGGCGAAAAACACCACCTCGCGGCGGGGATGGGCGCGGGCGATCGCCAGACAGTCCAAGGGGGAATAGACCACGCGAACATCGGCGCCGGCGGCTTTGCGGCTGAGCAGGTCGCCGCGCGAGCCGGGAACGCGCAGCATGTCGCCGAAAGAACAGAAGATGACGCCGGGCTGGGCGGCGATGGCGTGGGCCTTGTCAATGGTCTCCAAGGGCGTGACGCAGACGGGGCAGCCGGGGCCGTGGACCAATTCAATCTCCGGCGGCAGCAATTGGTCCAGGCCATGCTTGACGATGGAATGTGTCTGGCCGCCGCAAACTTCCATCAGCACCCAGGGGCGGGTGCGAACGCGGCGGATCTCGGCCAGCACGGCCTCGGCCAGGCGGGGATCGCGATATTCGTCGAGATATTTCATGCCGCCTCCGGCGCGGGCGGGTCGCTCGCCGCATGCGGGGCGAAAGCTGGCGGCGCGGCGCCGGGCGAGGCATCGGCATCCGGACCCAATACCGGCGCAGCGGTTTCCGGCGGTGCTGGGTAAGCCGAAGCGGCGCTGGGCGGAGCGCCGCCGTGGGGAGCGATGCCGGCCGGGTCCGGGCGAGCCCGAACCGTTGCGGGCGGGGCGGCGCTACGCGGGACAACGCTAGTCGAGGTGCTGCTGGCTGGGGCGATGTTAGGCGCGGCGGGGTCGGGCCAGGCGCTGCTAGGTAAGGCGACGCTCGCCGGATCCGGCACGGGCGGATCGGGAACCACCGGCGCACCGAGTTCGGCGAGTTGATCCATTTCGGCCAATAGCTGAAAGGTCCGGGCGGCTTCGGCGGGATCCACGCGGCTGATGGCGAAGCCGACATGCACCAAAACGTAGTCGCCGGGCGCCGCTTCCGGGGTGTATTCCAAACACGCCTCCCGCACCACGCCGCCGAAGCGCACGCGGGCCATGCGCAGGCCGCGCCGGTCAAACGCCTCCACCACCTGTCCCGGGATCGCCAGACACATCGCCGCCTTGTCCTTTCCGCTCCGCTATTCCGCCCCGTGACCGGCGGAGCGGTCCCGGCGGCATCGCCCGCGCAAGGAGGCGGCGATCGCAACGGGAGCGCCGCCCGCCGCCTGGGGGTTGGACGCGGCGATGGGGCGGCGAGGTTTTCCAGAGCCGGCGGCGATGGTTGGGATTCCGAGGGCTCGCAGGCCGTCTGGACCCTTCACCTTTTGTTGGGCGAATGGCGCGGAGTAGCGGCGAATCGGGCGTAGTAGACCTTGCGGCCGTAGACGCGCCAATGCTTGTGGCGCGGAATGCGAATGACCACGCGGTGGCGAACCGGCGTTTTTCCGGGCGCGAAGCCGCGCGGGGCAAAGGCCAGTTCGTAATGCTCGGCGGTTTGGGCGGCGATGCGGTTCATGAAATGGGCCGGATCATTGGTGTCGGTGACCGCCGCGCCACCGGTGGCGGCGGCGAGTTCGCCCATCACCACGGTTTGGCTGTCGTTCACGGCGTTGCCCACATCCGGTTCCACCGGAGCGCCGCGCTCGACGCCGTAGGTCGGGCCACGGAGGGCGGTGGCTAGGCCGGCCAGGTCGGGACGGGTGTTCAGGCCGGCGACGTCCACCGGATAGAACGAAACCGTGGCGCGGTTCGATTCCCGCACCAGAGCCCGAAACATGAACTTGAGGCCGTTCCTTTCATACAGCCGCTCGCTGAACAGCACCACGGCTTTGCGGCCATGAAATGGCGCCAGCATCCCCACGATCCAGCGCAGGTCGGCCATTTGGCTGCGGGTCCGCTGAATGCCGGTGGCGGTGGCGCTGATGTTAGCCGCCGTGAGCATGCTTGCGACCATATTGGCGTCGGTCACGATGGGCATCGAGGCGCCCAGCCAAGAGGGCAGCGCGGCGGCGCGCGTGGTCGCGGAAACCGGCGCCGCCGCGCTCCCTGGCTGTCCCTCGGAGCCGAGGGCAGCCGCCAGCGCCCTCAGCTGCTCGTATTGGCGCTGGTAATTGATCTGCACCACGGCGTGCGTGGTGGCTTCGCGGATGGCACGGTCCAAGGCCGCGGGATCGTTCGTGAAGGACTGGAGCAGCGTCAGACGATGATCGCGGCGGAAGACCGCGAGGTAGTCGTTCGGTCCCAGGTCGTCGGCGACAAACTGCACCGCCGCGTGGCGCGCCAGCGGCAGGCCGGCATTGTTGATGGGATCGAAGACCAGCGCGGTCAGGTTCGCGGCGGGCGGCTCTTTCGCGGGCGCCGGGATGCCGATTGCCCGCCAATTGCGCGGGCGGAGATGGACCGAGTGCGCAGCGAATCGCAGGCTTTCGATCCGCTGGCGCACGCCGTTGTCGAAGACCTCGATCTGGCTCGCCCTGAGCCCGCGGATGACCACGCCATGGCGGTTGACCACGACGAAATCGGCCAGCACCTCATTGGCTCGGCGGCGGATGGTTGGAGTTTGGCCCGACGGCGCATGGCGCGGCGCTTTGGCCTGCGCCGCGGCTGGCAACGGAAGAACCAAGCCCAGCGCAGCGAGGTAGATTGGCGCCCACGGGCAACGACGGCAACCAACGGGCCCCGAGCGCGACCTGCGATACTCGCACATCATCCGCGCACCTCCTTCGTCCTCCGTGCCGTATCGGCGCGGCGCCAGGGCCATTCGTGGGCCGGCTTCGGGCTGGCCGGCGCCGGAACGCTCGCGGCCCTGACTCACCGGGCATGTTACTCCCGATGGTTACTCCGGTCAATGCACCTTCTGTCGAGTTACGCTGCGCATAAGGGGGCAATGCGCGGACCGGCGCTAGGAGGAAGGTTCGCGGGCGAGGAGGACGCGGAGTTCGGTCATATCTTCGATGGCGGCGCGCAGGCCCTCGCGACCCAGGCCGGATTGCTTGACGCCGCCGTAGGGCATGGGCTCGACGCGGGAGGCGGAGACATCATTAACCACCAACCCGCCGACCCGTAACTCGCGAAACGCCCGCCAGATGAAATCCCAGTCGCGGCTGAACAAACCGGCTTGAAGGCCATAGCGGCTGGCGTTGGCGGCGGCGAAGGCCTCCTCGGGCGTGGCGTAGGGCTGCAAGACCAGCAGGGGCGCGAAAGCCTCCTCGCGGCAGACCTGCATTTCCGGGCTGGCGTTTTCCAGCACCGCGGGGGTAAGAAAGCCGCCGTCACGCTGGCCACCGCAGAGCAGGCGGGCGCCGCCGGCGACGGCTTCGCGGATCCATTGGTCGGCGCGCTGCGCGGCTTGGTCGGTGATCATGGGACCGATGTCGGTGACGGGGTCGAGCGGATCGCCGAGGCGCAGCGCCTGGGCCCGGGCGACCAGCTTGTCGCGCAAGGCGGCGTAGACGGATTGCTGCGCGAAGACGCGCTGGGCGGAGATGCAGCTTTGCCCGGCGTAGCCGAAGCCGCCGGCGGCAAGGCGTTGGGCGGCCCATTCGAGATCGGCGTCGGCGTGGACGATGTTGGCGGCGTTGCCGCCCAATTCCAGGGCGACGTATTTGCTGCCGGCGCGGGCGCGCAGCGGCCAGCCCACCGCCGCGCTGCCGGTGAAGGAGATCATGGCCACGCGGTCGTCGGCAAGAAGCGGCGCGACGGCGTCCGCGCCGCCGGCGACGATATTGACCGCGCCCGCGGGCAGGTCCAAGCCCTGCGCCAGCTCGCCCAAGCGCAGCGCGGTGAGCGGGGTGCGGGGCGAGGCTTTGATGAGAATGGTGTTGCCGGCGGCCAGTGCGGGGGCCAGCTTGTGCAGGACAAGATTGAGGGGAAAGTTGAAGGGCGTAATGCCGGCGATCAAGCCGCGGGGAAAGCGGCGGGCGATGGCGAATTTGCCTTCGGCGCCGGGGGCGACGTCCAGCGGCTGCCACTCGCCGGCGATGCGTTCGGCCTCGGCGGCCGCGGTGTGCAGCGTGAGGCGGGCGCGGGCGACTTCGACGCGGGCGTCGCGCAGCGGCTTGGCCGCCTCCTGGGCCATCAGCTCCGCCAGCTCGTCTTGCACCAGCGTGACCGCGCGTTCCAGTTCCAGCAGAGCGTCGCGGCGGCGGTGCGCCGGCAGGGCGGCCATTTCTTCGCGGGCGCCGGCGGCGGCAGCGAGCGCGCGCTCCATTTCCAGTCCGGTGGCGTCGCCGGCTTCGCCCACCACATCGCCGCTGAATGGCGAACGCACCTCCCGGGGCCGTTCGGGCATCATCAACTCGCCGCCGATCAAAAAGGGATAGGTTCGCGCCATAGGTTTATTTTCCGCCCGCCGCGCCATTGCGCCGTCAGGCCCAGCGACCGACGCCGTCCCGCCGCCAGCGGCGCGGCGGTTGGGCCAGTGGCGAATACCGGCGGCGGCGCAGGGATTGGGCCAATGGAACGACCGGCAGCGGCACGATGGGCTGCGCCCCGCCGCCTGGAAGCCCATAACTTGGTGTGCCATACTGAACCGTTTTGGAGGACGGCGCTTGAAGATTCTGGTTTGTCTGAAGCAAGTTCCCGCCAAGGACGCTCCCGTCAAGGTCGCCAGCGACGGGGCGCAGGCGGGCAAATGGATCCGCGACGACGTCGGCTATGAGACCAATGAGCCCGACGCCTACGCTCTGGAGGAGGCGCTGCGGCAAAAGGAAGCGCACGGCGGCGAGGTGGTGGCGCTGACGGTCGGCCCGGCGCGGGCCGCGCAGGTGCTGCGCGAGGCGTTGGCCAAGGGCGCCGATCGCGCGGTGCACGTGCTGGGCGAGGACCTGGCGGGACTGGACAGCTACGCGGCCGCCGAAGCCGTCTCCCGCGCCATTGCCGGGCAAGGCTTCGACCTGATCTTCACCGGATTGCAGTCCGCCGATTTCGGCTTCGGGCAGACCGGCGTGGTGTTGGCCGAACTGCTGGGCATTCCGCACTCGACGATCATCATGCAGGTGGAACCGATCGAGGGCGGGGTCCGGGTCAAGCGCGAATTGGAAGGCGGATATTTCCAATTCCAGGAACTGCCGACGCCGGCGGTGCTGACCATCCAGAGCGGCATCAACAAACTGCGCTACGCGACATTGATGGGCATCAAGCAGGCGAAATCCAAGCCGCTGGCGCAGGTGACGGCGGCGGATCTGGGCGTGACGCCGGCGCTGAACCGGCAGGCGATCCAGCGTCTGTATGTGCCGGTCAAAAGCAAAAAGACCGAAATGCTGACCGGCGCGGCGGCGCAGGTGGCCGGGCAGTTGGCGGCGCGCCTAAAGAACGATTTTCGGGTGATCTAAATGGCGGATGAAATTTTAGTTGTCGCCGAATCGCGCAACCAGCAACTGGCGCCGGCCACCGCCGAGGTGGTGACGGCGGCGCAAAAGCTGGCCGCCGACACCGGCGCGGAGTTGCGTTTGCTGGCGCTCGAAGGGCCGGCGGAGGATTTGGCGGGGGCGCTGGCGGGGTTCCAATCGTCGGGCGTGCTGCGCGCGCGGCATGAAGCGCTGGCGACGTATTCGCCCGAGGCGTATACGCAAGCCCTGGTGCAGGTGCTCAGCCGCCGGCAGCCGCGCTACGTGCTGTTCGCGCACAGCTACCGCACGCGCGATTTCGCCCCGCGGCTGGCGACGCGCATGGGCCGGGCATTCATCAGCGACGTCACCGCCGTGCGCGTGGAGAATGGGCAGACGATCGCCAGCCGGCCGATGTTCGAGGGCCGTCTGGCCGCCGACACGGTTTTTCTGGGCGAGCCGCCGTATTTTCTTTCCGTGCAGATCGGCGTGTTTCGCGGCGACCAAGCCGCTCGCGCCGCCGCGCCGGCAGCCATCAGCGAGGAGGCGGTGACGCCGGCCGCCGGTCCGGGCAAAACGGAAGAACCGTTCCAAGAAGCCAAGCACGCCGTGGATTTGACCCAAGCGGCGGTGATCGTGGCGGTGGGCCGCGGCATCAAGGAAGCCAAAAATTTGGAGCTGGCGCAAAAGCTGGCCGCGGCATTGGGAGGCGAAATCGCGGCTTCGCGGCCGATCTGCGACAGCGGCTGGCTGCCGATGGACCGCCAGGTGGGCTCCTCCGGGCAGACCGTGGCGCCGAAGCTGTATGTCGCGGTCGGCGTCTCGGGGGCGATTCAGCATTTGGTGGGGATGAAAGGCTCGCGCGCGGTGGTGGCGATCAACAAGGATCCCGAAGCGCCGATCTTCGAGGTCGCCGACGTGGGCGCGGTCGGCGATCTGTTTGAAATTGTTCCCGCGCTGACGGCGGAGATCGAAAAACTGCGCCAGGGCTAATGGCCGTTGCGCGCGGCCCCGCCGCTCCGCCCGGCGGGCGCTGGGGACCGGAACCGCGACACGCCAGCGACTCCATCCATTTCCTTTATGGCTAGCGTTGAACATCCCGTGATGCCCGCCGCCGCTGTCATCGTTGGCGCCGGGCCGGCGGGGCTAGCCTGCGCCCTGCGCCTGGCGCAGTTGCTGGACCAGCACGCCGGACAAGCGGGCCTGCCCGCCAAAGATGAGATTTTGGTGCTGGAAAAAGGCCGGGAGGTGGGGGCGCACCTGCTGAGCGGCGCGGTCATGGACCCACGGGGGTTGGCGGAGCTGTTGCCGGACTTCGCCGCCAGCGCCCCGCTGGCGAGTCCGGTCACCACCGACGCCGCGTTTTTCCTGACCGCCGACCGCTCCTGGCGTTTTCCCATCACCCCGCCGCCGCTGCGCAATCACGGCAACTATGTGATCTCCCTCAACCATCTGGGCAAATGGCTGGGGGAAAAAGTCGAGCAGGCGGGCATCACCATTTTTCCCGCGACCGCCGGCGCGGAACTGCTGTTTTCCGGCGACCGCGTCGTCGGCGTGCGCACCGACGACAAGGGCAAGGACAAAAGCGGGCAGCCGAAGGGCAATTTCGAACCGGGCTATGACCTCCAGACTCCGCACGTCATCTTGGCCGAAGGCCCGCGGGGTTCGCTGAGCAAGCAGCTTCTGGACCGCGGCAAACTGAGCGGCGCCAACCCGCAGGTGTATTCGCTGGGAGTGAAGGAGATTTGGGAGGTGCCGGCGGGCCGCATTCGCCCCGGCGAGGTGGCGCACACGATGGGCTGGCCGCTGCCCGGGGAGATGTACGGCGGCGGCTGGGTCTACGGCCTCAGCGACCGCCAGATTTCCATCGGCCTGGTCACCGGGCTGGAGTACCGCGACCCCGCGACCGACCCGTTTGTGCTGTTCCAGCGGTACAAGACTCACCCTTGGATCCGCCAATTCCTGGAAGGCGGGGAGATGGTGCGGTATGGGGCCAAAACCGTGCCCATGGGCGGCTACTTCGCCGTTCCGCCCGCCGCCGGAGCGGGCTGGATGCTGATCGGCGACTCGGCGGGCTATTTGAACAGCCAGCGGCTGAAGGGCATTCACCTGGCGATCAAGTCCGGGATGCTGGCGGCGGAGGCGCTGTTCGCCAGTTGGACCGGCGGCGGCGATGCCGCGGTGCTGGCCTTTCCCCCGCAGGTCAAGGCCAGTTGGATCGGCAAAGAGCTATGGGCGGTGCGGAACTTCCATCAGGGCTTCGAGCACGGCCTGGCGCGCGGCTTGCTGCACGGCGCGGCGCAGATGGCCAGCGGCGGCCGCGGGCTGCACGCCCGCTACCCAGCCGTCGCCGGCCACCGGCGCATGCGCAAGCTGCAAGAACTCGGCGCGCCGCCACCGTTACCCTTTGTTCCGGATGGCAAGCTCACCTTCGGCAAGATGGAGGACGTCTACCATTCCGGCACGCGGCATGAAGAAGACCAGCCGGCGCATCTGCTGATTCAAGACACCGACATCTGCAACCACCGCTGCACTTGGGAATACGGCAATCCCTGCCAGCATTTTTGCCCGGCGGCGGTCTACGAGATGGTGGCCGCGGAAGGCGGCGGCAAACAGATCCACCTGAACCCCTCGAACTGCGTCCATTGCAAGACCTGCGACATCATGGACCCGTACGAGATCATCACCTGGGTGCCACCCGAAGGCGGCGGCGGCCCCAACTACGAAGGCGAATAGCGCCGCGGAAGCATCCTTTTGGGCCGGCAAGCTGGGCGCCGCCGCGCCGCGATGGCGGCGCGGTGTCACAATGGTAGTGATCCAAGAAAGGAGTCTGAATCGATGCCTTACGAAGTTCCCGCATTGCCGTACGCCTACAACGCCCTCGAGCCCCATATTGACGAGGCCACCATGCGCGTGCACCACGACAAGCACCATGGCGGCTACGTGACCAACGTCAACAAGGCCCTGGCCGACGCGCCGCAACTGGCCAATCTGAAGATTGAAGACTTGCTGCGCCGCATTGCCGACGTGCCGGAGAAGATCCGCACCGCGGTGCGCAACAACGGCGGCGGCCACGCCAATCACAGCATGTATTGGACGATCATGAAGCCGCAGGGCGGCGGCAAGCCGAGCGGCGCGCTGGCGCAGGCGATTGACAAGAAGTTCGGCGGCTTTGAGGCTTTCCAGACCGCCTTCAACGACGCCGGCCTGAAGCGCTTCGGCTCCGGCTGGGCCTGGCTGGTGGTAAACAAGAGCGGCGATCTGGAGGTCCTGAGCACCCCGAATCAGGACAGCCCCTACCTAGAAGGCTTGTACCCGGTGATGGGCAACGATGTCTGGGAGCACGCTTACTATCTCAAGTACCAGAACCGCCGTGGCGAGTACCTTTCCGCCTGGTGGAACACGTTGGATTGGGAGGAGATCGGCAAGCGCTTCGCCGCCGCGAAGCAATAGCGGCGCCGTCATGCGACTGGCGGGCGCGGGGCGGCGAGCGGCTCCGCGCCGCGCCCGCCCCGCGATGGGGTACTGGCCGCCCGGTACGGGCGCGGCGACCGCGGGGTCAGACAAATTGCCGGAAGTATACTGGCGCCATGGAACCGGGCGACAGCCTACGCAAGGAACTGGAGTTGCTCGCTCATGTCGCCACGCGGCACGGTTCCCGCATCGTGGACATCGAGCGTGAGATGGAAGCTCACCGCGCCTGGCAGGCGGACATCGAGAACAGTTTGCGGCATACCAACGCGGCGCTGGGCCGATTGGCGCGGGCACAGGAAGCCGCCGAGGAGCGGATCGAGGCCGCAGAGCGCCGCCAGCACGTATACGAGCGCAAAGCCCGCCTGCGGGAGCGCCGCCTCGACGAGCGCCTGAATGCCGTCATGGCGGCATGCGAACGCTGGCTGGGACAATCGGGCCCCGGTCCCGCGGCCTAAGCCATACTGGGTCAGCCCGACCTAACCCTTGCCGCCGTGCACCACCACGCGCACGATGTCGTTGTAGATGACGAAGGTCATCAGCAGCACCAAGAACGCGAAACCCGCCTGATAGACCCGCTCCTTGATGCGCAGGCTGACGTCGTGACGGAGCAGGCTCTCCAACAGCAAAAATAAAATCGCCCCGCCATCCAGCACCGGAATCGGCAGCAAGTTCAGGATGCCGAGGTTGAGGCTGATGATGGAAATGAAGCCAACCAGCGGAATGATGGTGGGCTGCCGCGCCATCTGCCCGGCCATGGCGGCGATGGACACCGGCCCTTGCAGCGCGGTAAGCGAGGAGTGGCGCGTCACCAGGCGGCCGACCAGATCCAAAATCAGCGTGGAATATTTGGCGTTCTCATGCAGCGACTGCTTCACGGCCGCGGTGAACGGTAGATGGACATATTTGACCAGGCGCAGTTCCACGCCCACCATCCAGCGCTTGGGCATGCCCTCGGCGCTTTCCCAGCGGGGATGCACGGTGATTTGCCGCGCCGAGCCCTGGCGCAGCACGGTCAGGTTGGCGGGGGCGCCTGCGCCGTGCTGCAAGGCCGCCGTAAGCTGCTCGGGAGAAAGCACGCGATGGCCATTCATGGCGGTAATGCGGTCGCCGGCGTGCAGGCCGGCCGCCTGGGCCGGGGAATGCGGCATGACCTGATCCACGTAGACCGGCTGCGCCGGCAGCAGCCCCAGCCCGAAGCCCGCCCCTTGCGCGTCACTGGATGGGATCAGCGTGACCTGCCGCGTGCCGCCGGGCGCTTGGACGGTGAGCGGCAGCCGGTGGCCTTGCGCCAGCGCCGCCTGCACGCCGACTTGCTGCCAGGTGGGATTCTTCACGCCATCGGCCGCGATGATGCGGTCACCTGCCGCCAGCCCGGCGCGCGCCGCCTGCGAGTGCGGCTGCACGGCGGCGATGACGGCCGGCTGGTCCAGCACCGTGTCCTCGGGGAACTGCCGCATGTAGACGGGAATCAGCAGCCCAATCGCCAGCAATACGTTCATTGCCGGGCCGGCGCAGACGATCACCAACCGCTGCCAGCGGGGTTTCGAGGCCAGGTCACCCGGCCGGACCACTGCTTGCTGGCTCAGGTCGCTGGGCAACTCGCCCGCCATTTTGACGTAGCCGCCCAACGGCAGGGCGCGGATGCAATAGTCCGTGCCGCCGCGGCGGATGCCGACCAGGCGCGTGCCAAAGCCGAGGGAAAAGGTTTCCACGCGCACGCCAAAGGCCTTGGCGGCGATAAAGTGCCCCAGTTCGTGCAGGAAGATGATGACGCCCAGGACGATGGCGACCGCGACGATGTCGGTCAATATGTTCATGTTGATTCCTACCGCGCCGCCGCGCTTCCATTCGCGCCGCGCCGCCCGGCCCGCGCCGTTACGCGTTCCTGCGCCGCCTGCCGCGCCGCCGCATCGGCGGCCTGGGCGTCCGCCATTTGGTCCATCTTTAGATGTTGGCAGGCCCCCAGCACGTCTTCCACCACGGCGCTAATGTCCGGAAACGACAATTGTCCCGCATGGAAGGCCTCGACCGCCACTTCATCGGCGGCGTTCAAGACCGCCCCGGCCGCGCCGCCTGCTCGCCATGCCTGGCGGGCCAGCCGCAATGCCGGAAACCGCCCCTCATCGGCGCTGCGAAACTCCAGCCGCGCCACCGCGGCTAGGTCTAGTTTCTCGCGTTTCGTGGCCTCGCGAGCGGGGTAGGTGAGGGCATATTGGATGGGGATCCGCATGTCCGCCGTGCCCAATTGGGCCATGACCGAGCCGTCGCGATAGGCCACCAGGGAATGCACGATGGATTGCGGGTGGATCAGCACCTCTACCTTAGATTCGTCCAACGCGAACAAGTGACACGCCTCGATCAGCTCAAAGCCTTTATTCATCAGCGTGGCGGAATCCGTGGTGATGCGCCTTCCCATGCGCCAGGTGGGATGGCGCAACGCGGCGGCCGGGGTCGCGGCGCGCAGTTGCGCATCGGTCCACTCCAAGAACGGGCCTCCGGAGGCGGTCAGGATCAGCCGCTCGACCTCGCCGCTCTGTCCCGCGCGCAGGCATTGGTGAATGGCGCTGTGTTCGCTGTCCACGGGCAGAATGGTTCCTCCGCCCTCGGCCGCCGCGCGCAGCAAGATGGGTCCGGCGGCGACCAGCGCTTCTTTGTTCGCCAGCGCCAGCGTCTTGCCCCGCGCCAGCGCCGCCTCCGCCGCCGCCAGCCCCGGCACTCCGACGGTGGCGAGCAGCAGAACGTCATAGTCCAACCCTGCCGCCAGATCGCGCAGCCCGGCGGCGCCGGCGGCAATCTCCGGTTCCGGCCGGATGTTCCGCGCGGCCAGTTCGGCGCGCAGTTGCGGGATCAGCTCCGCTCGGCCGATGCCCAATGCCCGCGGACGCCAGCGCGCCGCCAGATCCGCCAGGGCGCTGACGTTGCGGCCAGCGCCCAAGGCGGTGACTTCGAACTCCGCTTCCCGCTCGGCGATCACCTGAAGCGTGCTGCCGCCGATCGAGCCGGTCGCGCCGAATAACGCCACGCGGCGGCGTCCCGCGGCGCTCAAAACCGCACCGCCAAAAACCACCACAACACCGGCGCCGCCAGCAGCAGCGCGTCAATGCGATCCAATATTCCTCCGTGACCGGGCAGCAGCCATCCCGAATCCTTGACCCCGGCGCTGCGCTTGAAGCCCGACTCCACCAGATCCCCCGCCTGCGCCGCTACGTTCAGCACCGCTCCCAGCGCCGCCCCCATGGCCAGCATCGCCGCCGCCGGCCGCGCCGCATGGCCCGCCGCATCCACAAAGGCCCAGCTCAGCGCCGCGCCGGCGATCACCGCCGCCGCCAGGGAGGCCCAAGCGCCCACCCAGGTTTTTTTCGGACTCAGGCGCGGCGCCATGGGCCGCCGTCCCCAGCGCCGCCCGGCGTAATAGGCCGCCGTGTCGCCCAGCCACACCACCCCAAACAGCACCAAGATCCACCAGCGGCCGTGCAGCGCGGTGCGCGCCGGAATCAGCAGCTCCAAAAGCAGCGCCGGATAGAACACGCCCAGCCAGCCGAGCGCCGCGCCGCGCGCGTCAGTTTCCCGCAGGGAGCGGAGCAGCAGCGCCACGCCGGCCAGCACCAAAACCGCCAGTACCGCCGCGGCCCGCAGCGGCGGCGCTTGGCTGAGGGCCACCGCCATGGCCGCCGCGGCGGCCACGCCCCAGACACGATACGGCCGCGCCGCGGCGAATAAGCCGTAGAACTCCCACTGCGCCAGCGCCGCCACCGCCCACAGCAACCCGGCGAATAGCCACCCCGGCGCCCACAACTCCGCCGCGATCGCCGCCGGCGCCAAAATGATTGCGGTGATCACGCGGCTCATGCCGCCGCCGCGGCGCGGCGCCATTCCTGCCTCCGCACCATCCTGCGGCGATTGTGCTTCCGGCGTCAACTCGCGACGCAGCCCGGCGGGCGCCATCGCGTCGTCCCTGTTTCCCGGCCCGGACATTCCGATTAGCGCTCCCGCAGCAGGCCGATCACGTCGTCCACCGTGATGATGCCGACCAGATGGCGATGAGCGTCCACGACGGCCAGCGTGGTCAGATTGTATTTGTCGAACAATTCGGCGATCTTGCTGTCCTTATCTTCCGCCGCCACCGCCGGCGCCTCCATCGCCAGGCTGTTGAGCGTGGCATCCTGGGGGGCAAGCAACAACCGCGCTAGCGGCACCATTCCGGCCAGATGCTGCTGATCGTCGGTAAGGAAGATGGCGTGCACGCCTTCCACCGGCGCCTCGAAGTTGCGCAGCGCGGCGATGGCGTCGGCCACCTTGGCCTCGCCGGGCAGCACCAAGAAGTCCGTGGTCATGCGGCCGCCGGCGGTGTCCTCGGGATAGTCCAGCAGTTCGCTGACCTCTTCCCGCTCCTCGGCCCGCATGTCTTCCAGGATGCCTTCGCTGACCTCCTCCGGCAGCTCGGCCAGCACGTCGGCGGCTTCGTCCGGCTCCATCTCCTCGACGATGTCGGCGGCTTTGCCCTTGGCCAGGCTTTCCAACAGCGCCCGCTGGAACCGCGGCTCGACCTCGCCCAGCACCTCGGCTGCGACTTCATTGTTCAGCGCCTGGAAGACGGCGCCGCGCTCGGCCGGCGCCAAATCCTCGACGATGTCCGCCAGGTCCGCCGGGTGCAGGCGCGACAAGGCGCCGTAGCTGATCTGGAGCTTCACCCGCCGCGCCGGATCGGTTTCCACCAGATCGAACAGATGCCAAGGGATGACGCGCGGCCGGCCGCGAGTGGAAAACCAAATCATCCAGCGGCGCGGCAGCACGCCTTGCGTCAGCCGGCGCAGCGCCCCGCCGAAGCCGACATCCACCTGCACCGCCCGCAGGTCCACGCCCGGCTCGCGGCGCATCGCCTCAAAGTCCACATCGTTGATGCGCACCACCTTGCGGCCATGCACGTCAATGATCTGCTGGTCGAGCATGTCCCGCCGCACCCACAACGGTCCGCTCTCCGCCCCACCATCGGCCAAAGGCGCGGGCTGCGCTTCGGGCCGCAGCTGAAAACCGGCGGGGCCCACCGCCGCTAGCCGCGCCGGCGCGGCCCAGAGGCGTCCGCCCCGCGAATAGATTAGGCTTTGCACCCGGCTGGGATCCTGGCCAGGATCAATGGCCACTTCCCGCAGCTTGCCCAGCGTCTGCCCGGCGGCATCCGTAATCGGCAGGCCCAGCAATTCGGTGAAGTAATACATCGGCTCCCGCTACTAGTAGAACATGCAACGGAAGCACTTCCGCCCATATGGGGAGCCTTCGATGGCACGGTTCCGAAGCCGCCAACAGCGCGTCCGCGCCGGCGTCGGAAGCAGACTTGCGGCCCACCGCCCATCAGCCGTGAGGGCCCGCTCGCCGCAGCTGGCATTGACCTTTCCCACCGTCCGCCGTAGTCTGTGGATGCGTGGCCGGACCGCGCCGTCCCGAAGTTCGGGCGCGGCCCCCGCGGCGATGCCGGAGGCTAGTTATGGAAAAGCCCGCGCAGAATATTCAAGATTCCTTTCTCAACAATGCCCGCAAGGAAAAACTGGTCATTACCATTTACCTACTCAGCGGAGTGAAACTTTCCGGGCGCATCCGCAGCTTTGACAAATACTGCCTGGTGCTGGAAACCAGCAACCAGGAGCAGCTGATTTTCAAGCACGCCATCTCCACGGTGGTGATGCTGCGCGCCGCCGGGCGGGAGTCGCGGGAGAACTGGACGGACCGCCACGCCCATGCCGCCGGCGCGGTGGCCGCGGCGGCCGCGGCGCCAGCGGCGGAACCGGCCGCTCCCGCCGCCGCTCCGGCGCCTGCCACCGAAGCGAGTAGCGCGTAAATTGGGGAGACTCCGGATACACGCCGGAACCCGCTCGCCTTCGCCGCGGCCGGCGCGCCAAGCGGCATTCATCCTAATTTGGCTGCGGCCGGTAACGTGATTGCTTCCGGCTCGCCGCCGCCGCGCCCGCACCGTGCCCGCCACCGCATCCAATCCTGAGCGCGTATTCTTGGTCGGCGTTGAGTTCCGCCGTCACGGCTTCAGTGCGCCCGCGCCCACCCCGCCGGCCGCCGCCGCGCTGGACGCCGCCGACCGGCTGGCGGAGCTGCGCGAGTTGGCCGCCAGCGCCGGCGGCAGCGTGGTCGGCAGCCTGGAGCAGCGCCGCCCAGCCCCCGACCCCGGCCTGCTGCTGGGCCGCGGCAAGGTGGGCGAACTGCAAGGCGCGCTGGCCGCCACCGGCGCCGACGTGGCCATATTCGATCACGAACTAACCCCCACCCAACTGCGCAACCTGGAGCGAGAAACTGGCGTGCGGGTCATTGACCGCACGCAGCTCATCCTCGACACCTTCGCCCGCCACGCCCGCACGCGCGAGGGCCAGTTGCAGGTGGAACTGGCGCAATTGGAGTACCTGCTGCCCCGCCTCACCGGCCACGGCGCGGCCATGTCGCGGCTGGGCGGCGGCATCGGCACCCGCGGTCCCGGTGAAACTAAATTGGAAACCGACCGCCGGCGCATCCACCACCGCGTGCGGGAGCTGCGCCATGCGCTCGAGGACGTACGGCGCGCGCGGCAGCAACAGCGGCAAAAGCGGGAGGAGGTGCCGCTCGCTACCGTGGCCTTGGTCGGGTACACCAATGCCGGCAAAAGCACGCTTTTCAACCGCCTGACCGGCGCCGACGTGCTGACCTCCAGCCGTATGTTCGCCACGCTGGACCCGACGGTGCGCGCCATCCAACTGCCCTCCCGCCGCCGCGTCCTGCTCTCCGATACCGTCGGTTTTCTGCGCCATCTTCCCCATGGGCTGATCAGCGCGTTCCGCGCCACGCTCGAAGAGGTGCAGCGCGCCAGCCTGCTGCTGCACGTCTATGACGCCACCAGCCCCCATCGCGCCGAGCAGGCGCAGCAGGTGCAGCAGGTGCTGGCCGAACTGGACGTCACCGCCACGCCGCAGATCGCGGTGGCCAACAAAATGGATCTGCTGGCGGATGGTGCCGCCGGCGGCGCGGCCGGAGCCATCGCGGTCAGCGCCCGCACCGGCGCCGGCATCGGCGCCCTGCTCTCCGCCTTGGACCAAGCCCTGCCGCTGGATCCCATCCAGCGCCACCGCCTGCGCATTCCCCACGCCGAGGGGCGCATTCTCCACCTGGTGCACCAGCATGCGCGGGTGCTCACTGAGCGTCACTTGGCCGACGCCACGGAGCTGGACGCCGAACTGCCGGAGAGCCTGCTGCGCCGCCTCCACCCGTATCTTCAGCCCTAGGCGAAATCCAAATTGTCGCGGATCACGCGGTCGTATTCCGCCGCGCGGTTGGTCAGGAAGTGGTCCGCGCCGGCCAGCCAGCAAAGCCGTTTGGGCGGCGGCAAGCCGGAGACGTACGCCTCCACCTGCTCCACGCCGCCGTACACGTCCGCCGTGCCGCTGATAAAAAGCTTGGGCCCGCTCCACGTCAAGGCGGCGGGCAGCCGCGCGGTGCTGGCCGGGGCGCCGATGGCCAGCAGCCGCTCCACCCGCGGGTCCGATTGCCGCTCCAAATAGCGCAGCGCCACAAATGAGCCGAAGGAAAAGCCCGCCAGCACCAGCGAGCATTGCCAGCGTGCGGCGGCAAAATCCAGCGCCGCGCGCAGATCCTGCGTTTCTCCTTTGCCGTTGTCGAAGCCGCCCTGGCTGCGGCCGACGCCGCGAAAATTGAAACGCAGCACCGGCAGGCCCATGCCCGCCAGCGAGCGCGCCGCCTGAAAGATCGTCCGGCTGTGGAGCGTGCCGCCGAATTGCGGGTGGGGATGGCAGGCCACCGCCGCCCGGGTGAAGGCAACGCCCGCATCGGGCTCGTTCAGAACGTATTCCAAATCCCCCGCCGGCCCCGGCAGCACCCCGGTCGTGATCCGCGCCATATTTCCAGGATACCGGGACGTGGGGCGCCAGCCGCTGCGCGGCGGCGCGCGCGGCCATTCCCCCTCCCAATTCTCATTCGCGGTTGACCCGCGCAGCCTGCGTTTCCGCCATGGGCGGCGAGCCCGACAGATTCCCGCTTCCGCGCCCCTGCTGCTACACTCAACGGCTGGCCCATCCTATGTCCACCACCGACGCCGCCGCGCTCTTCGCCTTGGTCCGCCAGATGGTGGACCTGGAATCCGTCACCGGTCAGGAAGGCGCGGTCGCCGAGTTCACCGCCGGCTATCTGCGCCAGCGCGGCATCGCCGCCGAGCTTTGGGCGTTCGAGCCCGGCCGCGCCAACGTGTTCGCCGCCGTCGGCCAGCCGCGGGTGGTGCTGAGCACGCATCTGGACACGGTGCCGCCGTTTATTCCCAGCCGGGAGGACGGCGAGTTCATCTACGGCCGCGGAAGCTGCGACGCCAAAGGCATCGCCGCGGCCCAGATCTTCGCCGCGCTCGAGCTGCAAGGCCAGGGCCTGAGCGACTTCGGCCTGCTGTTTATGGCCGGCGAAGAAAAAAACAGCGCCGGCGCCAAGAAGGCCAATGAGCGTCCCGTCGGCAGCCGCTTCCTCATCAACGGCGAACCCACCAGCAGCCAAATGGTTAGCGCTGGTAAGGGGGCGCTGCGCGTGGACCTGACGGCGCAAGGACGGGCGGCGCACTCGGCGTATCCGCAACTCGGCGACTCCGCCATCCTCAAGCTGTTGGCGGCGCTGGCGCGGCTACAAGCGCTGCCCTTGCCCGCCGACCCCCGCCTGGGCCCCACCACCTGCAACATCGGCACGCTGGCCGGCGGCCGCGCGCCCAACGTCGTGCCGGATTTCGCCCGCGCCGAGCTGTTGTACCGTTTGGTGGCGCCGGCGGCGGACCTGCGCCGGAGCATCACCGCCGCCGCCGCGCCGGACGCGCAAGCGGAATTCGTGCTGGAGATTCCGCCGGTTTTCCTGCGCACCCTGCCCGGCTTCGCGACCACGACGGTGGCCTTCACCACCGACATTCCCGCGCTGGGCGCCTGGGGCGAAGCGATGCTCTTCGGTCCCGGCGACATCGCCGTCGCCCACACGCCGAACGAACGCATCGCCAAGGCGGAATTAGCCGCCGCCGTGGGCGCCTACGCCGGCATGGTGCGCTCGCTGCTCGGCTGACGGCCGCCGGTGCGCCGCCAATCCTCGCCCCACTCCCGTCGAAGGCGGCTCGACCGCCGTCTGCGCGTTTCGCGCCGCCGCCGGGGCTTCGGCGGCTCGCGATGCACGCCGTAAGCGCGCGGGCCATCTCCAAAGGCTGCCGCAACCGAGACGATTGATTGGCGCGGCCCCCGCGTAGGGAACACTCCTAGGGCGGCTCGCCACCCGTCCACAGCGGCAGCGCAGGCAAGGCGGGCTGGTCGCGCTGCAGCCACGCCACCAAGTCCGGGCGCGGCAGGCCGCCGCGGCTCGCCAGATGCAGGATCACGATGAACACGCTAGCGCCGGCAAGGATCGCCAACGTCCAAACGATCCCCCGCTCCACGCCCGCGGCGGTCAGCGCCGCGCCATGGGATCCGTCGCGGGCCACCCGCATCAGCACCGGCGCGAGGATAAAATCGGTCTCCGAGCGCACCAACTCCACCAGCGCCAAAATCCTGCCGACCATCTTGGAGGGCAGCGAGAAACCCGCGATCCACAACCCGGGGCCCACGGTCGCCCCGGCGCCCAGCCCGAGCAGCGCGCTGGCCGCCGAAATCCGGGCCACGGCGTGCGGATCGCTCAAATGCCGCAAGACCACGCCCGCACCGAGCAAGGCGATCAGCCCGCCCAGAATCAGCAGCGGCAGGTAACGCCGCGTGATCAGCAGGCCGAGAAAGACCGAAATCACCAGCAGCCCGGCGACGTCCGGCCATAGCGCCAACCCCGCGGATTGCGGCGGCAGGCGCCGGACCTGGAGGAGGTACGCCTGGGCGAGTTCCAGGAAGGCCACGAACGCCGCCCCGGCCATCATCGCCACCAAGGCGCCAGTGATGGGAAAGCTGTGCCACATGCGCTTGACCGGCGCCACCGGATCGGGCAGGTGATATTCCACCAGGATCAGCGCCAACATGCTCGCCAAACCCGCCACTAGCGGCGCCCAAAAACGGCTGGAACTGAAGGGATGGCCGGTCAACTGGGCGGCGGCGTAAAACGGCAGGGCGGTGGCGGCCAGCGCCAAGCCCATGCCGAGGAGGTCGAATTTCCGCCCGGGTTGAAATGCCGGCCGCGACGGCAAGGTGCGAACCGCCGCCCACAGCACCACCGCGGCGACGGCGCCGAACCCGGCGAACATCCAACGCCATGCGTGCGCCGCCGCCACCGCGCCGCCGATGAGCGGGCCGGCGGTAACGGCGCCAAAGAACCCGATGTTGACCGCCGCCGCGGTCACCGGCATGCGCGCGGGCGGAAACTGGCGGATCACCGGCGGCAGCGCCGCCACCAGCAACAATCCGGTGGCGAAGCCCTGCAAGATCCGCCCCGTGCCATACATTCCGGCTCCCGCCGCGGCGGCCGCCAGCCCGGCACCCACGATGAATAAGCCCGTAAAGAGGAGGAACAAGCGCCGCTGCGGAAACCGCTGCGTGATGTCGCCGCCCAGCAACGCACCGAAGGCATAACCGGCGATGGCCAAACCGGAGACAACCTGGAGCGCCGTGGGGGTGGCATGCAGCGTCCGCCGCACCTGCGGGTCCAGGGGTGCGGTGGCGGTAGTGATCAGGATGAACGGGATCAGCGCGACAACGGCGACCGCCAATGTGGCCCAGTAATTCCCTTCCCAGGGCCGCGCGGTGTCACCCATCCCGGCGTTGGATGCATGCAGCGGTTCCCGCGGCTCCGGCCACCACGGGCGTTCTGCGGCAGGTCAGCGATGCGCGCGTTGCGCCAACCGATGCGACCAGAGGTTATCCCCCTCGGACCCGCTCGCCAGGCGCCGGCCGCCGTGGCCGCGGCCGGGCCAAATCCATGCAGCCAATGCCAGCCCTAGCTCGCTAGACCGGGCATTCACCGCGCAGTCATCGCTCGCCCGGAGGGGAAGGCCCTCCGGTGGGCCTGTCTTGCAGGCAGCCCTAGGCGTTGCCGGCTGAACCGATGCCGCGCCGCAACAGCGCCTCCATCTCGTCCTTGATGTGCAGCTTCCGCTTCTTCAGCCGCAACTCCTCGATCTCTTCCTCGCTGGAGAGAAAACGCCGCTCGCGGAGTTGGTTCAACTGAACTTCCAGAGCGGAATGCTCCTGCGAGAGCTGGCGATACGATTCGTTGTGCGCCATCAGATCCTGGCGATTGATGGCGGCGGCGGTGTTCATGGCCGTATCCTCCTGCGGCAATCCGCCGGCGGCGGCGCCGCATCCACTATGCGCGCCCCGCGCAGCGGAGCGCCAGACCATCGCAGCGGCGGCAGGTCATGAACCGTGGCGTCCACGGCCCTGCCCCAGGGCCGCCACTTTTTCCCGACGCCGCCAACCTATCACCATCCGGCGGCGGGCGCAATCCGGCCGGGTGATAATCGTAATTGCCTTTCCCGATCCGTCCCCCCGCCGCCCGCTCCATGGATAGCGCGCTCATCATTGACAAGCCCGCCGGCATGACCTCACACGACGTGGTGGCGCGGGTACGCCGCCTGCTAGGGGAAAAATCAGTCGGCCACCTTGGCACCTTGGACCCCACCGCTACGGGCGTTTTGCCCCTGCTGACCGGCCGGTTGACCCGCCTAGCGCAATTTTTCGCCGCCCGAGACAAGGAATACGAAGGCGAAATTATTCTTGGCCAGGCCACCACCACCTACGACGCCAGCGGCGACCCGGCCGGGCCCGCCGCCGCCCGCATTCCCGCCCGGGGTGAAATCGAAGTGGCGCTGGCGGCCTTCCGCGGTCCCATTTGGCAGCAACCGCCGGCGTATTCGGCCAAGAAGACCGGCGGCCGCCGCGCCTATGCCTTGGCGCGGCGGCAGCAGCCGGTGGACCTCGAACCGGTGCGCATCGAAGTGAGCGACTTCACCATCCTGGGGCTGGAGGGCAACCGGCTGCGCTTCCACGTGTGCTGTTCGACAGGGGCCTATGTCCGGGGCTTGGCGCATGATCTCGGCCAGGCGCTGGGTGTCGGCGCGCACCTGGGCCCGCTGCGCCGCACCCGTTCCGGGGAATTCACCCTGGCCCGCGCCGTCACGCTGGACCGCCTGGCGGAGCTGGCGGGCGCCTCCGGCCGGAATGCCGCCACAAGCGCCAGCGTTCCTGCAACTGAATCGGATGCCGAGTCCCCCATCTGGGCGGAGTACCGCATTCCCGCCACTGAACTGCTGCCGGAGTTTCCCGCCGTGGTGGCGCCGCCGGATGCAGCGAATCGCCTGCGCCAGGGCCGCACGGCGAATTTGCCGGAATTTTCCAAAACGCTCACCGTCCGCGTATTCCTGCCCGACGGCGCTCTGCTGGCCATCGCCCGCCGCGTCGCCGGCTCTTTGTTCCAGCCGAAAATCGTCTTTAGCTGATCGCCGGCCCCTCTGAGGAGCCGCATCCAACCCTGGGCGGCCGCGCCGCCCGCCGGAGGTGCTCCATGCCGACCGCCCTCGCCGCCACCGATCCTTGGCCGGAACTGCCCCTGGCCGCGTGGCAAGACACCTGTGAGACGCTGCATCGTTGGACGCAGATGGCGGGAAAGGTGCGCATGGCGCTGGCGCCGCGCAGCAACCATTGGTGGAACGTGGCGCTGTACGTGACCGCGCGCGGCCTGACCACCTCGCCCATTCCCTATCAAGGCGCCGCCTTCGAGCTGCAATTCGACTTCCTCAGCCACCAACTGCTGCTGCTGACCAGCCGCGGAGGCACGTCTTCCCTGCCCTTGGCGCCGCAGTCCTGCGCCACGTTCTATGCAAAATTCCAGGCGCTGCTGGCCGCCGCCGGCATCGCGGTCCACATTTCCCCGCTGCCGGCCGAGATCCCCGGCGCCGTGCCCTTCGATCAGGACCACGAGCACGCCGCCTACGACCCGGCCTACGCGCAACGGTTTTGGCGCGTCCTGTTGTCGGCGCAGCGGGTGTTTTCCCTGTTCCGCGCCGAGTTTCTCGGTAAGTGCAGCCCGGTGCACTTTTTTTGGGGCAGCTTCGATCTCGCCGTCACGCGCTTTTCCGGACGCCGCGCTCCCGACGATCCGGCGCGCGACGCCATCACCCGGGAGGCCTATTCGCATGAGGTTTCCAGCGTCGGCTTCTGGCCGGGCGGCGGCGCTTTCGCCGATGCGGCGTTTTATTCCTATGCCGCGCCGGCGCCGGATGGCTTTGGCGATGCCGCGGTGCGGCCCGCCGCCGCCCATTGGGACGCCACGCTGGGTGAATTTCTGCTGCCCTACGCCGAGCTGCGCCGCGCACCGGAGCCCGATGCCGCGCTGCTCGAGTTCTGCCACACCACGTATGCCGCCGCCGCCGATCTCGGCCATTGGGACCGCGAAGCGCTGGAACGTTAATCGCAAGGTCCCCGCCCGCTGCGGGCCAACGCATCGGCCCCGCCAGTCGCCGGTCCCGGCGTCGCGCGGCATGCGGTCCGCGTGAAGAAAACTGGAACGGGCGCCGGATGGCAACGCGTTGGCGCTGGTCAGGTCATTGGCTGCCCTCGCTTCGTCTGTCCTCGCTTCATTGGCCCGCTCCGCCGCATTTGCGCGTCCGCTCCGCCCGCCGTATCCGCTCCGCGCGCCAGGTTGACTTCGGTTCGCCGTTCTGGTTCCTGGGCCTGCTCCATTTCCTCACTCCGAGTGAGATGTCACTGACTCGTCCCGAGTTGCCTGGCCGCTCCGGTTGTGATTGGGGCGGTTTTGCCGCCGGCCCGACGCCCGGGGACGGCGCCGATGCGGCTGAGCGGCGCGATCGCGGTTGTGACATTTTCGCGGCAATTTCGCCGTACCGCGCAGCTAAGCGCTTTAGAATCAGTCGCGCGTTTGCCGCAACACCCTCGAATTTTGTCACTCGGCGTCGCCGCCCAGGAGGCCGCCGCGAGGGCACGGTCGAGCATGGCGGGCGGACGCTCCGGGCCTAGCCTGGGTGGCGTAGGCAGCGCTCTACCCATTCGGGGGGCGGGCGTTATGGCGCTCCGATTGAACCACCTCCGGCCCTTGTCTGTCCGTAACCAGCGGCGGGCTTGGCGCGTCGAGAAAACAGTTTGTGCAGTCGAGTACGGAATGAGGGAGGATATGGCCATGGGGATCTATCGGAGTGAGACAACCGCAAGGCAGGGGCAGCGGCAGGGCGCATGGCGGCCACGGAGGGCCGGGGCAAGAGCCGGCGTGGTGGCGGCGATTTCCATGGCGGTGGCGCTGGCCGCCGGAGCACCGGCTTGGGCGGCAACGGCGCGGCATGCCGCGCATCCCGCGGCGACGACGGCGCTGGCGGCCGGCACCCACCTCAACGCCGAGTTGAAAACCACGTTGGACGCGCACAAGGCCAAGGTCGGACAAAAGGTTACGGCGGTCGTACGCTCCAATGTCAAAAGCCATGGCCGGGTGATCATTCCCAAGGGCGCCAAGCTCTACGGAACGGTCACAGCGGTGACCCGCGCGAGCAAGAAGAACAAGCAGTCCGCCGTCGGCGTGCTCTTTTACCGGGCCGTGACCAAGCACCATCGCGTGATTCCCCTGCGCGCCGCCATCTCTCGAATCCTCTATGTGCCCGGGCTGGCGGCCAACGGCATGACCAACATGGGCATGGATTCTCCCATGGGCGGCATGGGCGGCATGGGCGGCGGCGGGATGGCCGGTGGCGGGATGCCCGGCCCGCGGGGCGGAACGATGGGCGGCGCGGTGGGCGGCGCGGTCGGCGGCGTGGCCAATACCGCCGGCGGGGCCGGGGGCGGCATGGGCCAAAAGGCCGGCGATGCAGCTGGCGGGTTGGGGGGCAAGGGG
>OFHJ01000041.1_pt1 | contig 48759 bp, 37 predicted proteins | sample 1522001 | NCBI WGS metagenome assembly OFHJ01 (sample SAMEA2464838, study PRJEB22497) | soil metagenome | biome: Grassland; feature: Farmland; material: Clay | place: Australia | collected 2013-02-01 | depth 1.2 m | reverse complement strand
TGATGTCGGTGATCGGGTGGCGGTCTTCCTGCGCCAGGGCCATGTAGATGCGGGGCATCAGGGGGAAGCGATAGGCCATGTGGCATTCGTCGCCGTCGCCGAAATAGGGGCGCACGTCTTCCGGCCACTGGTTGGCCTCGGCCAGCAGCATGCGGTCGGGATAGTGGGCATCGAGATGGGCGCGAATTCGGCGCACGATGCGGTGGGTCTCGGGCAGGTTTTCGCTGGTGGTGCGGTCGCGTTCGACAAGATAGGGGATGGCGTCGAGCCGCAGGCCGTCGACGCCCATGTCGAACCAGTATTTCATCACCGAGAGTATGGCCTTGAGGACACGCGGATTGTCGTAATTGAGGTCCGGCTGGTGGGAATAGAAGCGGTGCCAGAAATAGGCGTGGGCTTCGGGGTCCCAGGACCAGTTGGAGTTTTCCGCGTCGACGAAGATAACGCGGGTGTCGAGGTATTTCTGGTCGGTGTCGCTCCAGACGTAGAAATCGCGGAACGCCGATTTCGGCTTGGCGGCGCGCGCGCGCTTGAACCAGCGATGCTGATCGGAAGTGTGATTGATCACCAGTTCAGTGATAACCCGCAAGCCCCGGCGATGCGCCTCGCGTACGAACGCGCGGAAGTCCCGCATCGTGCCGTAACTTGGATGGATGTCCCGATAGTCGGAGATATCGTAGCCGTCGTCCCGCAGCGGCGAGGGATAGAAGGGCAGCAGCCAGATCGCGGTGACGCCGAGATCCTGGAGATAGTCGAGCTTCTGCAACAGGCCGGCGAAATCGCCGACGCCGTCGTTGTTGGAGTCGAAGAATGCCTTGACGTGGACCTCGTAGATGACGGCGTCGACGTACCACGGCGTCGGGGTGGGCTCGGCCGTCGCCGCCGGGTCGTCGGCTTCGGCCGCGGTCGCTTCCGCAAGGGCATGGGGAAGAGGGGAGTCGATCATGGACAGGTCCCTAGAAACACGGTTCGCGATAGGCGACACGCTCGGCTGCCTTGAGCCGAAGGATCGCGGCCGGGTTGGTTTCCGGGTCGAGGGGGAGCTTCTGATGGCGGCCGCGCCAGAGATGGCGGCGGCCGGAAAGTAGTTCCTCTACTTCGTAGGGCGCGTCGGCGGCGATGCCGATCTCATCGAGCGGAACTTCGATCGCGGCTTGGTGCGCCTCATAGGGATCGAGATTGACGGCGATCAGGAGCATGCTGTCGCGCTTTGGTCGGTCGCTCTCCGGAACGCGCTTGCCGTAGAATAGGATGTTGTCGCCCTCGGCGCGATAGAAGCGGAGGTTCTTGAAATGATGCAGCGCCGGATTGTCGCGCCGGATGCGGTTGACGGCGGCGATATAGGCCTTGATGTTGCCGGGCCGATCCCAATCCCAGACCTTGTATTGGTACTTTTCGGAATCGCGATATTCCTCGGTGCCGGGGATCGCGGTCGCCTCGCAAAGCTCGAAGCCGTTGTAGATGCCGTAGACGCCGGACAGGGTGGCGGCGAGCACGAGCCGGATCATGAATGCGGGGCGCCGGCCGGTTTGAAGGAAGGGCGGCAGGATGTCGGGCGTGTTGGTGAAGAAGTTGGGCCGAAGATATTCCGCGGTATCGCCGTTCGTGATCTCGCTTAGATATTCCGTCAGCTCTCCTTTGAAGTTGCGCCAGGTGAAATAGGTGTAGGACTGGCTGAAGCCGATCTTGGCCAGCATCTTCAGGACCGTCGGGCGGGTGAAGGCCTCGGCGAGGAAGATCGTCTCGGGGTGACGGCGTTGGATATCGCGGATCAACCATTCCCAGAACGGGAACGGCTTGGTATGCGGGTTGTCGACCCGAAAGATGTGGACGCCCTGCGCGATCCAGAACAGAACGATGTCGCGCAAGGCTTGCCACAAGGCGTCGCGATGGGCGCCGTCGAAATTGAAGTTGACAATGTCCTGGTACTTTTTCGGTGGGTTTTCTGCATGCTTGATCGAGCCGTCGGGGCGGTACTGGAACCACTCCGGATGCGCCTTGAGCCAGGGGTGGTCCGGCGAGCATTGCACGGCAAGGTCCATCGCAACTTCCATGTCGCGCGCCCTCGCGGCATCGACGAAACGGCGAAAATCCGCGATCGTGCCGAGTTCCGGGTGGATGACGTCGTGGCCGCCTTCGGCCGCGCCGATGGCATAGGGGCTGCCGGGATCGCGCTCGCCGGCGACCAGCGTGTTGTTCGGACCCTTGCGGTGGGTGCGGCCGATCGGATGGATCGGCACCAGATAGACAACATCGAAACCCATTTCCCGGATATCGTCGAGCCGTGCGGTGCAATCAGCGAAGGTCGCGCTGCGCGTCGGATCGGTTCCTTGCGAGCGAGGAAACATCTCGTACCAGGCGGCGAAGCGGGCGCGCGGCCGATCTGCTATTGCTTCGAGTTCGTGCGCGTAGCGGACGGCGCGGCTACGGTCCGGGAATTGGCCGGCGAGGGCACGGATCGCCGGTGCGGTCAGGGCCGCGGCGCGCTCCGCCGCGGTCTCGGCGCGGTCGACGTCGTCGAGGGCGCGACGGAGGCGCTTAGCCGACCCGGGGTCGGCGCGCGCGAGAATCGCCGCGACGATGGCGCGGCCCTCCGTGACCTCCAGGGCGATCTCTTGAGCCGCTGCCAGCTTCTTTTCGATTTCGTCGCGCCACGTTTCGTAATCGTCGGGCCACGCCTCGATGGTATAGAGGTAGCGCTCGTTTTCCTCGAGCCGCAGGCTCGCCCTCCAGCGATCGAGGCCGGGTTCGACCAAGCTCATCGGCGTCTCGTGCCAGGGGGCGGCGGCAGTGCCGTCGGTGGTGCCGTCGTCCGCCCGGCGGTGCCGCAGCACGGCGCGGATCTTGTCGTGCCCTTCGCGAAAGATTTCTGCCGAGACCTGCAAAAGACCGCCGACCTCGCGCTTGACGGCGTAGCGGCCGCAATCGAGTTCCGGAGCGACATCCTGAATGACGACCCGAGCGGTGCGAGTTTCGGCCGCGAGGCCGCTTGCCTGTCGCCGCGTGAAGGTATTTGCGGGACGCATCGTCGCAGGTGCGCTGGCGAAGACACGCAACTCTGAGGCTTCGAGACGAAGCCGTGTGTGCGGCGCAAGCCGGCTCGGCGGGTTTCCCGGCGTCTGCTCGATGGCGGGTGGTGCGGCGCCAAGGGTGATCAGCTTTTCGGCGGCAACGGTGTGGCCGTGCGTCGGATCCGGATTGATGACGGCAAGCGCCCAATCGCTGTCCTGGCCGCCCCGCAGCACCGCGAGCGGGCGCTCGCCGCCGTCGGGCAGGGACCAGGTTTGCGGACCTTCCGCATTCAGTGCCGGCAAGGCGGCCTTCATGCGATTGACCTCGGCGATGAAAGCGCTCAGATCGAATTGCGCCGCCTCCCAATCGGTGGGCCGGGTCCGCACCACGTCGAGGCGGCGGCGAAAGCCGAACTCGTAGCCGATCGGCATCAGGAGCCCGGTCGAGAAGACGGCGGCGAAGAGATAGCGCTGGCGATAGATCGCCTCGACGGCGCCCGGTTCCGTAATGCCGCTCTCGGCGAGCTCGGTCGCGAGGCGCGCGGTGTCGTGGCTTTCGGGAAAGGCGATGGAGGGCGCGATGTGGCGGAAGGTTTCGTATTGTTCGATCAGCCACGGCGCCTTGAAGTCCCACCATTTCGAGCTGTTGAAGATGAAGTCGAAGCCGGCGTCGTGCAGCGCCGTCACTTCCTCAGGACGGCAGCCGAGGGTTTCGGCGAAAAAAACCGCGTCGGGTTGCGCGCCCCGCACGGCGGCGACAATCTCGCGCCAAACGGCGGCGGGCACTTTATAGGCGGCATCGCCCCGGAAGCCGCGGATGCCGAGCGTGGCGTAATGGCGGGCGAGGTCTTGCCAATATGCGACGATCTCGGCGCGGGCCGGCCGGTCGGCGTAATCGATCTCCGCAAGATCGCCCCAAACCGTGACCTTCGCGGGATCGTCCGGGTCGACCGCCTGGGGCGACAGTAGGCCGCCGTCCGCCGCGTGGGCGAACCAGTGCGGGTGGCGTGCGGCGAGGACGCTGTCCTTGGCCGTGTGGTTGATCACGAAATCCATCATCACCGAGAGGCCGCAATCACGAGCCTCGGCGACGAAGGCGGCAAGGAGCGCGTCGTCGCTCAAGTGGGACTTGCCGCGGAACAGGGGGTTGAGGCGGTAGTAATCCTTGACGGCGTAAAGGCTGCCCGAGAAGCCCGAGTAATGGAACGGGTTGACGAACACCCAATCGAACCCCATCCCGGCGATGCGCTCGAGATGTTCGGCCCACGACGCCACGGGTCCGACCAGCAGCGGGAAGAGATTGTAAATCCGCGGACCTTGCCCCATCGCTCCCCCGGTGCGCCTAAACAACGCGCCTCGGAATTTCGCTGGTTAAAATCGGTGCCGCGTCAGCGGCTGCCCTCGAAGTACCGCGTCGCTCTGCGCCGGCTCTCGCCGCCGCGCTCAAAGACGGCGGGAAATATGCCGAGCAAGTAAACCACGCCTGCCCGAGATGGGCAAGGCTGGGGCCGATTCGCCGCGGCGCCGAATGGCGCCGCCGCAGCCGCAAGATGCACGACGCTTATAGGCGGCGGCCATCGCCTCGCGTTATGATCGTCGGGTTCCAAACCAGCTTGCGGCGCGCGCTCGTGCCGGCGGGCGGCGAGCCAAGGGGGGCGATATGGCCGGAAAATGGATGGCGATCAAGGCGTCGGATGGGGGTAAGTTTCGCGCCTACGTGGCGAGCCCGGCGGGCAGCAAGGGGCCGGGGTTGCTTCTGATGCAGGAGATTTTCGGCGTCAACGCGCATATGCGCGAGGTCGCCGGTCTCTTCGCCGAAGAGGGCTACGTGGTGGTGGTGCCCGATCTGTTCTGGCGGTTGGCGCCCCGAGTCGAGCTCGGGTTCGGCGAATCGGACATGAAGAAGGCGCTCGACTATTTCGCCTGCTTCGACGTGGACAAGGCGGTGCGCGATGTCGCGGCGACGCTCAAGGCGGTGCGCGCGATGTCCAAGGTGACCGGCGGTGTCGGTGTCGTTGGCTATTGCCTGGGCGGGCTTCTCAGCTATCTCGTCGCCGCGCGCTGCAAGGTCGATTGCGCGGTCTCCTATTACGGCGTCGGCATCGACAAGCGGCTCGACGAGGCGAAGAAGATCCGCTGCCCGATCCTGTTCAACTTTGGCGAAGCCGATACCTGGACACCGCCGAAGGCGATCGGCAAGATCCGCAAGGCTTTCGCCAAGCGGACGGATGCGGAAATCTACGTCTATCCCGGCGTCGGCCACGCCTTCGCCAATCAGTATCGTCCGTCCTACGATCGCCCATCCGCCTGGATGGCGCATTCGCGCACCATCGCGCTTTTGCGTCGCGCGCTCGGGCCGCGCTACGATCTCAGCGCGCTCTGGGACATGCATACCTTCTACGAGTTCGGCGCCCGCGACGTTGCCGCGACGATGAAGACCATGGTGGCGGAGCCCTATGTCAACCATATCCCGGTACTGACGGGCGGCGTCGGGCACGATAATCTAGCCCGGTTCTATAAATACCACTTCATTCCGAAATGCCCGGTTGACACCAAGCTGGTGCCGATCAGCCGCACGGTCGGCGCCGATCGCGTGGTCGACGAGATGCTGTTCTGCTTCACTCATGACACCGAGATCGACTGGATGCTGCCCGGCATCGCGCCGACCGGAAAATATGTCGAGGTGCCGCTGGTCGCGATCGTCAACTTCCGCGGCGCGAAGCTCTACCACGAGCATATCTATTGGGATCAGGCGTCGGTCCTGGTGCAGATCGGCTTGCTCGATCCGGGCCGCTTGCCGGTGGTCGGTCGCGAACAGGCGAAGAAGCTCCTGGACGAGAAGTTGTCGTCGAACCGCCTGATGGGCCGCTGGCGCGACAGCGAGGGCAAGCCCGCGCCCTGAACGTTGCGGGCCATGGCGTCGGCTATTTCTTGCCGTGGCGCTCCTGCATGATTTCGAGTTGCATCTCCTGTATCTCCGCCATGCGTTGCCATTGCTTGATCAGGAGGTAGTCGAGCTTCTCGTGTAGGGCCCGGATCTCGATTTCGGCCTTCAGATTGACTTGGTAGTCGTTGAACGAGCGCAGGCGATCCTTCTGCTCCTGGCGCTTCTGGCTCATCATGATGATCGGGGCCTGGATCGCAGCCAGGGTGGAGAGCAAGAGATTGAGCAGGATGAACGGGTAAGGGTCAAAGGCGTCTTTCGACGTCAGGTAGACGTTCAACGCCATCCACCCGACCATGATGAATAAAAACCAGATGATGAAGACCCAACTGCCGCCGAAGGTTGCGACCTTATCGGCGGCGAACTGGCCGAGGGTCCGCTTCTCCTCGTAGGTTTCCTCGATATTGTCGGCGAGGGTATCGGCGCGGGCGATGCTCTCCGCCACTTGCCGCTCGAGCTCTGAGACGTCGCCGTGCTCGGCCTTCAGGCTCTCCTCGACGTAAAGCTGGCGATAACGGTCGATCTCGCTGCGGGCGATCAGGGAGTCGGGCCCAAGATCGGGGAAGTCTCTGCGGATGCGCTCGGCCAGGTTGGGACGGAGCGCCTCCACGGCGATCAGGTCGCTGTGCGGGCGTTTCTGACCCGAGACGGCGCAGACGCCATGCCGGGCCGTGGTCTTGTCGTCGCTGTTCCTTGTCATCGCCACCTCCTTGTTGCGGTGGTCCGTGCCTGCGGGTCTTGGCCAGCCACCAAATCCGCTTAGCACAAAAAATGCCGGCCGTCGCGGGAAGCACGACGACCGGCATCAGAAGGCGGCGCGGGCCGCGGTCGCGGCCCGTGCGGTTTAGGCCGCGGATCGCCCGGGCGCGGTTTCCAAGTCCTCGAGGCCGCGTTTTGCCGGTTCGATGCCCCAGACGGCGACCACGATGATTTGCAGAATCAGCAGGCCGATCACCAGGGCGAGAACGCCCGCCACGCCGTGCGCCTTGAACAAAGAGAGCACGATGAAGGGCGTGATGATGGTGGCGCCGCGGCCAATCATGTTGCAGATGCCGTTGGCGCGAAGCCGCACTTCGGTGGGGAATATTTCCGAGGTATAGACGCCGTAGATCATCGCGGTCAGGATATAGACGCCGACGATCAGGAAGAATCCGACGGAGAGGAGGACTTCGGGCGTCTTGGCGAAGGCATAGACGTAGCCGCACAGAATGGTCAGCAGCGAGGCGCCGATGATCGTCGGCCTGCGTCCGAGCCGGTCGGCGGCGAAAGCCCCGATCGCGCAGCCGAAGGGCGAGCCCAGGGCGAGGATCAAGGTATAGGCAAGAGACTTGGTGACGCTCATCCCCTGGTGAACGAAGAACGTCGGCAGCCAGACCACGAAGCCGAAGATCAGCGTGTTGACGGTGACCAGAACCACCGAGCCGACGACCATGCGCGGGAGCAGGGCGCGGCTCGCGAGCGAGGCCAGGTTCCAACTCGGGATCGGTTGCGCGGCCGCCGGGGCGGGCAAGGGCTTGCCGCCGGACGCCTCGCGCTCGATCGCCTGCATCAGCGCTTCGGCCTCCGCGTTGCGGCCGTTGGTCTCGAGCCAGCGCGGCGATTCGGGCAGCCGCTTGCGCAGGTACCAGACGATCAGCGCGCCGACGCCGGCGATGACGAACAACGGCCGCCAGCCGAAATGGGGCACGATCAGGTTGGCGAGGATCATCACCGCGGGCAGACCCGCGACGACCACAAAGGCCATGAAGGCAAGCCAGCGGCCGCGCGACTTCGGCGGCACGAACTCGGTCATGGTGCTGTAGCCGACGACGATTTCGGCGCCAAGGCCGAAGCCCATGAGGAACCGGAGCCCGTTCAGCACGTTCATGGTCGGCGCGAAGGCGGCGGCGAGCGAGGCGAGGCCGAAGATCATCAGATTGAACTGATAGGTGAAGCGCCGGCCGAAGCGGTCGCCGAGGAAACCAGCGGCGAGCGAGCCGAGCGTCATGCCGACGAAGGTCAGAGAGATGAATTCCGGGGCTTGCGCGAGCGTCGAGAAGTGGCTGTGCACGGCGGCGCCGAGCACAGCCGCAGCGACATAGAGATCATAGCCGTCGAAGAACATTCCGGCCGCGATGAGCCAGAAAATCCGGTAATGGAACGAGGAGATGGGCAGTCGGTCGAGCCGCCCGCCCGCATTCACCCCCTGGGTCGCCGTCGTCGTGGTCATCGGTTTCACTCCCTGAGCTTCGTTTGGTCTTGTGCCTCAATCAGTCGAGGCTGAGATCGCCGTGGCCGGCCGTCCGCCGGCGGTCAAGAAGCCGTCGATGGCCGCGAGAAAGGCTTGCGGCTGTTCGAGCGGCGGGCAATGGCCGCAGCCCTTCAGTTCTTGAAACAAAGCGCCCGGAATCCCGGCCACTAGCTCGCGGCCGAGCTCGGGCGGCGTCGCGGTGTCAAGCTCGCCGACGACGACAAGGCTCGGCGCCCGGATGCGGCGGATGTCCGCCTTCATGTCGAGGGCGACCAGAATCTGGCAGGCGGCGGCGAAGGCATCGGGATCGATGCCGAGCAGGACCTCTCGCCGTTCCGCCACCGCGCTCGGATGGGTCGCGAGATAGGCGTCGTGGAAGACCCGTCGGGCGGCGATGTCGGCGATCGCCCCCATGCCGTCAGTGGCGACCTTTCGGGCCATGACGCGAAAGGCCTCTTTGCCGGATTCGGGAAAGCCCGCGCCGGCGTCCGCGAAAATGAACCGCCCGAATAGGCCGCCATGGCGGATCGCCAGCGCGACGCTGACGAAGCCGCCGAAGCCGTTCCCCATCAGGATCGTATCGGCTGGGAGGCCGAGGTCGCGCACGCCGTCCGCAAGGCGGTCGGCGAAGGTCTCCATCCGCGCCGCCGCCGGGCGCGAGCCGTGAAATCCCGGCAGATTGATCAGAGTGACGCGAAAGCGCTCGCGCAAGGCCGGGATCACCGGATCGAACGCATGGCGGTCGGTGAGGAGCGAGTGAAGGATAAGAAGATCGCGCCCGTTGCCAGTCTGCACCCCGGTCAGCGCGCCGTTCAACAGAGAGAGTTGCGTCATCGACCGGCCCGTGGGGTAAACTCGCCACTCCGGCCGCGCATGCGGCGCAACCCCGCCGCTAGAGACCAACCCATGAACCCGCTCCCCCCCATAACTTTCTTTTTTGTAATATATCTACGCTTTGCAAAAGGGGTCAACGTTCAGCCCGGCCTCGAGATCGGCGTGGCCCAGTTGTGTCCTTTTAACTAGCTGTGATATATGGAGATATTCGCAACCTGAGAAAAATAGCCCGGCGATAGAATGCTAGATAGATATATCAGAGAGGAGGCCGAATCCGCGAATTTGATTCGCGAGCGGGTCTATCAGCGGCTCCGCGCAGAGATCATTTCCTGCGCGTTGCAGCCCGGTGCGGAATTGCATGAGGGCGAGTTGGCGCAACGGTTTGCCGTCAGCAAATCGCCCATCCGCGATGCCTTGGTACGGCTCCACGCCGAGCGCCTGGTCTTGGTGCAGCCGCGCAAGGGCTACCGCGTCATGCCGGTTTCGCTCTCCGACGCGCGCGATTTGTTCCAGTTCCGCGCCACGTTGGAGAACATCTGCGCGCGAAACGGTGCCGCTAGCGTGAGCGACGAGGCGCTTGGCGATCTCGATCGATTTCGCCGCGCCGAGGGATGGGACGACAAGGGCGGTTTCGTCGCCTACAATCGCGCCTTTCACATCGCGGTGGCGGAGCTTTGCGCCAATCGGCGCATGGTCACCGCGGTCAGCGACCTGATCGAGCAGTTTGACCGCGTCGTGACCATGAGCATGTCGGTGCTCGACCGCCCGGAAACCGCCGATGTGGTTGCCGAGCACGGCGCCATTATTGATGCGCTCCAGGCGCGCAACGGACGCCGCGCTGGCGCGCTGCTCGCGCAGCATATCGGACGGGCCGAAAAGCGCGCCTTGTCCGCCCTGGAACGCGTCGCAATTTTACCCTGAGGCACTGGCATGGATCATGCAGTTTGAGAATAGTTTTCTGGTTCCCGTGCCGCCCGAGCAGGCGTGGCCCTTGCTCCTGGACGTGCAACGTATCGCGCCCTGTCTGCCCGGCGCCGAGTTGACCGAGGTCCTGGACGAGCGCCATTTCCGCGGCCGGGCCAAGCTCAAGGTCGGTCCGGTTCAGCTTGCTTTCGTCGGCGTGGCCGAACTCGTAAGCCGCGACGACACGCGGCACGAGGCACGGCTGGTCGCCAAGGGCAGCGAGGGCAAAGGCCGCGGCAACGCCTCTGCGACGGTGGATTTCGCGCTGCGGCCGGACGGCGGCGCGACGCGGGTCGAGCTCAAGACCGATCTGCAACTGGTCGGCGCGGTGGCGCAATATGGCCGCGGCGCGGGCCTGATCAAGGAGATCGCCAATCAGTTGATCGGGCAATTCGCCGATAACCTGCGGCGGCTGATCGGCGACAGCACGCCGGCGCCGGCCGAAGCGGAAGTGGGTCAAGCCGCCGCTACAGCCGCGCCGGCACCGGCGGCAAGATCGCCGCAAACCGCGCCGGCCCGTGATAACGCAATCTCCGGGCTGTCGCTGTTCTGGGCAGCGATGCGCGCTATTGTCGGCCGTTGGCTGCGCGGTCTCTTCGGTCGCGGCCGCTGATGTAGGGAGGTCCTGGTGAAGCCCGCACCATTTGCCTATCACGATCCGAGGACGCTTGACGATCTGGTCGGGATCCTCGGTCGGGTCGAAAACGCCAAACTTCTGGCTGGCGGCCAGTCGCTGATGCCGATGCTGAACATGCGTTACGTGATTCCGGATCATGTCGTCGACCTAAACCGGATTCCGGAGCTTTCGCACATGGCGGAAAGCGATGGCCGCCTCGAAATCGGCGCCACGGTACGCCAAGCCACGTTGGAACGGTCCGCGCTGATCGCCGCGCGCTGCCCGGTGATGCTGGAGGCGCTCGGCTGCGTGGGGCATTTTCAGACTCGCAATCGCGGCACCATCGGCGGCAGCTTGAGCCATCTCGATCCGGCGGCGGAACTTCCGGGAATCGCCGCGCTTTACGACGCGACGCTGCACGTCGCCGGGCCTAACGGGCGGCGCGAGGTGGCGTTCGCCGATTGGGGGCTCGGCTATATGACGCCCAATCTGGAGCCGGACGAAGCGCTGATCGGCGTGAGCCTGACGCCCTGGAACGAGCCGCACGGTGCGGCTTTCGTGGAGTTCGCAAGGCGACATGGCGATTTCGCCATCGTCGGCGTCGCCTGTCTCGCGGCTCTTGATGGCGCCGGCCGCGTGCGACGTGCGGCGATTTCTCTGGTTGGTGTCGACGTGAAGCCGGTGCGCCTGAGTGAGGCCGAGGCCGCGCTTGCGGGCGTCGTGCCGAGCGCCGAGGTTTTTGCCGAGGTGGCCGCCGCTGCGCGCCGTCTTGACTGTCTTTCCGATACCCACGTTTCCGCCGCCTATCGGCAACGTCTGGCCGCGACCCTGACCCGGCGTGCGCTGGCGCTGGCGCTGGCGCGCGCGATAGGAGGACTTGATGTCTGAGAAGAGACGCATCTCGCTGACCGTGAACGGAAAGGCGGTCGAGGGCGAGGTTGAGACGCGCACCCATCTCGCGGATTTCCTGCGTCACGAGATCGGCCTCACCGGCACCCATGTCGGCTGCGAGCACGGCGTCTGCGGCGCTTGCACGGTGCTGGTCGATGGCGCTGCGGTGCGCTCGTGCCTGATGCTCGCGGTGCAGGCGGATGGCGCGGCGGTCACCACGGTCGAGGGCCTGGCGCAGCCCGACGGCACGCTTCACCCGCTGCAGACAGCGTTCTGGGAACATCACGGCCTGCAATGTGGGTTTTGCACGCCGGGCATGCTGACCAGCCTCGCGGCTTATCTCGAAGCCCATCCGGACGCCGGTGAGCCGGATATCCGGCGGGCGATTTCCGGCAATATCTGCCGTTGCACCGGCTATCAGAATATCATCGCCGCGGCGCTTGACGCGGCGCGCGTCATGCGCGGAGGGCGCTGACCATGGGCGTTCGCTACATCGGCGCCGAGGTCAAGCGCCTGGAAGACCCGAAGCTGATTACCGGCCGCGGCCGCTATGTCGACGACATTCATTTGCCCGCCATGCTGCACGCGGCCTTCGTGCGGAGCAGCCACGCCCACGCCAAGATCGGCGATATCGACGTCGCGGCGGCGGCGGCGGTTCCGGGTGTGGTCGCGGTCCTGACGGCCGCGGATTTCGGCCCGCGCATGGCGGCGGCGATGCCGCAGCCCTATGCCGCGCCGGTGATCAAGCTGTCGGTCACCCAGTATCCGCTGGCGCGCGAGGAGGTCTGCTATGTCGGCGAGACAATCGCCGTGGTGGTCGCGGAAAGCCGGCCGGTCGCCGAGGACGCTGCGGCCCTGGTCGCGGTGGATTACGCGCCGCTGCCGGTGATGGCGGAATTTCGCCGGGCGCTGGACGCCGACGCGGCCATCGCGCATGCCGGCGCGCCGGACAATCTGATGGCGACGCTGCGGGCGCAGTTCGGCGATATCGAGGCTATCTTTGCCAGCGCGCCGCATGTGTTCCGCGAGAGGTTGTCGCAGCATCGCGGCGGCTGCCACGCCATGGAATGCCGTGGTGTCGTCGCGAGCTTCGATCCGAGCCTCGACGAGCTGACGGTTTGGACCTCGACCCAGGCGCCGTATCTCGTCCGCCGCCTGCTCGCCGGCTATCTCGGGCGCGACGAGAGTGCGCTCCGCGTCGCCGCGCCGGATGTCGGCGGCGGTTTCGGGCCCAAGGCCGGATTTTACGCCGAGGAAATCGTACTCGCTCTACTCGCCGAAAGATTGCAACGGCCGGTGAAATGGATCGAAGACCGCCGCGAGCACTTTTATGCCACGACGCAGCAGCGCGATCAGTTTTGGGATGTCGAGGTCGCGGCGGATAGGGACGGCCGTATCCTCGGCCTGCGCGGTCGCTGCATCCACGACAACGGCGCTTATGTTCCCTATGGCGTGCTATTGCCGGCGACCTCGCTGGCGGCGTTTCCAGGGCCTTACGCGCTGGCCTGCCTCGATATCCGGATCGATGCCGTATTCACCAACATGGTGCCGAACACGCCGGTGCGCGGCGCCGGCCGGCCGAACACGGCTTTCGTGCTGGAACGCATGGCCGATCGCGTTGCCCGCGAACTCAAGATCGACCGCGCCGAGGTGCGCCGGCGGAGCTTTGTCCGCCCCGATCAGTTTCCCTATGAGACCGGCATGAAGGCCAGGGACGGCTCGCCGATTTCCTACGACAGCGGCAGCTATCACGCCTGTCTCGACCGCGTGATGGAGAAAATCGGTGCCGATTTCGCCGCCCGCCAACAGGCCGCGCGCGCCGAGGGTCGCTATCTCGGTCTCGGCGTCGCCGCCTACGTGGAGGATACCGGCCTCGCGCCCTTCGAGGGCGTCAGCATCCGCGTCTTGCCGAGCGGCGATGTGGTGCTGCGGACCGGTGCCGCGAGCCAAGGACAAGGCCACGCCACGGTCTTGGCGCAAATTTGCGCCGAAGGACTCGGCGTCCGGATCGAGCGCATCAAGGTCGAATCTGCCGATACCGGAAAATTTCCGCTCGGCATCGCGACAGTCGCGAGCCGCGTCGCGGTGACGGCGGGGTCCTCCGCCCAGCTCGCGACCGAGCGGGTGCGCGCCAAGGCGCTGAAAGTCGCGGCCGACATGCTGGAGGCTGCGGAGCAGGACCTGGTGATCGACGATGGCATCGTTCATGTCGCGGGCGTGCCCGAGATGAAGGTGACGCTCGGCGAGATCGCGCGCCGCCTCGCCGGGGCGCCGGGGCAGCCGATGCCGGCCGGCGTCGAGCCCGATCTCGCCGCCACCGCCTATTTCGAGGCGCGCCGGACGCCCTTTGCCAACGGCACCAATGCGGCCGAGGTGGAGGTCGATATCGAGACCGGTGAGGTGAAGATTTTGCGGTATCTCGTGGTGCACGACTGCGGCCGACTGTTGAATCCGCGCCTGGTCGACGGCCAGATCGTCGGCGGCGTCGTGCATGGCATCGGCAACGCGCTTTACGAACGTATGGTCTATGACGAAAGCGGCCAGCCGCTGACCACCAATTACGGCGAATATCTGCTCCCGTTGGCGACCGAAATGCCGCCGATCGAGGTCGAGCATATCGAGACGCCCTCGCCCTTGAACCCGCTCGGCATAAAGGGCGCGGGAGAGGGCGGCACCATTCCGGCGATCGCGACGATCATCTCCGCGATCGAGGACGCACTCGCGCCCTTCGAGGTACGGATCGGGGAATATCCGCTGAGCCCGGAGCGACTTCTCGAGCTGATCGACGCGGCGGCGAAGGCCGACTGATCGCCGGCTGTCGCGTCGGGTGGTGCCATAAGGCCCGCACAATTTTGGAAAATCGCGCGAAAGCGGCTAAGCTCGCCCGGCACGTCGCGGCGCTCGCGCGCTTTGTCAGCGGCACGGAGGGGAAACCAGAGGGGACGGCTGGTGTCATCGTCAATCAACGCAGCTGTCGAGCGCGGCGCGGCGCGGCAGCATTCGCTCGAGGCGCTTGCGGCGGGGACTATCGGCAATGTGGTCGAATGGTACGACTTTGGGCTGTACGGCTTCTTCGTCCCGACCCTCGCGCATCTCTTTTTCCCATCGGCTGATCATATCGCGGCGCTGATCGGCGCTTATGGCGGCTTCGCCATCGGCTTCGCCATGCGCCCGATCGGCGGCGCGGTCCTCGGCCACCTCGGCGATCGCATCGGCCGACGCTTTCTGCTTGTCTTCTCGGTTGTGATGATGGGCGGCTGCACGGCGGCCATCGCCCTTCTACCGACCTATGGCCAGGTCGGGCTTGCGGCACCGATCCTGCTTTTGCTGGTGCGCATTTTCCAGGGCTTCTCGGTTGGCGGCGAGTTTACCGGCTCGGTCTCCTATCTGGTGGAGACGGCATCCCCGCCGCGCCGCGGCTTCGCCGGCAGCTTCGCCAATATCGGGTCGACGGCGGGGATGTTGTTCGCCGCCGGCGTGGCGGCGGCGACCGTGACCTTCGCGCATGGCGCGGCGCTTTACGCTTGGGCTTGGCGCATCCCCTTTCTGCTCGGCGGCGTGCTTGGCATTCTCGGCTATCTTCTGCGCCGACGTCTGAGCCATCCGGGCTACGAACCCGAGGCTGAGGCGCGCGAGCATCCCGATCCGCCGTTAAAGCGTGCGCTGAAGCGAAGCCCGCGGACGATGGTCTACGCGACGCTCTTCACCACTGGCTACGGCATCGTCAATTATCTCACCATGGTCTTTCTGCCGACCTATGCCAGCGCCTTCGGCGCCATTCCGCATAGCGCGGCGCTCGGTATCGCGACGGCGGCGCAGGGCGTGGCCTTGGTCATGGTGCCGATCGCCGGATGGCTGACTGACGTTGTGATCCGGCGGCGGACTCTGCTGATCGCGGCCTTCGCCGCCGAATTGGCTGTTGCTTGGGTGGCATTCGCGCTGGTGCGGGAATTTGGCATTGTCGGTCTTTGGGTTGTGCAGTTGCTCTTCGGCTTTTTGTTGGCCTTGGTGATGGGAACCGCGCCCGCGATGCTGGCGGAGATCTTTCCCGGAGAATATCGCCTCAGCGGCTACTCGGTCTCCTTTAATATCGGACTCGGTATCGGCGGCGGCACGGCGCCGATGGTGGCGACCGCGTTGATCGTGCTCAGCGGTAACCTTCTCGCGCCGGCATGGTATCTGATGCTGGCCGGCCTGCTTGGGGCCAGTGCGATCTTCATGGTCAAGGACCGGAGCCGCGAACCTCTACGTTGACGCGATCTCGCGCGCCCAGGTGGGCTTTCTTGCATGCGCCTAAGATTTGGCCCATAATGCGAAGCGGATCAACGACATGCGCATGTAATGCGACACGCGGCTTGTAACGGACGCGGGTTGCGTTGCCGTTTTGTGACGTTTCTGCGCGCGGGTCGCGAATGGCGGCGAAGCGCGGTCCAACATACAACGATGGGAGGCTCGAGCAGTTTCTATCGTCGACAGCAGGCCAACGGATATGCCCCGGAATAGCGTCGGGTGCGCGATGCCATCCCGTCTGACCGGCGTGCTTCGCCGCCGTTCGGGCGCGGACGCGGCGCCGGTCGTGCCCTGCGACGCGGGTCGGGTTGCTTGCGCGCTTTTTCTCGACGTCGATGGAACCTTGCTTGATCTGGCGCCGACGCCGGATGCGGTTATCGTGCCGCATGCGCTCCGCGATACGCTCGGAATTCTTCAGGCGCGGCTCGACGGTGCCCTTGCCCTCATCAGCGGCCGCAACCTCGACACCCTCGACCGCTTGTTTCGCCCGCTCGAATTGCCGGCCGGCGCGCAGCATGGCCTCGAATGGCGCGATGCTTTGGCCGCTGTGCGAAACTTCGCCGAAGGCGAAATCCCCGATGATATCCGCGCGGCCTTCGCGGCCTTCGCCGCGCGACACTCAGGCGCGTTGGTCGAGGACAAGGGCCTCGGCCTTGCGCTTCATGTGCGGAATGCGCCGGATGCCGAGCCTGCGGCGCGCGCATTGGGCGCGGAGCTGACGGCTCGCCATGGCGATGCGGTCCGCATGATCGCCGGCAAGCGGGTGGTGGAATTTCAGCTCAAGGGGAGCGACAAGGGCCGCGTCATCGAGCGCTTCATGGCGACGCCGCCGTTCGCTGGCCGCATGCCGCTTTTTGTCGGCGACGACGAAACCGATGAAGCGGGATTCGCCGCGGTCAACCGGCTTGGCGGAATCACCATCCGGGTCGGCGCCGGTGCGGCGACGGCGGCCCAGTTCGAAATCGATTCGCCGGAGGCCTTCCGCCGCTGGCTCAGAACGGCGGCCGAGTTATTGTCCGCCGGTGATGACGGGCGGTGCGTATCGTGACGCGACTGGTCGCCGTCTCCAATCGGGTGAATTTGGATACGCCGGTCGAGCGTACGACCGGCGGGCTCGCGGTCGCGCTCGGTGATACGCTGGCAGCCAGCAACGGCCTTTGGTTCGGCTGGTCGGGCGAAGTCAAGGAAGGGGCCGGGCCGCCGGCTCGGGTGCGCGAGCAACGCGGCATCACTTATGCGGTGATCGATCTCAAGCCTGCCGATTACCAGAGCTACTACAGCGGCTTCTCCAACAATGTGTTGTGGCCGCTGTTGCATTTCCGTCTTGGACTGATCGAGTTCGAGCGCGCCGAATTCGAGGGCTACGTGCGCGTGAACCGGCTGTTCGCCGAAAGCCTCTTGCCGCTGCTGCGGCCAGACGATGCGATCTGGGTCCATGACTACCATCTCATTCCGCTCGGCGCCGAGTTGCGCCGCCTTGGCTTTCGCGGGCGAATAGGATTTTTTCTGCACACGCCCTTGCCGCCGCCGGCGGTTCTCCGGGCGCTGCCGGTGCATCGCGCCCTGTTCGAGGCCTTTGGTGCCTACGACCTGGTGGGCTTTCAAACCGCTGAGGGTGTGACGGCCTTTTGCGACTACATGCGCGCGTCGGCGGGCGCCGAAATCGGCGCCGACGGCGAGGTGTCCGTCTTCGGCCGACGTCTTCGCGTCAGCGTCTTTCCGGTCGGCATCGACGCCAAAGGCTTTGGCGAGGCCGCGCGCAAGGCTGCGCAAAGCGCCCAGACCCGTCGTCTAAGGGAAAGCTTGGTGGGACGGCGGTTGATCATCGGCGCCGACCGGCTGGACTACAGCAAGGGGCTGAGCCTGCGCTTCAAGGCGTTTCACCATCTTCTGGTCAACCACAGGTCCTGGCGTCAGCGCGTGACCTATCTTCAGATCGCGGCGCCGTCGCGGATCGACGTCGCGCAATACCGGGAGATTCGCCGCCATCTGGAGTTGCAGGCGGGCCGCATGAACGGGCGTTTTGCGGAATTCGACTGGGTGCCGTTGCGCTATTTGAATAAGAGCTACTCGCGCAATACGTTGGCAGGGTTTTTTCGCGCCTCTCATGTCGGTTTCGTGACGCCGCTCCGCGATGGCATGAATCTGGTCGCCAAGGAATATGTCGCTGCGCAGAACCCCGAGGATCCGGGCGTGCTTGTGGTCTCCGCCTTCGCCGGCGCGGCCGATCAACTCGCCGGTGGCGCCTTGGTGGTCAATCCGTTTGACGTGGAGGGCGTCGCCGAGGCGCTGGATCAAGGTCTCACGATGGCTTTCGAGGAACGGCGCGAGCGCTGGCACGCGATGATGCGTGACATCGTCGAACGCGACGTGACTTGGTGGAGCCGAAGTTTCATCGAGGCGCTGACGGCGACGTAAGTGCGTCGGAATCAGCTTGGGCATGGCGGGCACGCGCCGTGAAAGTGCGCGCTCGCGGGCTATCATTTCAGGAGTTGAGGAGACGAGATGGAACAATCGCCCTTTGTCAGACAACCTGCCCTGATTACCGGCGCCGCGTCGGGAATCGGACGGGCATGCGCGCTGCATCTGGCAGCCAAGGGCGCGCCGGTGGTGATCAACCACCTGCCGCACGAACAGGCCGCGGTCGAGGCCATGGTGGCGGACATCGAGCAGGCGGGCGGCCGCGCGCTCGGCGTGGTTGCCGACGTTTCGAACGAAGAGCAGGTAACGGCGATGTTCGCCAAGGCGGTTGCCGCTTTCGGCACCGTCTATATTCTGGTCAACAATGCCGGCATCCAGAAAGACGCCGAATTCGCCGAGATGTCGGTGAGCGACTGGCAACGGGTTCTCGACGTCAATCTGACGGGGCAGTTTCTCTGCGCGCGGGCCGCGGCGCGGGAGTTCCAGCGTCGCGGCGTCAAGCCCGAGATTTCCCCGGCAGCGGGCAAGATCGTCTGCATGAGCTCGGTGCATCAGGTCATTCCCTGGGCCGGCCATGCCAACTACGCGGCGACCAAGGGAGGTATTCATATGTTGATGTCAACGCTGGCACAGGAACTCGCGCCCGCGCGCATCCGGGTCAACGCGGTGCTGCCGGGGGCGATCCGTACGCCGATCAACCGGCCCGCGTGGGATACACCGGAGGCCTTGGCGGATCTCCTGCGGCTCATCCCTTACGGCCGTATCGGCGAGCCCGAGGATATCGCCAAGGCGGTGGGCTGGCTGGTGTCCGACGAGTCGGATTACGTCAACGGCGCGAACCTCGCGGTCGATGGCGGGATGTTGCTCTATCCGGGGTTTGCGGGACATGGCTGAGGGCGAAGACGTGAACGCGGTCGCGTCGCTCGGCGCCTCGCCCGCCCCGGCTTATCAAAGCCCGCCGATCGAGGACTATGCGCTGATCGGCAACACCCACACGGCGGCGCTGGTGAGCCGCGCGGGCTCGATTGATTGGCTTTGCTTCCCTCGTTTCGACGGCTCGGCTTGTTTTGCGGCGCTGCTCGGCAATCGAGATCACGGGCATTGGATGTTGGCGCCGGAGGGCGAGGTCACGGCGGTTCGGCGGCGCTATCGCAAGGACTCCCTTGTCCTCGAGACCGACATCATCACCGCGAGCGGTGCCGTGCGGATTGTCGATTTCATGCCCTATCCGGAAGAAGAGGGCAGCCTCGACGTGGTGCGCATCGTGCAAGGCCTGCGCGGACGGGTCGCGATGCGGATGGAGTTCGTCCTCCGGTTCGATTACGGGCGCTCCATTCCTTGGGTGCGGCGCTACGACTTCGGTCTGCGCGCGGTGGCCGGACCCGATGCGGTGCGGTTCCAAAGTCCGATCAATCTTCGCAGTGAGAAGTTTCGCACTGTCTCGCGTTTTTCCGTTGAAGCGGGCCAGAAGGTGCCGTTCGTCCTCACCTGGTATCCCTCGCACAAGGCGGAGCCGCGCGAGCGGGACGCCGAGGCGCTGCTCGAGAAGACGGATTCTTGGTGGCGTAAATGGATTTCTCAATCGACCTACCAGGGCGAGTGGCGGGATGAGGTCCATCGCTCGCTGATCACGCTGAAGGCGCTGACCTATAGCCCGACCGGCGGTATCGTCGCTGCGGCAACCACCTCGCTGCCGGAATTCGTCGGCGGCGTGCGCAATTGGGATTATCGCTATTGCTGGCTTCGGGATTCGACCTTCACGCTCTACGCGCTGCTCATCAACGGATTCCGCGCCGAGGCCGAGGCGTGGCGCGAATGGCTGCTCCGCGCTGTGGCTGGCCATCCGCGGGACGTGCAGATCATGTATACGCTCGCCGGCGAGCGGCGGCTGAGCGAGGTGGAGTTGCCGTGGCTTCCGGGTTATGCCGGCAGCCAACCGGTGCGGGTCGGAAACGCGGCCTACGAGCAGCGGCAGCTCGATATTTTCGGCGAGATCTTCGATTCCTTCCATACCTGCCGTAAATACGTCCTCGAGGAGAGCGAGGATCACTGGCAGGTGCAGAAGGTGCTGCTGGATTTTCTCGAATCGCGCTGGCAGGAGCCGGACGAGGGCATTTGGGAGGTGCGTGGCCCCGAGCAGCATTTCACTTATTCGAAAGTGATGGCCTGGGTGGCGGCGGATCGCGCCGTCAAGGCGGTCGAGCAATTCGATTACGACGGGCCGGTGGAGCAGTGGCGGCGGCTGCGCGATGCGATCCACGCCGACGTGTGCGACAAGGCCTTTGACGCCAAGCGGGGCTGTTTCGTCCAGGCCTACGGCTCGAAGCGGCTCGACGCATCGCTTCTGATGATGCCCATGGTCGGCTTCCTGCCGGCGACCGATCCTCGCGTCGTCGCGACGGTCGAGGCGATCGAGAAGGAGCTCCTCTCGGACGGTCTGGTGCTGCGGTATACGCCGGAGACCGGGCTCGATGGCTTGCCAGCGGGCGAGGGCACCTTTCTCGCTTGCAGCTTCTGGCTCGCCGACAATTACGCCATGATGGGCCGCAAGGCCAAGGCGCGGGAAATGTTTCTGCGCCTGCTCGAAATCCGCAACGACGTCGGCCTGCTGGCCGAGGAATATGATCCCAAGGCGCGCCGTCAGTTGGGCAACTTCCCGCAGGCCTTCTCCCATATCGGCATCATCAACACCGCCCACAACCTGACCTCGACCAGCGGTCCCGCGAAGCGACGCGCCGGCTGATTTGAGGGGAAGCGCGCGTCAGGAGGCGGCCGGCGGCGCGGGGGTGGCGGCCGAGGACGGCGATGCCGCGGTTACCGGGGTGCTGGCGCGCTTGGCGCTTTCCCGTTTCAACCCGGCGAGGCCGACAAAGAATCGCGCGGCGTTGCGGCCGAGCGTCCGGGTGCGATAGCCGCCCTCCTGGATGATTGCGGTCGGATAGTCCTCCGCCGCGATCATGGCGCCGATCTGTTCGAAATCCTCGCCGCGATTTTCCCAGCTCCCCGTCGGATCGCCCTTGGCGGTGTCGAAGCCCATCGCCAACACGAGAAAGCGGGGCCGGAATTTCCGGATGCGCGCAAGGGCGATGGCGAGCGTCCGGCGATAGGCTTCCGGCGTGGTCTGCTCGGGCAGGGGAAAGTTCAAATTATAGCCGAGACCCGAGCCCGCGCCGCGCTCGCTGGCGAAGCCGCTAAAATAAGGATAGGCCACGCTCGGGTGTCCGTGGATCGAGACGGTGAGGACATCGGCCCGTTCATAGAAAATTTCTTGCGTGCCGTTGCCGTGGTGATAGTCGATGTCGAGCACGGCGACCGGGCCGTAGCGGCTGAGATAATGGGCGACGATTGCGGCGTTGTTGAAGTAGCAGAAGCCGCCAAAGGCTCTCCGTTCGGCATGATGGCCGGGCGGACGGATCAGGGCATATGCGAAGCGGTGGCCGGCGAGAACCCGCTCTGCCGCGGTCAGCGCGCAGTCGACCGCGCGCCGCGCCGCGGCGTAGACGTTGGCGTTCAGGGGCGTGAAGGTGTCGATGCAGTAATAGCCGGCGCGGAGCGGCAGATCGCGGGGCGGATGCGAGCGATTGCGGATCGGAAAGACGTAAGGATAGACCGAAGGCCCGGCGCCGATCTTGGCGCAGGTTTTCCGCAGGTAGTCGACGAAGCTTCGGTCGTGCACCGCGTAGATCCAGGCGCGTGCGAAATGCTCGGGCGCGATGCGTTCGAAGAGATCGAGACGCTCGATCTCCTGCGCGATGATGCGGACGCGAACCGGCGCCTCCACGTAGCCGCGCTCGTGGACATGGTGGATTTCGTGCCGGTCATTGATGACCAGCGGGATGCGCGCGATCGCCGGCGGCAAGGGCTGCATGGCTGCGGCGCCGGCCGGGATATAGCGCGGCGGCCGGAGTTGGACCGGATCGTCGGCGAAGGAGTTCGCCACCCGCGTGATATAGCCGGGCGGGCAAATGGCCGCGTATTTCCGTTCCAGAATGGCGCGCGCGACGCTGCGGACCCGGTCGCGGCCGGGCGGCGCGCCGCCCAGGGGATCGAGCACGAGATAGGGCGGATTGTCGTCGTCCGGCCTCAGCGGCGTTTCGTAGGCGCTGTGGGCGATGGGGCGGGCGCCGAAGCGCTCGTAGAAACGGAGCCGGCGCGCATTGGCGCGGCGGATCGACGGATCGCGGCTCAGTGCCGGGTCGTCGGGGAGGCATTCGAAGAACAGTCCGATGGCGCCCATTTTTCGCGCTTCGTCGCGGACGCGCTCGTAAAGGGCGCCGCCGATCCCGCTGCCGGTTCTGGTCGCCGCCGCCGCAAGATAGTCGAGAAAGCAGAAACGGAGATCTGCATCGTGGAGGAGAACGGCGCAACCGCGCAGCCGCCCGCCGGCGCCTTCCGCGACATATAGAATGGTGCGGAAGCCGTGCTGGAAGGGCTGCGCGATGCGCTTCGATAGGGTCTCGAAATCGCGGGCCGGGGCGTAGGGAAACCATGTCGCGAGCAGTTCCCCGACCTGCCGGAGGGCGAGCGCGTTGGCCTCGCTTTCCGTATCCCAAATCCGGCGGATCCTGAACATCGCGCACCTCTGGCTGGCGGCTCGAACGGCGAGGGCCGCGGATCGTGAGCTATTTTCCGCCGATAGCGCCATTGCCGCAACCGCCACGGCCGCCGACCTCGCGGGCGCCCGGGGCCGGGCCGGGGCGGTCGGCCGCCCTCCTTTCCGCTGCCTGTTGCACAATCGGCCGCGAAACATTATGACAGGCGCTGGGGGGACCTCTTTCTCCGAACCGCGTGAATCCACCTTTCATCCGGACGATGAGCTATTTCCGATACCCGACCGGCATGAGGCAAGCGTTTCAGCGCCGCCGCCAGTGGCTCGCGTGCGGCATCGCCCCAGCGGTCCAGGGCGCGGCGGGTCTTGCCCGGGCTGGCCGTGCCTTGCAATTTCCTGCCAAAGGCTGACAAGTCCGTGAATAAGCGTATCTCTGAGAGATTGAAACAGATCGCCCGGCGTCTGGTGCCGTCGCCGGTCTGGCACCAGCGCCTGCTTTTCTGGTTGAGTGCGATCATCGTCGGTTCCGTCTCCGTTGGTTTCGGGGCAGGTGTCGACTGGTCGATCCGATTGTTCAGAACTATCACGACGCCTCATCCGCTCATTGTCTTCGCGCTATGCCCGATCGGCCTAGCGACCGTGGTCTTCGTCACCCGGCGGGTCTTTCCGGGAGCCCAAGGCAGCGGAATTCCGCAGGCCATGGCCGCGCTGCACATGCAGAAGCTCGAGAACATCGACTCTGTGCTGTCTTGGCGTATTGCGATCGGCAAGGTTTTGCTGACCTTGGTCGGGTTTGTCTGCGGTGCCTCGATCGGCAAGGAAGGCCCGACGGTTCAGGTCGGCTGCAGCGTAATGAATGGGCTGGGCCGGCTCGGCTTGAAACCGAACCACGACCTCGTGCATTTTCTGGTTCTCGCCGGCGGCGCTGCCGGCATCGCCAGCGCCTTCAATACCCCGATCGCCGGCGCCATCTTCGCGATCGAGGAGATGGCGCATTTTCACACCAGTCCACGCACCGGTCTCCTGCTCCTGACGGCGACGGCGCTGAGCGGCGTTGCCATGCTGGTGATCGCCGGCGACTACAATTATTTCGGCAGCGTGCATACCACGATGGTTTGGGGCTGGGGCTGGCTTGCCGTCATCGGCACCGGGGTGGTGGGCGGCCTTCTTGGGGGGCTCTTCGCGCGTATCCTGAGCCTGCCGACGAATTATTTTCCGCGCGGTTTGCGCCAGCTTGCCATGCGTTGGCCGATCCTGTTCGCGGCACTTTGCGGCCTCGCGCTCGCCATCATCGGGACGCTCTCGGGCGGCATTGCGTACGGTTCGAGCCACCGAGAGGCGGTGGCTGCGCTACCCGGCACTGCGGTTCTGCCCCTTAGTTTCGCGATTCTGAAATGGGCGGCCACGATCGTCTCCTACCTGAGCGGCATTCCGGGCGGCATCTTCGCGCCCTCGCTTGCCGCGGGTGCCGGACTCGGATCGTGGTTCGTGCCGCTGTTTCCCCATGTGCCGACCGCCGCCCTCGCCATGCTCGGCATGGCGGCCTATTTCTCGGCGGTCGTGCAATCGCCAATCACCGCCGCGGTGATTGTCCTAGAGATGACCAATAATCTCGACATGACCGTGGCGGTGGCCGGTGCGGCGGCGCTTGGCACCGCGTTTTCCAAGCTGATTGCCAAGAAGCCGCTTTATGCTGCGCTTGCCGACCAGTTCCTCTATCTGGTCGAGCGGCCGCAGCCCGCCGCCGAGCAGAAGTAGGCGCGGCGCGGCGGATGCCTCAGCCCGAGCCGTCTGCGGCCTCCACGACGCCGTTCGCGGCAAGCGCCGCGACTTCGGCGGCCGCCATGCCGAGCAGTCTTTCCAGCACCTCTCGGGTGTGCTGCCCGAGAAGCGGCGGCGGCAGTCGATAGCTCGGCGGCGTGGCGGAAAGCCGGAGCGGGCTCGCGACCGTGGGCACCGTGCCGGCGAGGGGATGGGCGATTTCGCGCGCCAGGCCGCGGGCCCGCACCTGCGCGTCCGCGAACACCTGATCGATGCGGTTGATCGGGCCGCAGGGCACGCCGACGGTTTCGAAAGCGGCGATCCAGGCGGCGGTTGGCCGCATCACCGTTGCTTGGCGGAGAAGCGGAATCAGGGCCTCACGGTTGGCGACGCGCGCCGCGTTGTTGGCGAAACGCGGATCGGTGCCCCATTCGGCATGGCCCAAGGTTTCGCACAGCCGGCGGAACTGGCCGTCGTTGCCGACCGCGATAATCATGTCGCCATCGGCGGTCGGGAAATCCTGGTAGGGCACCACGTTGGGATGCGCATTGCCCATGCGCCGCGGCGTGATGCCGGTGGTGAGGAAGTTCATGCTCTGGTTCGCCAGCGCCGCCACCTGGACGTCGAGGAGCGCCATGTCGATATGCTGGCCGTCGCCGCCGGCCTCGCGATGGGCGAGCGCGGCGAGCACCGCGATGGTGGCGTAGAGGCCGGTGAGGATATCGGTCAGGGCGACGCCGATCTTCTGCGGGCCGGCGCCCGGTTCGCCGTCCTTCACGCCGGTCACGCTCATCAAGCCACCCATGCCCTGGATCAGGAAGTCGTAGCCGGCGCGCGCGGCATAGGGGCCGGTTTGGCCGAAGCCGGTGATCGAGCAATAGACGAGGCGCGGATTGACCGCCTTCAATGAGTCGTAGTCGAGTCCGTAGGCCTTGAGGCCGCCGACCTTGAAATTCTCCAGCACGACGTCGGACTTCGCCGCGAGCCGGCGCACGATTTCCTGACCGGCCGGCGTTGCGATGTCGACGGCCACCGACTTCTTGTTGCGGTTTGCGGCGAGATAATAGGCGGATTCCGAGGTATCCCGGCCGTTGCCGTCCTTGGCATAGGGCGGGCCCCAGCTCCGCGTATCGTCGCCACTGCCGGGCCGCGCCACCTTGATAACCTCGGCGCCGAGGTCGCCCAGGATCTGCCCGGCCCAGGGGCCGGCGAGGACGCGCGAAAGATCCAGCACGCGGATATGAGCATAAGCACCGGACATCGGGTTACCGTTGGCTATCGCGAAGGGATGACGGGCAGGAGGAGAAAGGGCTGCAGCTCGGGGGCGAAGTGGAGCGTATTCTCGGCCGCGAAAATCTCCTTCGGCCGGTCGAGCGGGTAGTCGTGCAGGAAGGGGCCGACGCCGGTCAGCGTGTACTTCACGCCGGGGATGGTCAAGGGCGGGCCGGGATGGGCGAAATCCCTGCCGCGCACCGACAGCGCAATCCGGTAGCCCTCCGGCACGACAATCGACGTCGGCCAGATTTCGATATCGAGCTGGACCGGCTTTCCGAGCTCGAGCGGCCAGGATTCGTCATGACTGTGATAGGGGCGATAGGGCAGGCTAAGGGCGGGGTCGAGCTTGCGGTGCGAGGCGCGCAGCCAGCCGAGTCCGATGGGCGTACGCGGGTCGTTTGAGCCCTGGAATACGACATCCTTACCCTCGAGATCAAGGACGCGGAGGACGAGAAAGACGTCGGCGTCGCTGCTGGCGGACGAGAGGAAGAGCCTCGCCGCGAGCGGACCGGTGATCTCCATTTCTTCGGCCAGGGGGGGCGTCTCGAAGGTTATGCCCTCGCCGCGCGCGTCGTAGGCGAGGGACGCCGAGGCGGCGGCCGGCTGGGCGCCGAGACGGTTTCCGTCGGGATCGAGGTAGAGTTTAGTCCATTGCGTGCGGGCGAGGGGCCATTCGTATTCGCCGCGCGCGACGAAGTGATCGATTTGACGGACCTGAAGCAGCACCGGGGGCTGTTGGTCCCAGCCGGTGTCCTCGTCCTTCAGGAAATGCCCGAAGAAGCGCTTTTGCAGCTTTTCGCCATACGCCGTATAGAACTCTTCCCAATGCGCGCCGCCATGGACTTCAAGCCATTTCTGTGGGGCCGCGGCGCGGCTGAAGGCCTCAAAATTGCCGCGCGGGTGCAGTCCCTGTCCGCCCCAATTCGCCGCCGAGAGGAAAGGCACCGTGACGCGGCCCCAATCAGCCGAGCGCGCCTTGGTCTCGGTGTCGTCGAGCGGGTGGTCGAGAATCCAACGCTCGACATCGACGCGGTTCCGAGCCAGCTCTTCCTCGGAAAGGGTTTCCGGTCCGGATACCGGTTCGCCGGTGACGGGACTGTGGAAGCCCCTGGCGCCTAAACCATGCTGGGCGCGCAGAATCGCCCGCGGATAGAGGTTCGGCAGAAACTCGCTGAAGATGCCGCCATGGCGGATCACGTCGCGGTAATAATCCGCCGCGCCCTCCCAGGCGCACATGGCGGTCAGATGAGGCGGCTGGAGGGCCGCCACCCACCACTGGTTCATGGCGTAGTAGGAAATGCCGTTCAGCCCGACCTTGCCGTTGCTCCAGAACTCGCGTCCCGCCCATTCGATGCATTGGTAAAGATCACGTGTTTCGCGCGGCGACCAGATGTCGAGGAAGCCGGGCGAGCGTCCGGCGCCGCGGCTGTCGACGCGAACCACCGCATAGCCGTCCGGCACCCATTTTTCGGGGTCGACCAGCTCCCAGTTCTGATATTTGTTGCTCGATCCTGCGGCGACCTCCGGATGGGCGGCGGTGAGCCGCTCCCAGGCCGCCCGGTTGCCCTCCTGAAAGGCAAGGCCCTTGCCATAGGGCCCGTAGGTCAGGATCACCGGATAGCGGCCCGCCGGAATTGGGCGGAAGACATCGGCGCGCAGCACGACGCCGTCGTCCATCGGGATCGGGGCATCCCAGAGGATATGCATGCCGTCGCGGATTTCGTTCTGCTGCTGCTCCATCGCGCTCACACTCTTTTAGCTTGCTGACCAGGCTTCGTGACTGGCCGGATCGGTCGGCTTCTCCTCAACGCTCAGCCGGACGCAAGGCCGGAGAAGAGATCCCGAGCATTGTCGTCCAGAATACGCCGCACGTCCGCGTCGGCGAGGCCGGCCGCGAGGACGCTCGCCACGGGGTCCCGGTCGGCCGGCGGAAAGGAATAATCGCTGCCGAGGACCACTCGTTCCGCGCTCACCATCTCGACCAGCCAGCGTAACGCCTTCGGATGGTGGAGGATGGTGTCGTAGTGGAAGCGGCGGACATAGGCGGAAGGGTTTTGCGCCGCCACATCGCCCTCATCCTGCCGGTTCATGCGCTCGTGCATGCAGTCGAAACGCCCCATCAGATAGGGAAAGGCGCCGCCGCCATGGGACAGGATGAGTTTGAGCTCCGGAAAGCGGTCGAGCACACCGGAAAAGATCAGCGAGCCGACGCAGAGGGTGGTGTCGAAGGTATAGTGGGCGATCTGTGTCAGCCCAAATCTCCGCGCTCGCGGCTCGGGTTTCGCCTGCACCGGATGGATGAAGACTGGGACGTTCCGTTCGACTGCGGCGGCCCAGAACTCGTCGAGCCTGATCTCGCCGAGGTTGACCCCTTCCACATTGGCGGCGACCACGGCGCCGACCGCGCCCAACGTGCGCACCGCGAAATCGAGCTCGCGCGCGGCGGCCGCGGCATCCGGCAGGGGCACGGAAGCGAAGAGAGCGAAACGCTGCGGATGGCGCGCGCAATGCGCCGCTAGGCATTCGTTGATAAGCCGGTGCCAGCGTGCGGCCTTATCGGGCGGCAGGCCGTAGCCGAAAATATCCGCCCAAGGCGAAAGTATCTGTCGGTCGATGCCCTGATTCGCCATGCCCTCGAGGCGCCGATCAGTGTCCTCGATCAACTCCGGAAAGAAGGGACGGATCCTCGGCCCCTGATGGAAGTGGAGCGCGCAGCTCGGCGGCTCGCGTACCACGGTCAGGCCGTAATCCTCGGCTCCCTCCACGATCCGCTCGAGGAGGCGCGGCGGAACGTAATGGGCATGGACGTCTATCGGCATGACAGGGTCAAAGCTCGCTCTTCCCGGTTCGATCAGGCGCACGCGGTTGATTGCCCGAGGCGGCGCTGCGTAAGACCGACGCCAGCCACGGACCACACGATACGCGGTGTCCGTGGCTGGGCCGGGGGTTGGTTACGCACCTCGGCGCGGCGTCGCTCAAACGGTGGCCGCTATGGCTTCGTCTTCCGCCTCGGTGATGTCTTCCAGCACCTTGCCCTTGGTCTCGATGCCGACCAGGACGATCGCGATCGCGGCGATGAGGTAGGCCAGGGCGAAGGTATGGAGCACATAGTGGCCGAGGTGGAAAGCGAGCATCATACCGACGACGGCAGGGGCGAGGAAGGAGCCGATTCGCCCGATCCCGAAGAACCAGCCGACCGCGGTCGCCCGCAAATGCGTCGGGTAGAGCTCGCCGGCATAGATCGCGCTCGGGCCATAGACGCCCGGATTGACCCAGCCGACAAAGGCGATGGAGACGTACATCCAATATCCGCTGGCCATGGCGAACCAGAGATGGAAGGCCGCGCCGACGAAGTAATAGAGGAAAAGCACGGGCCGGCGCCCGTACATATCGATCAGAAAGGCGCAGGCGGAATAGCCGAAGATGGCGGCGGTCGCTTGGATGAGCAGGAAGACCAGCGCTTGATGCAGCGGGAATCCGCGCTGCACCAGGATCGTCGGCAGCATGAACAGAATCCCGTTCGACGCCCAGAGAAAGCAGAACGAGACGATCCACAACAGTATGGTACGGCGTCTGCGGCCAGGCGCGAGGAGTTGAAACACCGTCACGCCTTGCGCAGTCGCCGTTCCGACCTCGGCCGGTATCTTCATGTCGGTGCGGGCGTGGTGGCCCTTGCCGAGCGCCTGTTCCTCGATATGGGCAACGGTCCGTTCGGCTTCCTTGATGCGGCCTCGGCTCAGAGAATAGCGCACCGATTCCGGCATGTGACGGCGCGCGAGATAGAGCAGCAGCGCGGGCACGATGCCGACGGCGAAGAGCGCGCGCCAGCCGAAGCGCGGCAGGATCAGAAGGCTCAAGCCCGCCGCGACGACAAGGCCGACGGGGAAGGCCGCCAGCATGTTGCCGGTGACGCGGCCGCGAATCCGGCTCGGCATGAACTCCGCCGTCAGCGTGGTCGCGACCGGCACTTCGCCGCCCAACCCGAAGTTGGAGGCGAAGCGGAAGGCGAGCAGCGAGCCGACGCTCCACGAGGCGGCGACCAGTGCGGTGAACGCCGCGAAAATGCCGACCGTTGCCTGAAACGAGGTGCGGCGCCCGATATAGTCCGAGATGGTGCCCCAGAACAGCGCCCCGAGGAACGCGCCGACCAAACCGACAGTGGCGAGGAGGCCGGCCTCGGCCGGTCCCAATCCGAACTCCTTCGAGATCAGCGGCAGGGCGCCGCCGAACAGCGCGAAGTCGGCGGCATCGCAGAGCGTGCCGAGAAAGGCGAGAAGAAACAGATAGCGGTGCCACCTCGAGAACGGCAGGTTCTCGAGGCGGGACATCAGATGGGCAGATTGTTCCTTGACGCTGGCCATGACGATCCTCCCCGGACGCGTTTTGCATCCCAACGCCGCGACTGCGTCCATGCCGCGGTGTTTTGTCGAAAGCGACACCGTATGCGGTAACTGTGCGGTGGCCCTCTCTCGCGGAAGAGAACCGTCCGTCGTCACCGTTCCGGGGATTCCTCACCCGCAGTCTAGAACTGTGCGCAAATTCGGCTTATAGGTAAAATGCATTTTTTCTATAATTTTAATAGACAAGGTAAATAATGGGTCGCGCCGTGATCAAGCTCCGACAAGTGGAATATTTTCTCGCGGTCGCGGAAACGCAGCAATTTACCAAGGCGGCAGAGAGACTCTTCGTCACCCAGCCGACGCTGTCGCATCAGATCGCCCAGCTCGAAAAGACCATCGGCACACCGCTCTTCGATCGGATCGGCAAGAGTATTCGCCTGACCGAGGCCGGCCGGCTGTTCCAGACCTATGCCGCGCGCGCGATCAAGGAGTTGGAAGCCGGGCAAACCGCCCTGGCCGAGTTGGAAGGCATGGTCCGCGGGACGCTCACCGTCGGCGTCATCCAATCCTTTAGCCGTACCCTGTTGCCGCCGATTCTTGGGACTTTTATCGGCCGGTATCCGAACATTCGGCTTCGCGTTCGGGAAATGACGGCGGCCGCCATCGAGCACGATCTGGCGCAGGGCAAGCTCGATATCGGGATCGCGTTTGCGCCTGCGGTTCTGGCCGAGACGGAGGTCGAGCCGATCTTGGACGAGCGGCTCTTGCTCGTGGTCGGCGTCGATCACCCACTTGCCCAGCGCAAGACTGTGCGGCTCGCTGAGCTGCACGGCCAGCCGATGGCCTTGCTTGGCAGCGAGTTTTCCACGCGCGCGCTGATCGATCGGCATTTTCAGGCGGTCGGAGCGCAGCCCGATGTTGTCTGCGAGACCAATTCGATTGAGGTCATGTTCGGTGCCGTGACGCAGAGCCACCTTGCGACGATCATTCCCGAGCAGTCGATCACCGACGGAAAGAACCTGAGCTTTTCGGTCCTCTCTGTGCGCGAGTCCGCGATGGTGCGGACCGCGGCGCTTCTCTGGCCGTCTCGCAGTTTCCGCACGGTTGCGGCGCGGACCTTCGCGGGCATGGTGCGCGACCGGATCCTCGCGCGTTTCAAGAAGGCGCCGGGACGGAAGAGTCGAGCAGACGAGCCGAGCAGGCGAGCCGAGTAGCCGAGGCAATCCGCCGCCGGACTCGGGATCGGGATGGCTGTGTGAAGCCTCGCGGGGCGCAAAATTTCTCCAGCGTCCGCCTCGGTATTTTCTCTCGATCTTGCGCGGGCCGATATGCAGCGCTATTTTCGCGGCCCACGCCAGCGCGTTGGGAGGCGCGAAGAACGTGATCATCGACGTTTTCAATCACTTCATGCCGAAGACGATCTTCGATCGTCTGAGCGATCTCGTGCCCGGCCATGTCGCTCTCGCCGCATTTCCGAAGTTGCCGACGCTCTTGGATGTGGACGCCCGGCTTCGCATGATGGACGAGTTCGAGGGCATGCAGCATGTGCTCTCGCTCGCCAATCCGCCGATCGAATCGCTCGGTCCTCCGGACCTTACGCCCCGGCTCGCCCGCATCGCCAACGACGGGCTGGCAGAGCTTTGCCGGAAGCATCCGGATCACTTTCCGACCTTCGTCGCCTCGATGCCGATGAACAATGTCGAGGCTTGCGTCGAGGAAGCGGATCGCGCGATCAACGAGCTCGGCGCCAAGGGCATACAGATATTCAGCAACGTGCAGGGCAAGCCCTTGAGCGGGCCCGAGTTCCGGCCGCTTTTCGCGGCGATGGCAAAGCACGATTTGCCGGTCTGGATGCACCCGTTCCGCAGTGCGCACTTCGCCGACTATCCGACGGAGACGCGCTCGGAGGACGAGATCTGGTTCACCTTCGGCTGGCCTTACGAGACCACCGCCTGCGTGACCCGGTTGATCTTCTCGGGTCTCTTCGACGAAATGCCGAACCTCAAGATGATCACCCACCACATGGGCGGCATGGTGCCATTTTTCGCGGGCAAGATCGATCTCGGCTTCGATCAAATCTTCTACGGCGACACTGGCAAAAACCCGGTCGCGGAGAGGGCGGGGCTGAAGCGGCGGCCCGGCGATTATTACCGCATGCTCTATGCCGACACGGCACTCAACGGCTCCGTGGCCGCGACGCGCTGCGGTCATGCCTTTTTCGGCACGTCGCATTGCCTGTTCGCGACCGACGCGCCGTTCGACGCCGAGGAAGGGCGGGCGCTGATCCGAGAAACCGTGGACGCCGTGAACGCGCTCGAGATTTCGGACGCGGAAAAGCAGCGCATTCTGTCCGGCAACGCGCGTGACCTTCTCAGGCTCGGCTGATCGACCGGCCGCTCATTTCCGATAAAGGATCGAGGGATGAAAACGGAGACCATTCGAGTTCCGCTGCGAGACGGCGAGATGGGCGCCTATCTCGCGGTCCCGGACAAGACGCCCGTCGGCGCGGTCATCGCGATCATGGAGATCTGGGGCGTCAACGACACCATGCGCCATCACGCCCATGAATTCGCGGAAGCGGGTTTGATCTGTCTCGTGCCCGATCTCTTCTGGCGCCAGGAGCCAGGGGTCGAGCTTTCAGACGGCGATCCCGCCGACGTGGAGAAGGCCTTCGATCTCTACTATGGCTTCGACTACGACCTCGGCGTCCGCGACATGGAGGACACTGCCAAATACCTTGCCGGTTTGAAGGAATGTAACGGCAAGGTCGGCGCGGTCGGTTATTGCCTCGGCGGCAAGCTCTGCTATCTCATGTGCTGCCGCACCGATATCGATTGCGCGGTCGGCTATTACGGCACCTATATCGAACACAATATCCGCGAGGTCGAAAACCTGCATCGTCCCTTCATGCTGCATATGGCGATGCGCGACCGCTGGGTTCAGGCCGAGGTCAACGATCTCCTGCTGCGGCGCCTGTCGCCCAATCCGCTGGTGGAAATTCACCAGTATCCTGACGCCGACCACGCCTTCGCGCGGTACGGCGGCAAGACCTACTCGAAACCCGAGGCGGATCGCGCTCTCGGCCTTTCGCTCGAGTTTCTCCACCGCCATCTCGGCTGAACGGGCGGGCGGGGAGTGCCGGCGCCTGGCCCGGGCGTTCAGCCCCAACGGGCTTTCATATCCAAGTGTCAGGCGCCGCGGCCGGTCGTCCCCGGTGCCGCGTGGCTTAAGGCCGTATCGGCGGGTTGGCTTGGCCGGCGGGGGCGCGACTCTGTTATTCGGCCGCGCGCCAGATGAAATTTCACAATGTGAAATAATTATCGCCAGCCGATGCGCCGGGCGCTGGAACCCCAAAGGCGGCTGCAGCGCTTGCTACTGCTTGACTCTGTTTTCGGCGGGAATTTTGCCCTTATGATTGCCGCGCCTCAGCTATCTGATATGGTCGGTTGACATGCCACGATACAAAACATACAACCCAACGCGATGAATATTGCCCTGTCGCCCTCGGTTTTGCGTCGGCGGCGACAAGCCAGAAAGGCTACTCCCCTCCGGGGCACGCAATGAGGCGCGTCGAGATCCAGCGGGCTCGATGCGATGCTGGCGGGCGGGGCGGCACTATCAGGAGGTCACAGCCAGCATGCCGAAAATGAAAGGCGGAGAACTTATCGCCGAATTCCTGATCCGGGAAAAGATCCCCTATGTCTTCGGCATCTGTGGCCACGGCAACGTCGGGCTTTTGGACCCCCTTTATAGTGTCCGCGACAAGATCAAGCTGGTCTCGCCGCGCCACGAGCAGATTGCCGGCCATATGGCGGATGCCTATTTTCGGGTCAAGCACCAGCCGGTCGCGACCCTGACCTCCTGCGGTCCCGGTTCGGCCAATCTGGTGATGGCGCTGGCCGTGGCGCAGACCGATTCTTCGGCGCTTCTCGCGATCACCGCCAATGTGCCGACCTCGCAGTTCAACCGCAGTCCCTTCCAAGAGTTGAACCGGCACAATCAGGCCGATTTCCCGAACGTCATCCGCCCGGTGGTGAAACGGAGCTTCCAGCCGACGCGGGTCGACATGTTGCCCTTGGCGCTGCGTCAGGCGGTGACGACGATGACCAGCGGCCGGCCCGGGCCGGTCAACCTCGACGTGCCCTTCAACCTGTTCCAGGAGGAGGATGACGTCAGCCTCGAGAGCCCCTGGGACGGCTTCAACCAGCGCCGCTCCGGCGCCGCGCCCGAGGACGTTTCGCGCACTGCCGAGATGCTGCTTGCGGCCAAGCGGCCGGTGCTGTTCATCGGCCATGGCGTCACCTTGTCCGAGGCGAGCGGGGAGCTCACCGCGCTTGCCCACCGGCTTCAGATCCCGGTGCTAAGCTCGCCGAACGGCATGGGCTGCCTCGACATGACCGATCCGCTCTCGCTCGGCTTCATCGGCCGTAACGGCGCCTATCCGGCCAATCAGGCGGGACGCTATGCCGACGTCGTGCTCGCCATTGGCGCCCGTTTCGACGATCGTTCCTCCTCGTCCTGGCTGCCCGGCTATTCCTGGAACTTCCCGGTCACCAAGCTCGTGCATGTCGATGTCGATCACGCCGAGCTTGGCCGCAACTATCCGCCGGATCTCGCCGTTCTCGCCGACGCCCGCACCTTCCTGCGCCAGCTTCTCGGCGAGCTCGAGGCCCGTGACGCGAAAGACGAGGGGCGCACGAAGCCCTGGCTCGACGAGATCGCAACCTGGCGCGCCGAATGGGATGCCTTCACACGGCCGAACTTCGATCTTCACACCTCGCCAATGCGCCCCGAGCGCGTGGTCGCGGATTGCCGGGCGGTGATTCCGGACGACGCCATCATCTCGCTCGATTCCGGCGTACACCACAATTGGTACATGCAGTTCTGGCAGGCGCGGCGGCCGCAGACCATGCTCAACACCTGGGGCTTCTCCGGCATGGGCTTCGGGCCGGCGGGGATCCTCGGTGCCAAGCTCGCGGCGCCCGATAAGCCCTGCATCTCGATCTGCGGCGACGGCGGCTTCACCATGGTGCCGCAGGTTCTCTGCACCGCGGTCGAGTACAACATCCCGGCCGTCTGGGTGGTGTGGAACAACTTCGCCTGGGGCGCCATCCGCGATCTGCAGCACGGCCTCTTCCAAGGCCATGAGATCGGCACCGCCTTCTACGAGGGGGCGAACCAGACCCCGTACAATCCCGACTTCGCCGCCTGGGCCCGCGCCGCCGGCGCCGAGGGCATCACGGTGAAGAAGTCCGAGGATTTCGCCGGCGCTCTCGAGCACGCGATCAAGCTGAACAAGCCGTGCCTGCTCGACGTGCACGTCGATGCCAACGTGCGTCCGCCGGCGACCGGAACCTGGACCCTGCCGCCGATCGCGGCCAAGGAGCCGGTGTTCGGCAAGAGGGTCGTTCGCACGTCTTGAGCGCTTGCCGGCGGGCAATCGGAGGCGGAGGGGGAAGATGTCGCGCATCGTGGTAACCGGAGCGAATGGCTTCCTCGGCAGCGCGGTGGTCGCCGCGCTGGCCGCGCGCGGCGACGAGGTCACCGCCTTCGACATGGCGCAGGGCCCGGCGTTGCAGGCCGCGGCGGCGCGCTTTTCCAATCTCCGCCTAGTGTCGGGTGAGATCACCGAATGGCAGCACGTGGTCGAGGCGCTGCGCCGGACTGAGCCCGACGCGGTGGTTCATCTCGCGGCCATTGTGGGCGTGGTCAATTCGATGGCCGCGCCGTTCGCCACCATGCGGGTCAATATCGGCGGCGCGCTGAATGTGCTCGAGGCGATGCGCCTTCTTGGCCTGAAGCGCTTCGTCAACATGAGTTCGGAAGAGATTTACGGCGATTTCGAAAGCGCGCGGATCACCGAGGGCCATCCCTGCCGTCCGGCCATGCCCTACGGCATCTCGAAATTCGCGGTCGAACAGCTCGCGCGCGATTATGTCCGGCTGCATGGCATGGAATGCATCCATCTTCGCACCTGCTGGGTCTATGGCCCCGGCCTGCCGCGTCCGCGCGTTCCGAAAACCTTCATCGACGCGGCGCTCAAGGGCGAGCCGCTGCACATGGCGTCGGGCGGAGATTTCCGCGTCGACCAAGTCTATATCGATGATCTGGTGGCCGGCGTCCTGGCGGCGCTCGACAAAACGGAACATCGCTTCGACGCCTATCATATTGCGACCGGCGCCTCGCCGTCGCTGCGCGAGATCGTCGAGATCGTGAAGGAGCTGGTGCCGGGCGCCGATCTCTCGATCGGTCCCGGGCCCTATGATTTCGGCCGCGGTATTGCGACGGTGAGGAAAGGCGCGCTCGACGTTTCCCGCGCCCGCGCGGAACTCGGCTACGTGCCGAAATACGACATCCGGGCCGGCATCGCGGCCAATGTCGAGGCCACGCGCCGCGCCCTCGCCGCGACGGCCTAAGAGCCGGGCGGACGTGGCGTCCGCCTAAGGGTTCAACTGGACGCGGCTTCTGCCGCGATGCGGCCGGCGCGGCGTCCCGAGACGAACGCCCAGGCAAGGTGATGGCCGTGGCCCTTCAGCAGAAGCCCGCCTTGGCCTGTCGCGCCCGCGGCATAGAGCCCGGGAATCGGCTCGCCGTCCTCGCCTAGAACCCGATGCCGCTCGTCGACCGCGAGTCCGCCCTCGTTATGAACGAAGACGGCGCGCACCGGACCGAGTGCGGTGAAAGGCGGTTCACTTAGCGGCAGCCGCGTGCCATCGCCGCCAAGCTTCGCAATCTCGGCGTTGCGCGCGGCGACGGTTTGCTCCAGTGCCGCGCCGTCGATGCCGAGGCTTTGCCCGAGCGCCTCGAGTGTCGGCGCGGCCTTATAGACGTCGAGCCGATTGCGCCGGTAATCGGGGATATAGGCATAGGCGACGCCGGGCGCCGTCGAGACGAAATGCGGCCAGGCGCCGAACAGCTCCGCGATGCGCCGGTCGATCAGAATGTAGGCGAGCTTGTCGGGCTGGTCGGGAAGGGCGTAGGCAGGTCGGTCGCGTTCGTCGCAAAAGCGCTGCCCAGCCTTGTTGATCAGCAGGGCGCCGTGCTCGAAGAGGCCGGGCGCGGGCGCGAGCGCGGTGGTGAGAAACGCCATCATGAACGGGCGCAGGATCGCCTGTGGCATGTAGTCGAGCGCCCATTGCATGAAGTTCGCGAGGATGCGCCAGGGTGGCAACCTGCGCACCAGGGTTGCATTCGCGGGCGGGATGAAGCGGATCTCGGGGCCGAGGGCGAGATCGCCGTTCAGGATGCGGGCGCCGAGCTTGAGCGCGAGCTTCTGTCCATCGCCGGTCGCGGTGAGATTGACCGCTTCAACCTTGGCTTCCTGCGGGCCCATGTAGCGGGCCTTGAGGTCGGCGCCGTTGGTGAAATCGCCGGCGGCGAGAACGATCCCGCCGCGGGCGTCGAAACGCTGGCTGTCGCCTGCGGCATCGGTGCAGAGCAGGGCGACGACGCGGCCGCCCTCGCGCACCAGCTCGGTCGCTCGGCTGCCAGTTCGGATCTCGACGCCGATGCGGCGGGCATGGCGCTCCAGGTGATAGATGTAGGAGCGCGAGTTCGGCAGCACGTTGTGCATGCGCGGTTTCCGATGCGGCGGCTCCGGCATCGGCCCGTAGAAGCGGACGCCGACCGCCATCAGCCAGCGGAAGGCGTCCGGCACCTCGTCGCAGAGGATGCGGCGGAGATCGTCGTTGTCGCGCGCCGCAAGCGTCCCCTCAGCGAAGAGCGGCATGTCCGCCCAATGGTCGCTTGGGTTGTCTTCGATGCCGCGCTTTTTTTGGTGCGGCGTGCCGGTGGCCGAGATCGAGCCGATCGACCAGGCCGTCGAGCCGCCGAGCTCCGGGTTCTTCTCCAGAAGGACAACGCTCTTGCCCGCGGCGCGGGCCTCGATCGCGGCGGCGAGACCGGCGCCGCCGCCGCCGACCACGATCACATCGAAGGTTGTGCAGAAGCTGTCCCTTGCCATCGCCCGCCGTTTTCCTCTGGTCAGTCGTTTCCGGTGTTGGAAATTTCCTACCGGTTACTTCCGGCAGCGGTGTGCCCGGCGCTGGTGCCGGCAATCTTGCCAAAGACCGCGCCGGCCATCAGGCCGGTGCCGCCGGGATAGTTGAAATAGAAGATTCCGCCCACCATCTCGCCCGCGGCATAAAGTCCGGGAATGGGATCGCCCTCGGTATCGACCACCTGGGCGTCGCTGTTCACGCGCACGCCGCCGAAGGTGAAGGTGATGCCGCAGGTCACCGCATAGGCCTCGAAGGGCGGTTCCTCGATGGTATTGGCCCAGTTCGACTTCGGGATCGCGAGGCCCTTGGTGCCACGGCCGTCCTTGATATTGGGGTTAAAGGGGACGTCGGTCTTGACCGCCGCGTTATAGGCCTTGACGGTCTCGAGCGCGCGCTCCGGATTCACGTCGTCGAGCTTCTGCACCAGCTCTTCGATGGTGTTCGCCTGTACCTTGGTGACTTGGCGGATACGGTATTCGTCGCGCAGGAGATGTAGCACCTTGCGGTCGAATACCTGCCAGGCGAACTGGCCCGGTTGGTTCAGCACCACGCGGCCGTATTTGGCATAAGTGTAGTTGCGGAAGTCGGCGCCTTCGTCGACGAAGCGCTCGCCGTTCGCGTTCAGCATGATGCTGAACGGATAGCTGTGCTTCTGGAAGCCGTCGCCGACGGCGAGATCGCCGAAGGCCGGCGCGTTGCGGTCCCAGCCGACCGCGTGGCAGCCCGACCAGTTGCCGAAGGGCATGGCGCCGGCATCGAGCGCCATGCGGATGCCGTCGCCGGTGTTGTAGCTGGTGCCGCGCACCTTGGCCAAATCCCAGCCCGGGCCGAGATAGCGAGTGCGCCATTCGGTATTGGCCTGGAAGCCGCCGGCAGCGAGCACCACCGCATTACACGTTACTTCCTGGGTGTGGCCTTCCTGGCGGATGCGGATGCCGGTGACGCCGTTGTCGCCCGAGATCAGACCCAAGGCGCGGGCGCGATAGGCGATGGTGATGTTGTTGCGCTTCGCCGCTTCGGTGAGTGCGTCGACCAAACCCGGCCCGCCGCCCACGGCCTCGACCGTCAAGCCGCCCCAGAACTTGAACTTGCCCTCGACCTTGAACGCCTGGCGGCCGTAGATCGGCGCGAAGCGCACGCCCTTCGAGCGCATCCAGCGAATGGTGTCGCGGCTATTCTTGACCAGAAGCTCGCACATGTCGGGATCGGTGCGGTATTCGGTGACCCGCGCCATGTCGTCGAAGAAATTCTCTTCCGTGTAGCGGCCGAAGTCGGTGATTGCGATCATTTCCGGCGAGAGATCGGGCATCAGTTGCAGGAGATCGTCGACGCCGTCGTAGACGCAACGGATCGCGCCTGCGGTGAAGCGGCTGTTGCCGCCGGATTCGCTCTCCGGCGCGCGCTCCAGAACCAGCACCGAGACGTTGTTTTCGGCTGCGGCCAGCGCCGCGCAGAACGCCGCATTGCCACCGCCCACCACCACCACATCAACTGCTTTCGGCAACATGTTCTCTGATCCTTCGTTTCGACTTTGATTGTTCAATTCGTCACGGCCGAGCCGCGGACAAAGCCCATGCCGGCGAGCTTCTTGGCGCTCTCCGCAATGTCCCGGCCGGGGTCGTTGCTGATGATTTCGAGCATGGCAGGTTCCTTATAGCCGATTTCCGCCAGGACCGGCGGCATCTCGGCGAAGGGAACGATGCCGCGGCCGACTGGATCGTGGCGATAGACCTCGCGCGTCGTGTCGGAGAGGTGGACCAGGCGCAGCCGGTCCTTGACGCGGCGCAATCCCGCTGCTGGCGGATCGCCGGCGAAGACCGCGTTGGCGAGATCGTAGACGATGCCGATGTCGCGGTTTCCGTAGCGCTCCAGCGCCGCCATCATGCTCTTGGCGTCGGGCAGGAAGGCGATCGGCAGGTTTTCCAGTGCGATGGTCGTGCCGGCGCGCGCCGCCACCGGCGCCAGGCGATCGAAGGCGGTGAAAAGATGGCCCAGCATGGTCTCGGCCGGAAGCGGGAACAGCGGATTCGGTTTGCCCGGCCCGATGAGCACCGTGGCGATGCCGAGATCGCCGGCGAGCTCGAGCGCTTCCGCGATGCGATCCAGAGAATAGGCGCGCATTTCCGCAGTTGCCGCGCCGATATTGATGTCGATGTTCGGCATGTTAAGGGTGATGACGCGAAGGCCCTCGGCGGCAGTGAAGCGGCGGAGCGCTTGGCGCGCGGCCGCATCCAGCTCCGCCGGCCAGAGATGCCCCGGGAACAGCATCAACTCGAAGGCGTCATAACCCTCTGCGGCAAAATGGTGGAGAAAGTCTTCCGCCCGATGGCTGAGGATGTAGGAGTAGCTGTTGACGGCGAATGGGCGGCTGGCGGTCATGTCGCGGTTCCTGGGTAGCGCGTGGTGCGCCGGATTGCGGCTTCGGCGCACTCGTTGGACTTATTATTTCACAGTACCGCATTGGAAGCCATATCGCCGTAAGCGTGAATCTCTGGAGAACATCCGATATGTTCCATGGAATAACGCCAAAACCCGTGATTTCGCAGCAGTTCGGGGCAAGACATAGAGAAGGCCGTGGCCATTTATCCGACATTATAAATTGACTTTTTGCATACACGGATACTAACGTTTCTCCTCTAGGAGGCGAGCCGCCGAGGGGGCGCGGCGGCTCACTCCACCCCAACCGGTTGACGCAGCGAGGTGGTGATGGCCGAACTCAAGGGGGCGGCGGCGGCGCCCGCCGAAATCAAGATGCTTATCGGCGGCGCCTGGCGGCGTGGCGGCGCGCTGCAGCCGGTGATAGACCCCTACCGCGGCGAGACCGTGACGATGGCGCCGGAATCGACGGCGGGCGACCTCGACGACGCGCTTGAGGCTGCGGTCGCCGCCAAGACTAAGATGGCGGCCATGCCGGGCTATGAGCGCGAGGCGCTGTTGAACCGGGTCGCCGAGTTGATCGACGCGCGCGCCGGTGAGATCGCCGAGGTGATGACGCGCGAAACCGGCAAGGCGATCAAGGATGCCCGCGCCGAAGTGGTGCGTTCGCAGGACACGGTGCGGCTCGCGGCCGGCGAGGCCATCCGCATCGAAGGCCAGCACGTGCCCTTGGACGGCAGTGCCATGGGGGCTGGCAAGGTCGCGATTCTGTTGCGCTTTCCGGTCGGCGTCGTGGCCGGGATCACGCCCTTTAACGCGCCTTTCAACCTGGCCTGTCACAAGATCGCGCCGGCGCTCGCCGCCGGCAACGCGATTGTCCTCAAGGCGCCGCCGCAATCGCCGGGCGTGGTGGCCAAGCTGGTCGAGCTTTTTGTCGAAGCGGGAGCGCCGGCAGGCGCGGTCAACCTGCTGTTCGGCAACGCCGTTGGCCCCTTGCTGGTGCGCGATCCCCGGGTCGATTTCATCAGCTTCACCGGGTCGAGCCGAGTCGGCGCCGAAATCAAGGCGGCGTCCGGCTTGAAGCGGGTCGCGCTCGAACTCGGCGGCACGGGTCCGACGATCGTGCACGCGGACGCGTCGATCGAGGAGGCGGCGCCGATCTGCGCGCGCAATTCGATGCGCCTCGCCGGGCAAAGCTGCATTTCGGTGCAGAACGTCTATGTCCACGACAGCCTCTATGACGGCTTCGTCGCGCAGCTCGTGGCCGAGGTGAAGAAGCTGAAGCTCGGCGACCCTCTGGACGAGGCGACGGACGTCGGCACCCTGATCGACGCCGCGGCGGCGAAGCGGGTCGAGCATTGGGTCAAGAGCGCGGCGGCCGGCGGTGCCAGGGTGCTGACCGGGGGCAGGCGCCACGGCGCGCAAATCGAGCCGACCGTGCTCGCCGACGTCACGCCCGCCATGCACGTCGTCTGTGACGAGGTCTTCGGCCCGGTGGTGAGCGTGCAGCGCTACGGCGATCTCGATCCCTTGCTCGCCGCCATCAGCGGCGCGCCCTACGGTCTTCATTGCGGCATCTTCACCAAGTCGCTGGAAACCGCGATGCATGCCGTCCGCGCGCTCAAGGTCGGCGGCGTGATCGTCAACGGCTCCTCGACCTGGCGCACAGACCAGCTGCCCTATGGCGGCATCAAGGCGAGCGGCATCGGCCGCGAGGGACCGCGTTACGCCATACGCGACATGACCGAAGAACGGCTGGTCGTTTTCAACTTGTAGCGGGCGGGTGCGACCGCGGATCGATCGGGCCTATGAATCTGGCCGGCGTCCGATATGATGAAAAGCGGTGCCTGTCGGGGATCGGGCGGCGGGGCGGGATGCATGGACAAGCCGGGACGGCTCGGCCGGCGCGCCGCCGGGCGGGACGGAACCGACCGCGGAATGGAAGCATGCGGGGATAATGGATAAGACGGTGCAGGACGACAAGGCGACAAGCGAATCGGGTGGCGAGACGAGCCGCGAGCGTGGCGGCATCCAGTCGATCGAGCGGGCCTTCGCCATTCTGGAAGAGGTCGCGCGCCATCGCAACGGCATGAGCTTGGCCGAGCTTTCGAAGCGGATTGGGCTTCACAACAGCACCACCTTCCATCTCGTTAAGACCATGGTCTCGCTCGGCTATGTTCAGCAGATGCGGGATTCGAAGCGGTATCGCATCGGCCGCCATCTCTTTACCCTGGCCGCCGGCGCCTTGGACGAGATCGAGCTCGTGCGGCTGGTGACGCCGGTGCTCGAGCGCCTGACCGAGGTAAGCGGCGAATGCGCTCATTTCGCCGTTCGTTCCGGCGACAAGATCGTGGTGCTGGCGAAGACCACCGGCACGGGCCTGTTTCAGGTCGCGGATCCGGTCGGCGTCTTGCGCCCGGCCCATAGCACCGCGCTCGGCAAGGTGCTTCTCGCGGCCTTGGGGCCGGAGCAGATCGAGCGCTATCTCGCGACCCATGAGTTGGCGCGCTATACGCCGAAGACCATCGTCGAACGCGAGGCGTTGGCGCGCGAGATCGGCGAGGTGCGCCGCAACGGCATCGGCTTCGATGACGGTGAGTTCGATGCCGAGGCGCGTTGCGTCGCCGTGCCGGTGCGCGATTTCACCGGCCAGGTGATCGGCGCCATCGGCATTTCGGGGCCGATCTGGCGGCTCTCTATTCAGGCGTTGCAGGAGAAGGCGAACCAAGTGCGCGACGCGGCCGCCGATGTTTCGCGCACGCTCGGGTTTGTCGCCGAGGGGACTGCGGCCGCCACCGCCTAACGCACGATGGATTTGGGTCGAATGGACCTAAATTCATGCGCCAAGTCGTTGTGCGTGAGATTCGAGGCGGCGGAAAATCCGCCGCAATTCCGTCCGATAATCCGAAATCTCTGGAATCAAGTTCCTGCGAAGGCCGTGCGTTGGCATCGCCGAGGTTTGGCATAAGGCAGCGGGAAACTGAGCCTGACGCCCAGGTATCGGCGTCCCTGGTGGCCGGATTCCGCAATCATTGTCTTGAAGGTGTTTGATTATCGTGGCATAAGAATTTACGATGTGAAATTAGCCGGGAGCGCTGAAGGCCATCGTGATTTGGCGATGCCGTAGCCACGCCGGCGCGCATGACGAGAACAAACAAAATCGAAACTCGGCCGGCGCCAGCCGGTCGCGACCAGGAGAAAATGCCATGACACGGAAGGACGTATCGCGGGCCTTTGCTTGGGCCGGCCGGTTCGCCGTTACCGCTCTTGCGGCGCTCACCTTTGTCGCCGGCGGGGCGCCGGCCGCCGCGGCGGCGCCGAGCGGAAAGCCGATCAAAATCGGACTTTCTCTGACCCTGACCGGCCCTTATTCGCCGCCGGCGGTTTTCGAGCTTCAGGGCTATGAGCTTGCGGCGAAGGAAATTAACGCCAGCGGCGGTTTGCTCGGCCGCCCAGTCGAGCTCGTCAAGTACGACGACCAGGGCAACCCCTCGACCGCGGTGCAGCTTTATCAGAAGCTTCTCACCGACGACCATGTCAACCTTCTGCTCAGCCCCTATGAAACCGATCTGACCTCCGCCGTGGCGCCGATCGTGAACCGCGCCAAGGTGGTGATGATGTGCCTTGCCGCCAATCCCGGCGCCTTCCGCGGCCAGTATCCCTATCTGATTCAGGCGATGACGCTGACGTCCCGCTACATGGTGCCGGCGATCGATCTCGCCGCCGCCAAGGGCTACAAGACGATGGCGCTTCTGGTGCAGAACACCCAGTTCCCGCAGGATCTCGCCAAGGGCATCCGCAAGGAGGCCGCGCGCAAGGGTATCAAGATCGTCTTCGATCAAGACTACGCGCCAAACACCACCGATTTCAGCGCGCTGGTGCTGAAGGCCGGCGCGACCCATCCCGACGTGATCTTCGGCGCCACCTATCTCGCCGATGCTGAGGGCATCATGCGGGCCGCCAAGGCGCAGAACGTCAACGCCAAGATGTACGTGTTCAGCATCGGTCCGGTCGAGCCGCAGTTCTATACCGGCCTCGGCCCGGTGGCAGAAGGCGTGTTCGGCACCACCCTTTACTTCCATACCCTGAAGACCAACGGCAATACCGAGTTCGTCAAGGGCTTCCAGGGGATGTTCCATCGCCTGCCCGACTATCACGCGGCCGTGGCCTACGCGAGCCTGAAGATTCTCGCCAATGCCGTGAAGAAGGTCGGCAGCCTCAATGAGGCCAAGATCCGCAACGCCATTCTGAAAACCTCGGTCGGCACCGTCGCCGGCCACTTCCAGGTGAGCAAGACCGGCATGCAGATCGGCTATTCCAGCTACGCACTGCAGTGGCAGCACGGTCAACAGCAGCTGGTATGGCCCAAAGCCTTCCAGACCGCCAAGCCGATGCTGCCTCATCCGGCGTGGAAGTAGCGTATCCTGTGCGTTCCCGCGCCGCCCGAGTCGCTCGGGCGGCGCGCCTCGCTTCCCGAGGCTGCCGGAGGGCCCGGCCGCGCGGGCTTGATCGACCTATCGCCGATTTATCTCGATGATCGCCACCTTTGTCGCGCTTCTGATCCTGGGTCTTTTGTGGGGAGGGGTTTACCTCCTCATGGCCGAGGGCCTCAACTTGATCTACGGGGTGATGAAGGTCGTCAATCTTGCCCATGGCGACTTCATCGTCCTTGGCGGACTGGTGGCCTTCTCGCTGTTTGGCGCCTTTCACATCACGCCGTTGTTGTCCTTTCCGCTCGCGGCGCTGCTGCTTTTCGGCCTCGGCGCGCTGGTCCAGGTCGGCGTTCTTGAGCGCATCACCATCGCCGGGCCGGAAGGCGAGCTGCGCACGCTGCTCGCCACCTTCGGCCTGTCCTACGTCGTCGCCAACGCGAGCTTTCTCCTGTGGGGCTCGCAGTTCCAATCCATTCCCTATTTGCAGGGCGCTTTGCAGTTCGGCGCGGTCGCCGTGCCGGAAGGCCTGCTCGTCTCCTCGCTTTGCGCCTTCGCCGTCGCGCTGCTTGTCCATCTCTGGCTCACCGCGACGATGACCGGGCGCTCGGTGCACGCGACGGCGCAGTCAAGCCTCGGCGCCGCAGCCTGCGGGCTCAACGTCCGCCGCATCCGCATGGTCACCTTCGCGATCGGCTCGGCTATGGCGGGCGGCGCCGGCGCGCTGGTCATCGCGCTGATTCCGTTCCAGACCTCGAGCGGCGGCGATCTGACCGTCCAGGCCTTTACGCTGATCGCGCTGGGCGGGCTCGGCAATTATCTCGGCGCCTGGCTCGCCGCCGAGTTGCTCGGCCTGACGGAGGTCTTCACGCAGTATTACTTCGGTTCAGACGCGGCGAGCGCGGTGGTCTACGCCGTCTTCATCGGCGTCCTGGTGTTCCGGCCGCAAGGGCTTCTCGGTCGCGCGGGTCGGGTATGACAGGCCGTATCGTCGAATGGGGCATCTTCGCGGCGCTGGTCGCGGCCGGTGTCGGCGTTGCTATCTTTGGGTCGGGCTATTACGCCCAGACGCTGTTCACCGCGACCATGCTGATTTTACTCGCGGTAGGGTGGAACGTGATCAGCGGCTTCACCGGCTACGTTTCCTTCGGCCAGGTGAGCTTCTTCGGTCTCGGCGCCTATGTCGCGGCGCTGGTGATGATCCACTTGGCAGCGCCTTGGTATGTCGCGGCGCCGGTCGCGGCGCTCGCCGGCATCGCCGTCGCCCTGCCGCTCGGCCTGATCATGCTGCGGCTGAACGGCATCTTTTTCGCGCTCGGCATGTTCGGTCTCGCCCGTATCATGGAGATCATCGCAAGCTCGCTCGGCATCACCGGCGGGCCGATGGGCACGACGGTTCCGGTGGCGCAGTCGGTCAACCAATGCGCCCTGGTCATGGTTCTGGTGGCGGCGGCGGCGCTGATCGGGAGCTACCGCCTGATGCGCTCGCGGCTCGGACTCCGGTTGATGGCGATCCGCGACGACGCCGTCGCGGCGGAAGCCTCCGGCGTCAATACCTGGACCATCAAGGTCGTGGCCTTCTGCATCAGCGCCGGTATCGCCGCCATCGGCGGCAGCCTCTATGTCTGGAACGTCGGCTATCTTGATCCGAGCAGCGCCTTCACGGGGACCATCGAGCTGCAGACCATTCTGATCGTCCTCACCGGCGGCATCGGCACCGTCTGGGGACCGTTGATCGGCGGCATCGTCATCGCGGCGCTCTCGACCGCGCTGTGGGCGCGCTTCCCGATGGAGGAGCAGATCGTCCTCGGTGCCCTGATCATGTTCATCGCCGTGGTCATGCCGGGCGGCCTGATGTCGGCGGTGAGCCGGCTCGGCTGGCTGAAGCGGGCGCCGATCTGGGGTCCGCCGGTCGATCCGACGACGCTGCCGCCGGCGGCCACAGATGAGGCGACGTCAGGGCCAGCGGCGGCAAGGCGCGAGCCGGTTCTCAGCTGCCGCGGGCTCGGCATCCGCTTCGGCGGCGTGGTCGCGGTCAAAGACGTGGACGTGACTGCCTATCCGGCGGAAATGCTCGCCATCATCGGCCCGAACGGCGCCGGCAAGTCGACGCTCTTCAACCTGATTTCGTCTTTTGCTTTGCCGAGCACCGGCGACGTGTCGTTCGCCGGACGTAAGGTTTCCGGCCTACCGGCCCACGCGCTGGCGCGCAGCGGCATTGCCCGCACCTTTCAGACCAGCCGCCTGTTCCCGCTGCTCACCGTGTGGGAGACGGTGCTGCTGGCCGCCTCGTCGCTGCATGCGAGTCGGGCCGAGGGGGTGGCGGCGACGACTCGCATCCTCGCCGAAGTCGGCCTCCTGGAGCATTGGGCCGAGTTTCCGGATACCCTCTCTCCCGGCCGTCAGCGGCTGCTCGAGATCGCGCGGGCGCTGGCGCTGAAGCCCCGGGTTCTGCTGCTCGACGAGGCGATGGCCGGCATGTCGGCGCATGAGATCGCGCGCGTTCACGCGGCCCTCAGGCACGCCATGGCGCAAGGCACCGCGATCATTGCCATCGAGCACGTGCTGCCCGCCATCGCGCCGCTGGCGCGCCGCGTGCAGGTGCTCGATTTCGGCCAAACCATCGCCGAAGGCATTCCGCGCCAGGTCTTGAGCAATCCGACGGTTATCGAAGCCTATATGGGCGCCGATTACGAGGAGCCGGCCCATGGCGCCGCATGACATCCTGAGCCTGGAAAACGTCTCGGCGGGCTATGGCAAGGTTGGCGTCCTTCATGACGTGAACCTCAAGCTCGGCGCCGGGGATACGCTTGCGGTGGTAGGTGCGAACGGGGCCGGGAAGTCGACCACCATGGGGTGCGGGTGGTCGGCCCGCGGCGGCTGGCGTCGGAGCTTCCCCGCCACGCAAACCAGCTGTTCTCCCGCCATGTCACCAACTCCCCTGCGTATCTGACCGGAACCGGTTTCGGGTGGGACGACACGCATCAGCTCACCCTGCCTGACGACGAGCTGGTGGTGCGCACCGCGCTGGTGCATGACGGCGCCGTGCTGCACTCAGGCCTCAAAAAACGTATGGACGAAAGGGGTGCCTTGAATGTCACTCGCAGCTGAACTTTACATTTTTGTGCTGGCAGTCCTGGCCGGATTTCAAGTGATTTCCAAGGTGCCTTCCATCCTGCACACGCCGTTGATGTCCGCGACCAATGCCATCCACGGTATCATTTTGGTAGGCGCGCTGATTTTGGCGTTTTCGGTACAGGGCGGCGCTGCCTTTGTCATCGCCCTTGTCGCCGTGCTGTTCGCCACGGTAAACCTGGTGGGCGGCTTCGTGGTGACCGACCGGATTTTAGGTATGTTCCGGTCTGACCGGGAGGGAGCGGCCCGGTGAGCATCCTCGAACAAGTCTTGTACATGGTCTCGGCCACCGCTTTTGTGCTTGGCGTCCGGCTGATGGGGTCGCCCGCCTCCGCGCGGCGCGGCAACTGGCTCTTGGCGTTTGGCATGGCCGTAGCGCTGGCCACAACGCTGGTTTACGTACCGCATTTCGGCCACATGGTGGATGTGGTGATAGTGGTGGGGGCCGGTGCGGTCCTCGGGACATGGTCGGCCCGGCAGGTTCGCATGACCGCCATGCCGCAGATGGTGGCGCTGTTCAACGGACTGGGAGGCGGTGCCGCCGCCCTGGTGGCGGCCGGCGGCTGGTCTGGCGCATCGGGGGTTGCGGAGTGGCTGGCTCTTGTCACCATGATCTTGGGGTCGCTGAGTTTTGGAGGCAGTGCGATTGCCTTTTTGAAGCTGCAAGAGTGGCTCAAGTTGAGAAGTCAGGGC
>OFHJ01000040.1_pt1 | contig 49820 bp, 58 predicted proteins | sample 1522001 | NCBI WGS metagenome assembly OFHJ01 (sample SAMEA2464838, study PRJEB22497) | soil metagenome | biome: Grassland; feature: Farmland; material: Clay | place: Australia | collected 2013-02-01 | depth 1.2 m | reverse complement strand
TTCTGCCGCTTCGCGTCAGACTGCGCGGCGAGGAGGCGATTGACGAAAAGACAGAGCGAGAGCAATGAAGGCTGGCAGAACCACTTAACCCATCAGGAAATCTGTCCTAAGAACCGAAGCCACCCGTGAGCTGATGAACTCGGGGGAGACCTCCGTGCCGTACTGTTCGGTGAGAAAGCCCTGAATCTCCCGCACCGTCATGCCGCGGGCATACATCGCGATGATCTTGTCATCGAAGCCGGTGAAGCGCCGCTCGTGCTTCGGGATCAGCAGCGGATCGAAGCTGCCCTCACGGTCGCGGGGAATGTCGATGCGCAGAGGACCGTCTTCGGTCAGCACCGTCTTGGCGCTCGTCCCGTTGCGGTGATTGCTCGCCTCCTCGGGCTTCTCAGCGCCGGGAACGTAGCCGAGGTGGTGGGAGAGCTCCGCTCCCAGGCAACGCTCGATCAGGGCCTATTTAAACGCCTTGGACGCGGCATTGACCGCATCGGCGCTCATCGGACCCTTGACGATCTGGTCGATCAGCTCAGGGGGAATGCTAGGCAGGGCGACATCGGCCGCCAGGTTCTTCTTGCGTGGAATACGTGGCATAAGTGCTCCAGGTTCTCATGCTATGCCTCGCACACAAAATTTATGACACTCTCGTCGCGAACCGCATTGGCGTTGGCCAGGGTGTTGCGAGAGACCTGTCCACGGATGCCCATGTGGTAGATCCGCTCGGCTTGCGAGCGCAGGCACGCCTCGATGTCGCGCAGACTCTCGCGAAACGTTAGCTGCGCAAACGCCATGCACAGGTACTGATCCCGGCACGTGAAGCTCTTGACCTTGTGGTTGCCTCCGTACCGTGCCACGCAGCGCTCGAAAACCATCGGCGGCAGGTGATCCATCAGCTGCGCAAAGACCAGCTTGCCCGTGTGCATCGTCACGAGCCCCGGAACCCCGTTCCGCGGCCACGATGGCACCTTCCGAGGTCGAAATCGTTAACACCTCGAAAACTACGATTTTCACAAGTCCGTCAATCACTTATGCGCTTCTGGTTGATCAACGTTGGGACAGCCCTGACATGAACACATTCTTACTAATAGCACACTTGAGAAACTCGACACTGAAACGCCGATAGGGGCACCCGCGCAATCCAGGTCCCAAGAAATCCCGCACGGTAATCCCCCCACACTACATACATTCGACTCTTGGACATCGAAATGTCCTGAACGTCATCACCAAAGTTTCCATCATTACGATAATAATTCCTCCCTGGCGACCGCGCGCTACTGATTCGAAGTGGCGCGCTGAATGATCGACCACCATCAGTCGAAATTACACCCCAAATATCGTAAGAATAATTTGCGTAAACAGCCCTCCAAATTACTCCCAACACACCCCATCGGGAATACTCAAGCCAAGGCTTCACGAGCCAATTTGCCCGCGAAGTCCCGGCGATAGAAACAAACCTGGACCACGTACGCCCAAAGTCATTAGTTGTAGTGATCTCGTAATGTGGAACAGGTCCGCCGACAAATTCCAATACCGAATATCGTCCCGCTACTGTCGGATCTGCAGCGATATTTCCCACTGCATGGTTCCAACCTCCCGGAATCAAAAAACTTCCACGAGATCCAACTCGAACATTTCTCATGACGTGACGAAAAAACGTATGGCCTGCATTATTACTGATTCCAAACACCTCACAGGGGCACTTGGCATGTTGCCCCTCCGGAACAGACGATGCCACATAAATCTCTGCAAGCTTGCCGTGTCCTGCTGCGAAAGATGCACGCCCCAACTGCGGCCACTGAGAATTATCTGCCGCGTAGATTGTCCCCCAACTCCGACCGTCATCGTGAGATGCAGTGAAGTATGACTCGAGGCGCCATTTTGCACCCTCTCCTGCAGGCGCCGCAGTCTGCCCTCCAGAGTCAGTCAGATACACAATGCCGGCCTGATCGTCAAATGTAAGGAACGGTCTGTCCCACGGAGAATTTCCACCTAATCTTGGTTTAAGGCCTTTTGCGAACAAAGGATAAGGCGGCCTGTTAAATGAATTAACGCCGTTCACCCTCTCACTCCAAATTCTACCGTGATCATCAGAAACCAAATTGGCGGATTCTCCAAAATACGGAGGTGTGGCCTCCCTGGGTTCGCAACCCGCGATAAACGTTCCCGTCTTTGACACGCCAACAAACGGATCCGGACAACGGACGAATTGGCCGTCCAATATTGGTAGATGACTGACATGCCAAGTTCGCCCCGCGTTATTGGTCACACCAACCCAAGTAATTGTTGACCCAGGGACCTGGTGGTATTTATCAGTCATGTGCGTTGTAACCGGCGGATGATAACCAGGCAACGCCTGCAGACTACCCATCCCCACTACAACAATATTCTCGGGGTCTTTCGGGTCAACGGCAACCATGGGCTCTCCCGCCCCGCGCGTCGCATTTCCGAGCACCAGATACTGATCGATAGTCGGTTTAACAGCGGGCGGGGGCGTTGGTCTGCTTTGTCCCCAAGCTGGTGCAATTAGGAGCGCCCAAATGCACAGGAAATACCCTACCGACCGGTGATGTCTACAAGCTCTGCTTGCCATGCCACCCCCCCCTGTCAAACTCTTAAATTAAGGAATAAGTTGTTTCAATTAACGCACCGACCGACTAGTTTCGTTGGCGCGCGATCGTGAGTTCATCGCCCTTAGCTACAGCGCCTGGGAAGCGGAACTTCCGGGCACTTCCAATTTCACCCTATCGCTCTTACCACGCGACTGCGCGTCACCCGTAAATTCAGACTCATTGGTGCACGATAAATGTCCACGCGGTCAGTCAAAGCTCTCTCTCCCCTAATTTGCGACACTCCGCACAGTCCACGCCTTGACTCTCGTTCACCTCAATCTTCGCTTCACCCTGTTATGTCCAAAAACTGCTCCACCTCGCTACTCAGAGACCTTCGGATGTGATGTACGCAGCGCATGAACGACCCTAAACGCCGTCGAGCAACACGTAGCGCTTCCAGGTCTGTGGAGTGCGGGGCATCAGGAAGCAACGCATATATCCGCTGCGCAAACCCGTTGAATCGTTATACGTGCCATGCTTCAGACGACACAAGCATCGTCTCCCTTTGGGCCATATTCGAGCAGGTCCCCTACAATGTAATTCCAGCTAATTTCATTGCTTCAAAATTCCAGATTGTCGTGTCCATCCGACTTGCATACCAACCGCAAGGACAGCATGCGTCTCAGAACATCGTCCTTCAGAACGAAATGATGTCTAATCGCAGCAGAAATGTGTACTAGTAACACTAACCCAAGAGAAATGGCCAGCCAAAAGTGGATCTTAAACATTATACGCGACAGACTTAGGTTCCTTATCGCAAAGGTAGGAAGACCCACCAAGCCGAACCATGTAACGTCAAATCCATGTGCCGCAGATCCCAGCCACCCGCTCAACGGCATTGCAAATAGGATCGCGTACAGTGTGAAGTGCGAGACTTAGGCCAACGTGTACTCGTATGGCTGTAGACCACCGTGATACACCGGAACGGGATTTGCCATGCGCCAGCTCAGCCGAATTGCGGTTAAAGTAAACACTGTAATACCAATAGATTTGTGCCAACCAAGCAACGTGTATATTTTCCATCGCGCGTCGGTTGACTCTGCAGCAAGTGCAAGAGTCACCTGCAGTATCACCAGACAGGCAATCACCCAGTGAAAACATTGTGAAATCAATCCCCAACGCTCTGCACTGTTCCTAAAACTCATCTCGCTCGCCAGTTTGTTGCTTCCGCTATTAACACAAAATATTCCAGAAACCTACTGCCGCACCCTATAGTATACGAGTATACGTTGACAACACTTTACGTTAGGCACCTTCCGACTATGCGCAGACAGCCACATATCTCAGGCGTGATTACACTTTCTCCAAAGTGCGTGCCGGCCACAAGCCTTATCGGAATTTTGCTCAGCCGGAGGATTGCACCCACGCACACGACGCTTCCGTTCTTGCGCTGCCAGTGGAATTTTGCTCACGAAGCAGCGTCTGAGTCGGCGCGCAAATCATTTATTCATTACGCTCAAATCCCAAAGGAAGTCCCACCTCAGCAACGAAGCCAAAAAGCTCTTCAGTCGGCATCGCGCTTTCAAGTATTTTCCGCACCTCTAGCAGCTTTTTAATGTCTATGCCTGTGCTAATGCCCATTGCTTCCAACATAAAGACCAAATCTTCCGTAACCACATTACCGGTCGCACCCGGTGCCCACGGACACCCCCCTAAACCACCAAGCGAGCTATCGAACGTCGTTACACCTATCTCAAGGCCCGCTAACACATTGGCCAAACCCAGGCCACGCGTGTTGTGCATGTGAAGCCCTGAAAACGCAGATTTCCCAATCGCGTTAGTGACACGTTGCACAAGGTTTTTGACTTGAGCCGGATTTGCATATCCTGTTGTATCCGAGAGCCCTACTTCATCGCATCCAGCCTCCATAAGCATTTCCGCGAGACGCAAGACTTTATCTGCCGGAATTGGCCCTTCATAGCTGCAGCCAAAGGCGGTTGATATCCCACCCTCTAACTTCGGGCGCTGTCCGCAGGACGTCTCTCTCATGAGCTGTGCAATTCCTCGCACTTCCTCGAACATCTGCTCAGGTGTACGCCTCACATTCCTCGCTAAGTGTGTATCCGATGCAGAGAACGGCAACGTGATCTTGTGCACTCCAGCCGCAACAGCCGCCTGCGCACCTCTGAGATTTGGAACAAGAACAGCCACAGTCAACCCAGCAATATGGCGTGCGTGTGACACAAGGTCCGCCGTATCTGCGAGCTGCGGCAACAGCCTTTTTGAAACAAAGCTTCCAACTTCAATTTCACGAACACCCGCCGCGGCCTCAGCAGAGATCCACGCCTTCTTCGCTTCAAGGGGCATCATCGATTTGACGCTTTGCAGTCCATCTCGTGGACCCACCTCACTTACCAGGACGTCAGACTTAGGTCGCACCACAGCACTCCTTCAGTCAGTTGCCACGTGCGAAAGCTTTTTACCAGGAGAATAAATGTCCAGAATGTTCCAGTGCCCCGTCGTCGGCGTCGGATTATTCTTCATCGGCACATCTATTAAATAAGGCCGATTGATTGCGAGGGCCGTTTTTAGCGCCGGACCAAACTCAGCTGCCGAACGAATCCTTACTGCCTCACAGCCGTAACCACGGGCGATTTCGGCATAATTGGGGCGAATGCTATCCCATCCACACTCGGACCCAGGGAATACCGTGCCCAATGTCAATCCAAAATGCGCCTGTTGCAACCCTGCGATGGTACCGTACGCGTTATTATTCATCACGATCCAAACTATAGCGAGATTCTGCTCAACTGCAGTAGCAAGCACAGATGGATTCTGTCCGAACCCACCGTCCCCTACTAAAGAGACGACAGTGCGCCCTGGAGCAGCCAACTTTGCGCCAATTGCAGCCGGCGGACCAAATCCCATAGTGGCGTACCCGCCCGGCGTCAAAATGCTTCCTGGTGTGAAGATCGGAAATTGCTGTCCAACGCCATTTTTATTCCACCCGACATCCGTTGTAATGATGGAGTCACGTGGTACCAAATTCCGGGTTTCGTACAAGATGCGTTCTGGCATCATTGGAAACGCGTTGCTTTCCTGCATAGCCGTATTTGACTTGGAAAATTCGTCGCGAAACTTCCGTATTTCATTTTCCACCTGTGGACGTCTTATGCCCTCCGGGAACATCTCGTGCGCAATACTACACAACGTCTTAAGAGCAAGCTTTAGATCTGCGACAACACCAATTTCGGTCGGGAAATTCCTGCCAATTTCCATTGGCTCAATATCAATGTGCGCGAGTCGGGTCGGCGGAATGTTGAACGTAAAGTCACGATACCACGAGCTGCAATCCGCTTCCTTGAAGCGAGTGCCCAAGCCCAGCACCCAATCGGCCTTCATGACTGCTTGATTAACGAGTTTTGTGCCCCAGAACCCGCTCATACCTAACACTAATGGATGATCATCCGGAAGCACTCCTTTTCCCATTAAGCTATGTGCGACCGGAATACCCATATGATCAACAAAACTACGCAATTCATTCATGGCGCACGCAACGATCACGCCACCACCAGCGTAAATTACCGGTTGGGTTGCTTCTCCTAACGCCTTAACAATTTCTCGCGCTGCGTTTATATCGATATTAGGTCGACGCAGCTCGTTGAACGGAAGTTCGAATTGTTCCTGGAGTGCTGTCGAAACCGGAGCTGAAAACACATCCATCGGCACGTCCACCAAGACCGGCCCGGGTTGCCCGCTTTCTGCCAGCTGAAACGCCTTCCTAAGGATTTCGGGAAATAGTTCTGCTCGATCGACACGCCACGCCCTTTTGACAAATGGACGAAAGATCTCAAATTGTGATCCATCAGCATGAAGATTAATTTCTTGGTGTGGGTGCTTGCCAAAATAGTGCGCGGGGACGTCGCCTGCAATGACCACCAATGGTGTGCAATCCAGGGCGGCGTTGGCGACCCCGGTTGCCGCGTTCGTTAGACCAGGACCCAAATGGGTGAGCACAACAGCGGCGCGTCGATCAATACGAGCATACCCGTCTGCGGCATGCGCTGCGACCTGCTCGTGACGCACATTAATGAAATTAATACTACTTCCTTCGAGCGCTGACAACACCGCAATGTTCGTGTGTCCGCACAGACCAAAAACATGACGTATGCCCCGGCGCTCAAGAAAGCGGACCAAGTGGTCAGCGACAGTATTTCGGTTCAATCAATCACCTCAGCATTGAAGAACTCTCCAAAGAGTTCCTGCTCAGATGGACGATCCTCGGGGATCGGACGGCTGACCCAAGTAGTCTGCATAAAGTGCTTCAAGTGAATGTTTTCATTAGTGATGTTTCCACCCCAAATTCCACACCCCAGACTTGAGGTCATGGGCATACCATTGGTAAATGAACCCGCATTAGCCTTGGATTGCGGCTGCCTCACCATCATCCGACTTACAGGCGCGATGCGCGCTAGACGATCGATGTGGTCATCGTCATGGGAATATATTCCGCATGAGTGACCTTTCCCTCCGACGTTGTAGATCTGACGCACCATGTCGAGGGCCTGATCAAATCCATCGTAGCGATAGACGGCCAACACTGTCGTGAGCTTTTCGCGAGACCAATTGTGTTCGGGACCAATTTTGTCGTTCTCAACCGCGATAAACTTTCGATCCGCCGGTATTTCGAAGCCAGCGCGCTTCGCCAAAGCTTGCGGGGCACACGCGACTGTGTCTGGCAATCGACGTCCTTGCGCATCCCATATGATCGCCTCAATTGCGGCTGCTTGCTGCGCGTCAGCTAAGTACGCACCCTCAGCCTTCAGTGCTTCAAGAAAGCCGGAATAGACTCTTGAATCAATGAGCAGATTCCCGTCAGCCGAACATCCTGAACCGAAATCTGATGTCTTCGATATTCGGCTATTTCGCGCCGCTATATCGAGATCCGCTGTTTCATCAATAACCATGGTCGAGTTGCCCGCACCGACACCATAGGCTGGCCTACCAGAGCTATAGGCCGCCCGTACCATCGGTTGCCCTCCGGTCGCAAAGGTAAGATCGCTGTTAGCCATCAAGTAGTGGGTCAAGGCCAGGCTTGGCTTGGTTACACACTGCAACAGATCTTCTGGAGCACCCGCCCTCCTCAGTGCTTGACGCATGATCCGCACCACTTCAATCGTCGTGTTCTTTGAGCGAGGGTGCGGCGAGAAAATCACAGCATCCAGACACTTTACGGCGTATATTGATGTGAATGGAGGCGTTAGTTCCGGATTTGTCGTTGGTACAAGAGACGCGATCACGCCGGCCGGTTTGCCGTACTTTACAATTCCCTTTTCCGGAATTTGCTCAATGATCCCAATGCTTTTTTGGCGCAGTGCATCGCGCAGCACACCCATGATCTTGAAGCGTTTTGAGACTCGGCCCTCGGGGTCGCCAAGCCTGCTCTCCTCGACGCTCATCCGAGCCAATCGCGCGAAGGTTTTCTCATTCGCGGTAGCCCAACCCAGCGCCTGACAAAGTCGATCTGCTCGGGTCTGGTCGTAATCCGAAACTTTACGCATCGCTTCACGCGCCCGCGCAAGCATTGCGTCGACCTCAGCGCGGTCGACCTGATTTAAGTCCTCGCTTCCACCCCGCTTTTCAGTGACCGTATTTGCCATTGAAGACCTCTGAAGATTCGTCGCCCCCGCGAATCGGGTTCCGCCAGGGAGCGGAACCATACCGGCAGGTACAAATCAAGTATGAACGCACTAGATAGTCCATGTCAACCGATTGGGTTTCATGCTTGGGGGTCTTCGCATGTCCGGTGGGGTCAATTTCGGCAGAAAAATCTACGTACGAGACGTGCTCTTGTAAGCGCACGGGAATGGCACATTGACTTGGTCGAGGTGCGGTTCCGGATTGGCAAGACATGGCACACTTGTGCCGCTATTTGGGCCGGCTAGGGAGCGACGGCGCGTCTTTTCGATACAAGCCAATTCCAAATCACCAAGATCATCACGATCGCAGTGTGGCACCACAGCAAGTATGTGTGCCAACGACTATATTCGAACACGGTTCGTGACACTTGGGTAAGGTGACCGTGCATCGCCAAGTAATAGCGCCCAGACCCCGCGTGGCCATTGATCGCGTCGCCGCCGATTAGTATTGCAATGATGATGTAAGCCCCGAAGTTCACGAGCCACAGCGCAGCCACTACGGTCGTTAGCTTACGCATGTCGTCATATTAGGCGCACGGGCGCCAACGATGGGGTAGGAGTTCTTCCAGTCTGCTTGCCGGCTGTGTCGGCAGGCGCTGCAGGATGTCCGCGAGATAGCGATACGGATCGTGCCCATTGAGCTTGGCGGACTGGATCAGGCTCATGATGACAGCAGCTCGCTTGCCGGCGCGCAATGATCCAGCGAAGAGCCAGTTGGCCCTCCCGAGGAAAGCGTTAACTCACAGGCGTTCTTCCCCCTCGCGCGTAGGTGCGGAGAATGCGGCTTCAGTAATGGTGTGACTGGAGCAGGCGATGCGCAAGATGAGTGGGCGACGGAATGAGGAGGCTTGGCGTGAGCTCGTGGCGCGGCAGGTCGAGAGCGGGGTGTCTGTTCAGGCCTTCTGCGAGCGGGAACGGCTGAATTTGAATACGTTCTACGGCTGGCGCTCGAAGCTGCGAGCGAGAACCGCGGTGAACGCAGGCACAGCATCGGTGAGCAAGGCGAAGGTGAGTGAACCGGCGGGAGGGTTCATTGACCTCGGATCGCTCGAGGGCGGTGCGTCGCGGTACGAGATCCGGCTCGATCTCGGCGGCGGCGTGGTGCTGCAGGTCGTGCGCGGCTGATGTTCTTCCCGGAGGGTCGGATCCGGGTGCATCTGTACGGACAGCCCTGCGACATGAGGAAGTCCTTCGATGGCCTGCAGGCGCTGGTGCGCCACGGACTGCTGGCCGATCCGACTGATGGCGGGCTGTACGTGTTCATCAACCGGCGCGCCACGCAGATGCGGGTGCTGTACTTCGATCGATCCGGGTTTTGCATCTGGGCGAAGCGACTCGAGGCGGGCCGCTTTATCGGTGACTGGTCTCGGGTGCGCACGCAGGAGATGGACTTCACGGGGCTGAAGATGCTGCTCGAGGGGATCGAGCCGATCCGGGTGCGCAAGCGTTACCGGCTGCCGCGGGTGTTACAAAATAGTCCTTCCAACACTTCATGAAGGAGCGGCAGCCTGATACAGTTGCAGGATGCAACACGAGGCGCGCACAGGAGTTCCGAGCGAGACCGAGATGGCCTCCTGGAGCGCGCGGGAGCTGATCAGCCTCGTTCAGTCGCTCACGAACACCATCGAGTCGCTGCAGCATCGGATCGAGTGGTTCGAGCGCAACCTCTTTGGTACCAAGAGCGAGCGGCTGCGGGTGCTCGAGAACGCCCAACAGCTGTCCCTCGGTGAAGCCCTCGGCGCACCGGAACGAGAGGAGCCCGCCAAGGAGCGCCCTGTCGCTGGCTATACGCGTCGAAGCACTGCGCGCGATGCCGCAGCCGAGGAGGCCGAGAGCGTGCCGTTTTTCGACGAGAGCCGCGTTCCGGTCGAGACGATCGAACTGAAGCCCCCGGAACTCGAGGGTGTCGAGGCCGGTGAGTTCGAGGTCATCGGCCAGAAGGTCACCCACCGCCTGGCGCAGCGCCCCGGCAGCTACGTCATCCTCAAGTACGTGCGCCCGGTACTGAAGCGCCGAGCGACGCAAACGATCCACTGTCAGCCAGCGCCGGCCGGGGTGATCGAGGGCAGCCGTGCCGATGTGAGCTTCCTGGCCGGCCTCCTGGTGGACAAGTTCGCCTGGCACCTGCCGCTGTACCGCCAGCATCAGCGGCTCGAGGACGCCGGGATCACGGTCAGCCGCCCCTGGCTGACCCAGCTCAGCCAGCGCACTGTGGGGCTGCTCGAGCCGATCTACGACGCCCAGTTCGCCTCGATCCGTGCCAGCCGCGTCAAGGCCATGGACGAGACGCCGGTCAAGGCCGGCCGCAAGGAGCGCGGCAAGATGCGCACCGCGTACTTCTGGCCCGTGTACGGCGAGCACAACGAGGTGTGCTTCCCGTACTTCCCCTCGCGCGAGGCGGCGAATGTGTACGCCGCGCTCGGAGCCGATCCGGCCTCGAACGCGGTGCTGCTGACCGACGGCTACGCCGCCTACGCCAGTTATGCCAAGAAGGTCGGCATCGCGCACGCGCAGTGCTGGACGCACGCACGACGGGAGATCTTCGAGGCCGAGTCGGCTGACCCCGAGGGCGTGCGCGAGGGGCTGCGTCGCATCGCCGCGCTCTACGACATCGAGGAGGATATCCGCGAGCAGAAGCTCACGGGGGACGCCAAGCGACTACATCGCTTGACGCACAGTAAGCCGCACGTCGACGCGTTCTTCGGCTGGGTGGATCGAACACTCGAGGCGCACGGGGCGCGCCCGAAGAACCCGTTCATCGCCGCGCTGCATTACGCGCGGGAGCGGCGTGCAGGACTCGAGGTGTTCCTGTCAGATCCCGACGTGTCGCCCGATACCAACCATCTCGAGCGGGCACTGCGAGTCATCCCAATGGGACGCAAAAACTGGCACTTCTGCTGGACTGAGCTCGGAGCGAAGCACGTCGGCATCGTCCAGTCGCTGATCGTGACCTGTCGGCTGCACAGCATCGATGTCTACACGTATCTCGTCGACGTCCTGCAGCGTGTCGCCGAGCACCCCGCATCCCGCGTAGCTGAACTCACCCCGCGGCTGTGGAAGCGATACTTCGCCGCAAATCCGCTACGTTCGGAAATTCACGCACCATCCGATGGGCGCCGTTTCCCCATGCGCACGTCTGCCACGCATGGGTAAATTTCTAAAAGAATCCGCGCTGACAGTCGCTGCGGCGGCCGGCTTCCACTTGACACCCAATACATGGAAAGACCGTCTCTGCACCCTTGAAGGCGAATTTCACCGCTCTTCATCGGAGATTCGTTACAGATATGGATTGGCGGCAGTCTTCATTGCCTGCGCGGGACTCGTCACAGGCCTCGCGATTCGCGAGTATGGGATTTACCACCTTGATGCCCAGGTATACTCCATAACTGGACTGGCCATTTTTTTGTATTCTATAACCATCTATTATCTGTCGCGCACAGGAATCTGGTACAAGTTCGACCACGGAGTGGTTGCTGCATTTCGCGCCAAAGGGAAGCTGATTTGGAAGGAACCGCTGGCAGACCTCTCCTCCGTCGTATGCACAGAGGGATCCGGAGTTAAATACATAACTCTGCTTTGGAAGCATAGAAGGAGACGCATGGAGCTTTATTACTCCATCAAGCAAGCACTCAACGCGCCCGCTCCGGACATAACAAACACCAAGTAGAAACTACAGCGTGGACGGCATCAGGCGAATTTGTCAATACGCCCGTCGTTGAGCGCTTACCTCCCGAGAGCCACCGGGCGGATGCGGTTCTCCATCCAGTTGTTGTCGATCGGTAGGTTGCCGTCGTCGATGTAGCGTATCAGCGCCGCCCAGCGTTTGAGGCTGTAGTCGATAGCCCTTGCGCTCGCCGATCCGTCCGGGACCTTCAGGCGGTGAGCGACGAGCCACTCGTGCAAGACATCGGCGATCGGCCGAGAACGCTCCTGGCGCAGTCGCGCGCGGCCGATCGCATCGAGTTTCTGCTCGCGCGCCTCGCGCTCGACCTTGTAAAGTTTGCCGAACAGCTCCAGCGCTTCGATGGCGAGCTCACTGCGATGGTTGCTGTAGAGCTCATCGAACTTGCGCCGGGCGTGCGCCATGCATCCCGCCTCGATCACGCCCCTCTCGAACAGCGCTTTGTAGCCGACGTAGTCGTCGCACACGAGCGTGCCTGTCCAGTCCCCGAGGAACGCGCGGGCGTGCTGACCGCTGCGGCTCTCGGCGAAGTCGTACACCACGATCGGCGTAGGGTCGTATTCGGTGGTCCCGTAGCTCCACAGGTAGGCCCTGTGCGTGTGCCCGAGCCCGGGCTTGAGCATCGGGACCGGGGTCTCGTCGGCATGCAGCACAGTGCGCGCCAGCAGCTCTTCTTTGAGTCCCAGCCAGAGTGGTTCGAGCCGAACGCCACAGATGCCGGACCACTCGGCGAGCGTCGAGCGAGGGATGGCAAAGCCGGCGCGCTCGAAGATCCCTTCCTGGCGATACAGGGGCTGGTGATCGGCGAACTTCGCCACTAGCACCTGCGCCAGCAGACCGGCGGTCGGGATCCCCTTATCGATCACCTGGGGCGGCACAGGCGCCTGGATCAGCCGCTCACATCGCCGGCAGACCCATTTGCCGCGGATGTGCCGCTCGACCTCGAACAGCCCAGGGATGTACCCGAGCTTCTCGCTCACGTCCTCCCCGATCCGCTCGAGCGCGCAGCCACAGCTGCACTCGGTCTGCTCGGGTTCGTGGCGGATCTCGCGGCGGGGAAGATGCCCCGGCAGCGCAACGCGACGGGGCTTTTGATTCGGTGGTCGATCGGCAGCGGGTTCCTGGAGTGCTTCGAGCTCGAGGCTGATCGCCTCAAGATCCTCCTCGATCGACTCCTCGAGCAGGCTCCGTTGGCCGCTCTCGAGCTGCTCGCTGCGCCGGCCGAAGCGCCAGCGTTTGAGGATCGCCATCTCGTGGGTCAGCTGATCGATCTTCAGCTGCTTGACCCGGATCGTCTCGTCCTTCTGCGCCAGTTTCCCAAGCAGCGCTGCGGCGAACTCCTGCAGCGCTTCGGGGTTCATCTCGGCGAGATTCGGCGGCGAGTCCACGTGGGAGATGATGCCACAGGCACCACAAAACTAACAGCAAAAACTGTTACAACACTCGGATCGATCCGTACTCCTCGAGCCGCTCCCACGGCAGCCCGACGATGAGCGCTTGCAGCTGATCCGATGTGATCGGCACATGCGCGCCTTGCGCCAGGCGAGCGCTGACAAAGCGACCCTGGTGCAGCCGCCGCGCACACAGCCACAGTCCAAAGCCGTCATGCACCAGCACTTTTATGCGGTTCGATCGCTTGTTCATGAACAAGTACGCGTGGTGGACACGGGCCTCGCCGAAAGCCCTCACCACGCGCGCGAGCGCCGTGTCCACCCCGGCACGCATGTCCAGCGGTTCGAGCGCAAACCAGGCCGCATCGATCCGGATCACTTCACAAGACCACTCAGCCACTCGGCGCACTCGCGCGCCGCCGACGCCGGCCACTCCACGATGACGGTCGTCGCGCCGCGGCGGACCTCGATCCGGATCCGTGAGTCAGCCCCCAGAGGCTTCTCCAGCGCCACAGGCGCAAACCGCTGCGCCTCGATCGGCGGCCTCGGTAGCGCCTTCAGATGCGCATTCGTGGGCGCCGGCCCGCCGACCCGCTCCGCTTCCACGACCCACCGCCGCAGCAAGTTCGCATTCACTGACCGCAACATCGCCACCGCCGCGATCGAGACTCCCGGCTGGCGGCAAGCTGCCACCGCTTCGGCTTTGAACTCAGCGCTGTGCCGGCGCCGTCGGCGCCGCTCAATGACCGTAGTGTTCACGTGTCCACTCCAGATTTAGGTGGACACGTATGCTCTTATCTCGCCGACTCAGAAGGCAGGTGTGTTCCCCGACCGTACATGGACGCCCCCAACCTTGCCAAGCCACCAGTTCGAGAAGGCACGAAGGTAACGATTGCACCCGTACATCCGGACTTTTTGCGCAGGCAATGCCCGCTGTCCCTGATGGGTTCTGCTGGTCGGCGCCTCTATCGCTTACGCGCACTCACGGTGCCTCGGCCGGGACGGGCTGTGCCAACCACGGTCTTACCTGGTGTGCCATCACTGCGTGATAGCCTGAGCAATCGGTGGTGAGATTCTCCCCGTTATGGACGATCCTATGACTGCATCACTGCGCTGCAGCCGCAGCGGCGGCGTGGTCGGCTTGGAACTCCCGCTCGTGTGCCAGAAGCGCCCAGACTATCCTCGCCGTCTTGTTCGCCAGTGCAACGGCAGCGACGTTTGCATTTCGTCGCTCGACTAAATTGAACAGCCAACTTTTCTCGTCTGCTCTCTGCCTGGCACGGTAAATCACAGATCTCGCGCCATGGATGAGCAAGGTTCTCAGATATGCATCGCCTCGCTTGCTCATTCCAAGTAGCGTTGGCTTGCCACCGCTGGAATGTTGCCGTGGAACCAGTCCAAGCCATGCGGCAAGCTGGCGGCCGTTGTCGAAATTCCGGGCATTGCCCAGCGCTGCGGCTAGGGCACTCGCGGTCAGTGGACCGATACCGGGCACCTTTTCCAGCCGGCGACTACGCTCACTGGAACGGTGCCACAATTTGATCTGCGCCTCGATCTCTATGACCCGGCCGTGCAGCACCTTAAAATGCTCGAGTAACTGGCTGATCAGATGCCGCATCCGGTCAGGTAGTCCGTTCTCGGCGTCCTCGAGAAGCCCTGGCACCCGGCTGGGAATGCAGAGGATACCTTGCGGCACCACCAGGCCGAATTCCGCCAATAGCCCTCGAATCTGGTTCGCCTGAGCCGTGCGCGCTTTGACAAACCCCTGCCGAACCCGATGTAGCGCAAGCACGGACTGCTGCTCGATGTTCTTGATCGAGACGAACCGCATCGAGGGCCGGACCACCGCCTCGCAGATCGCCTCGGCATCCGCCATATCCGTCTTGTTGCCCTTCACGTAGGGCTTCACGAACTGCGGAGCAATCAGCTTCACGGTGTGTCCGAACGTCTCAAGTCGCCGCGCCCAGTGATGCGCTCCGCCGCAGGCCTCCATACCTACCAGGCAGGGCGGCAGATTGCCGAAAAATGCGGCGAATTGATCCCGCCGAAGTCGCTTCCGAAGAACTGCCTTGCCCCGATTGTCCGCACCGTGGATCTGGAAGACATTTTTGGCCAGGTCGATACCGACTGTCGTAATCTGCATGGCGGACGCTCCTTCCTATTCGAGTGGTCGATGACACTTCCACTCTGGCACATCGATGTCGTTTATGGGTGGGGGCGTCCATCCCATTGCTTACGTGCTCTTAGCAGAAACCAAGGAGGATCTTTACGGAACGGACCGACGCGCTGAATCTATTGTTAGCTGCGGAACGCTTGGTTCTCTGCACGCTGTTGACCCGCCACGATGTGGCGGCTAGCTCTTTATGCTCCGGTAGAGTGACCTGAGTGGCCGATCGGATCAATGGTCAATGGAGACGCCAGGGATAGGGCGCAAATTGGGGGCGGATTGAAGCCCGCATAAGAACGCGGGCTGTGGCTTTGGGGGCGTCACTTCTGTGTGGAGTGAGTGAGTATCAGTACTTCAGCGCGGTGCGTGTCAACGTAGTTGTCGCCTGTTTCATGCGGCGGACCGAGTTTTATGAACGCTCTCGGTTGCCGCTCTGATCACTGCGTCGCGCTCGGGATTGAGCGTGACGACGGTAATCGGATTCCAGTTTCGGGTGTGCCGTGCCCAGCGTCGCGGGTGTTCTGCTCGTGCCTGCTGGTAGAGCGCATGGCGAGCCTGCAGCACGTTGCGGTCCTCTCCAGCATGTCGCTGCGCCGGGCTGACATAGCGGATGCCACTGTGGCGATGATCGTGGTTGTACCACTGCACGAACGAGGTCGCCCACGTGCGCGCCTGATCGAGATCTGCGAAGCCCTTCGTTGGGAACTGCGGCCGGTACTTGGCGGTGCGGAACAGCGCTTCCACGAAGGCGTTGTCGTCGCTGACGCGCGGGCGGGAGTAAGAGGCCTTCAGTCCCAGCCAATGCATCATGGCGAGCACCGTGGTCGCCTTGAGCGTCGCACCGTTATCCCCGTGCAGCACCGGCTTGTAATCGAGCGCGTGCAGGTCCTCGGCGAGGGCCGTGCGACGCAGCAGGTTCACGGCATGCTCGGAGTCGTCGCGCTCGTGCACCTCGAAGCCGACGATCTTGCGGCTATACACGGGTGGCTTCGGTTCTTAGGACAGATTTCTTGATGGGTTAAGTGGATCTGCCAGCCTGATTGATTATCTCTCGCTCTGTTTCTTCGTCAATCGTTCCCCACGCCGCGCAGTCTGACGCGAAGCGGCAGAAGCTCCGTTGGGAGTGCTGCGGTTGACCCTCGATCATGCCGCAAGCCTGCATGGTGTACGTCCGTAGTAAACATCGTCTGGGGTCTGGTAGTCCAGCGCCTGGTGCGTGCGCTGGGTGAGGAGGCCAATTTGCAGCGTGCTGGGATCTTGAAGGTGGGGGCAGGGGTTCCTCGATCACCCGCCACTCGTTACCGGAGAGCGTGAAGAACGCCTTGTCCTTTGCGGCGCTCAGTTCACTCGCCAGCGACCGGCTACCCAATCAGCCAAAATAGTAATTATTCATATTCAGGATCTCGTCGGAAAATCCGCAATAGGTCGCCCGAATGCCGAACGGCTAACGCTTGAATCAGCCATGAAATCGGGCATCGATCTTTACAATTGTCGAGAAATTCTAGCAGCGCTTTTTGCACCGCATTCGAGGTGGGCCTCGCGAAACCAGCATTATTTCATTGACAATATTGTACGGACTAGTGAGGATAATTGGCCGGTCAATTCATAATGCATCGCATGGGGGGAAGGCAGTCATGTCCAATAGTTCGCAAGACAACGTCTTGGGAGGCTCCAAAAGCTTCAGGAGCGACAGACGGACGCGGGTTCGGTTCATTGTTCTTGCGCTGATCACCACGGGCACGATGATCAATTACCTTGATCGTGCAATTCTTGGAATAGCTGCACCCCTATTCACCCATCAACTCGGGATGAATGCCGACGCACTCGGATTATTGTTTTCCGCCTTCTCCTGGACCTACGTCGCAGCTCAAGTTCCAGGGGGTGTTGCGCTCGATCGCCTCGGCACACGCTTCGTGTACGGTCTCGCTATCGGAGTCTGGTCGCTGTTCACCCTTCTACAGGGTACTGTGTCGCGGCTTGGGACATTTTTGGCGTACCGACTTGGGCTGGGTATTGCAGAGGCGCCTTGCTTTCCTGGCAACAGCCGTGTTCTTGGTGCCTGGTTCCCTCAACAGGAGCGTGCCCGCGCCAACGGCGTCTTTGCACTCGGTCAATATTTTGGGCTCGCGTTCCTCAGCCCCCTTCTCTTCTGGATAGCGGCCGAATTTGGCTGGCGCACGCTATTCATATTGGCCGGAGTAGTCGGACTCACCTTTACCGCGCTTTGGGCTATTTTTTACCGCGATCCGGAGCACAACAGGCGAGTTAACCACGCAGAATTGGAGCATATCCGCGCCGGCGGAGGACTGGTAAAGGCGCCACCCACGCCACGATGGTCTTGGCGCAGCATGCGACAACTTCTAGCGCATCGCGATTTTCTCGGCGCGGCCCTCGGACAATTTGCGAGCAACTCTACTCTGGTGTTCTTTCTTACGTGGTTTCCCAGTTACCTCGCTTCCGCCCACCACATGAAGTTCAAAACGGCGGGCTGGCTTGCAGCCCTTCCATATATCGCAGCCTCAGTCGGCGTCCTGGTGGGCGGATGGTGGTCCGACTGGCTTATTAAGCGGACCGGTTCCCCCACTATCGGTCGCAAAGTACCGATTGTCACCGGCCTATGCATGGCAAGCACACTGCTGCTCGCGAGCTTCGTGCAAAATGACATAGAGGTCATCGCCATTCTGTCGTTCGTCTTCTTCGGCCAAGGGATGTGCAACCTCGGCTGGACCTTGATTACAGATCTCGCTCCCCCCGCCCTTCGTGGCCTCACCACCGGTATGTTCAACCTATTCACGAATATAGCGGGCATTGTGACACCGCTTGTCATCGGCATCGTCGTGGGCTCTACGGGGTCGTTTATAGGCGCCCTAGCCTTTGTGAGCGCTGTCGCGCTCTTGGGGGTTCTGTGTTACGTCGTGCTGCTCGGCAAAGTCCGGCAAATAGAGCTGCCCATGTAGAACAATTAGCCCACAAGCTCCGCATTCTCCCGCTCCAGCTGCTTCAAGCGCTCTCGATCCGCTAGAGCCGAATCACGCCGTTGATCGGATTGGGCTTCAGCTCGCTGTACCCAGGAGCGCAACGTCTCGGTCGTGCAGCCGATCTTCGCGACAATCAAGTGCATCGCAGCCCACCGGGGGGGGTACTCGTGCACGTGCTCCTGGAACACGCGCAAGGCTCGCTCCCGCATATCCGGTGAATACTTGCTTTCTGACTTTCCCATAGCTCCATTGCCATAGCTCCATTGCCATAGCTCCATTGCCATAGGCCCATTGTCTCAAGTGATGGAGCCTCCGGAAACCTGGGGTGGTTCACATCCACGATTGGATGCCTCTTAACTAGTGATTTTCAGGGGAAAAAGCTCGAGCATTACAAGATCCCCACGGGCAGACTTCGAATCAACCTCCAAACGCGTCTGGGCACGGACCGGCAATTCCGCGATCGGGATGCGCTGCCCCTCGAATCCCAGCTGAACAGCATTTTCGAGACCCTCTATCGATCGATCGTCGCCGCATCGAAGGTGGAACGCGCTCGTGCAGAGCGAGAGCTCCAGTTCCAGGAAGAACAGCGCCTCCGACGAGAAGAGGCCCGAATTGCCGCCGAGCGAGCACAAGCTGCGGCTGACGAACGTGCGCGCCGGCAGCGTCTCAGGGTCGAGGCGAATCACTGGGCGCAATCGAGGAGAAATCGCGAGTACGTCGCGCACGTCGAGTCGGTGACCCAGGAGCACCATCCACCCGACGAGGCTCTAGGGCACTGGGTGAATTGGGCACGGCAGGTTGCCCGAGATCTCGATCCGACGGACGGGCGCATCAGCGATCATGAGGAATGAGCCGGAATCGGCGCCCTCATTGCTCTGCCTCGAGATGCGGCCGGCATCTCCGCCGGTCCGATTCCATCGAGCACCCAATGTCGGACGACTCAAATTTGGATCGTCGGCCTCTCGGTCGTGCGTCGCGCCAACGCGTCTCCCGTCAGTCACCCACGTCGATTGCGACGAAGCCGCACACCCTCTGACTCCAACCGATGCTGCCGGGAGCGGTGCCCGACTCGAGACTGAACCAACGCCCGGAGTCACCCATGGACCGCGATGCGCCACCCAGAGACGGTTTTGCACTACTGCAACGGTACTGCAACGAGAACGCCAGGTCAGCTCAGTGGGCTACGAGGAAACCGGCTCAAGTTATTGATTTTATTATGGGGCGTGACGGATTCGAACCGTCGACCAGCGGATTAAAAGTAGTCGAGTTCGCCCGCTAGCGGTTCGCAAGCGCGCGTAATCGCATGATTTCCCGAGGGTTGCAAAATGCACCTTCTACGGGAAATTTCAGTCGCATGAGCATGAGTGCAAACCGGAGTGCAAACCGCGATACAGCGCTAGACTGGGTATCGGTCCATCTTATCGTGAGGTCAGATGATGAATCAGGAAGATCCCCACGACTTGTTCACGCGCGAGTATGAGACCCTCCGTAATGAATGGCTGAATGCCGTTGCACAGCACCAGAACGCCCATAGCGAGGTCGTTAGCGCTTTGGCGCTAATGGGCACTCGCGATCCACGGCTTCAGGGCGCCCATGGAAGCATAAGCCGAGAAAAGAGAGCCATCGCCACACTTCAAGAGATTCTGCAACGGATGCAAGCAACCCTTGATCGCGTCGATCAGGCAATCAGTTAAACAGCGCATTGACTAATAGCTACTAGCAGCCCATGATAGCCGCATGGGTAAGACGAAACGGTCGGTTGAGGTCGCCTATCTAGACCCGGAGAAACTTGAGCTGCTGAAGCGATTGGCGGCGGATACCCGCATTCCACGGGCCGTCCTGATGCGCGAGGCAGTCGATGATCTCCTGGTCAAGCATGGCGTACTAAAGCCGCCGAAGCGCCAGCCCTAAAGCGGCGCCCGGAGCCGTTGCAGCGGCCCCGGACGCCTCACCACTGCCCGATCATGTGAGGATCAAGTCATGGCTACCGCCCAGAATACCGCGCCCGACGTCGGCGCACTGAATTCCTACGTTCCCTTCTCCTGGCTCCAGGCTCGGCTACTCAGCCAAGTCCACCAAGTCCGCCTAGTCGATCAGCGGCTCTGGACCGAGTTCGCAGAACTCCCCGAGGAGTACCAGCCGGCCGCTTCGGTGCTCCATAGCGCCGTGGAGTCCCTGGACAGCCTATACGACGCGTTCGACCAATGGTCGGTCCGCCACCATTACACCCCCCGCAAGCCGGCCCCAGACGCCAGCGAGGCCAGCATCCCGGCCATCTACGCCCGACTCACCTGGATGCGTGAAACGGCCGAGGCGCTGCGCGGGGAAATTGAGGCCCTGCACAGCACGTTGCCAGAGAATGTGGACACAGAGGGCGACTCGGCGCGCGGGCCGCTCGACGAGCTGCGCGTCGTGCTTGGAGAGGCCGCGCGGGATGCTACAAGCGTGGTGAACTACCTCATCCCGGTTCCGAATCAGGACGCGAATTGCCCGATCTACACCCTGCAACACAGGGTCGAGGGGGAGCAGTCATGAGCACCAATCAGGCCCTTCCGAGTTGGGGAGAACTCGAACAGCGGCTCGAAGGACAGCGCCGCGCGATCTTTAGGGCACAGGCAGTCGTCTCGCTTGTATCCAGGGCACTCCTGGATCGAGGGAGCGCCGCCGACAACTCAATCAGCGAGGACGATGCAGTCAACATGTGTAATGCACTCGAACTCGCCGATCAAGCCCTTTCGGCGATTACCGGCGAACTTGAACCTGTAACGCTTCTGGAGTGTTCCGAGGAGCCGCAGGGCACGCCGCCGTCCGACGAGCTGGCCCCGAGGCGGGAAAAGAGCTGAATTAGGCGACTCGGATTGCCGCACGAAGCCCCGGCCATGCGCCGGGGCTTTCTTTATTGGCGGTATCATGCTGACCCATGTATATCTTCCTCGATGAATCCGGCACGTTCACAATAGACGCCTGTAATCGATCAGTTGGAGTTCTGGGCGCCCTTGTCGCTACAGAAAGCCAACTTCCGCTATTGGAACAACGATACGCACAGCTTCGCCCGCTCCTGCCAAAAGATACCCGTGGGGAAGTAAAGGGCAAGCTCCTTGGTGAATCTGACACCGCACGGGTTATCGATGTCGCGAGACGTTCGGGGTTGATTTATGAGGCCACCGTGGTTGACCTTCTTCCTGAACATGCTAAAGCCATTGAGCAGCACCGCAAAGATCAATGCGAGGGTCTTACAAAACGCCTGACAGATAAACATCGGGCTAGCGGTATTGCCGGCATCCATGAACTTCGCACTCGCCTTGAACGCATGCCGCTTCAGCTTTACGTGCAGTCAGTAGCAACCTTCGACCTGCTCGGCAGAACTCTTCAGCATGCTACTACTTACCACAGCCAACGCGAACCAGACGCCCTAGCGTGCTTCCGATGGATCATAGACGCAAAGGATTCAAACGCTATCACGCCCGCAGAGGACTGGTGGGCCAAGATTGTAAAGCCCTATATGCAAGCACGATCAGTACGGGAGCCGTTTCTACAGCTTGAGGGGGGAGATTACTCGCACATGCCGACCACGGACGTGGCGCTGCCCAAGTATCTGGTAGAAGAGTTTCCTCACCTCAAAGGTAAAACCGGCCTCTGGCTGAACGCTTTATTCGATGACATTGAGTTCTCCCCACGCGCAATTCCAGGACTTGAATTGGTCGATGTCCTTACGAACGCCCTCCGACGTGGACTTCGCGGACGACTCGCCGAACGTGGATGGTGCGGAATCGCAGGCCTCATGATTCACCGCAAAGGACCTACTTACGTCCACCCGATTGGTTTTGGTCCGAGTGGACGGGAAGTCGATGCGGCGAGTGATATTGTCTACCGAAGGCTCGGGACTGGTGGCCGCTCGATGCTGGTCTAGCGCGCTCCGGCTCTAGCAGGGCGACGGCAGGAACTCTATAACTCATCCTAACGATGATCGCGGAATCTTCAACTCAGGTCTGTCCGGGCGTTTCCGTTTGTGGGTTTATCCGCGTACACTTCCGACACCGAAAAGCTCGTGGGGGACTGTCATGGTTGACTCAATGATCGACATTGATCCATCCGGCGCCCTGCGCATCCCGCCCAGCGCCGAGCCCGTCACCCTCGCGTTCCTGATCGACGGCCAGCCGGTACCGCTAAAGCGCGACAAAGGCGGCAAGATCAGGCCGACTATTGACGCGGACTTCTACATCAAGTTGGTCAACTGGCGCCCGATCGCCGTCGAGACGCGAGCACAGGTAACGCGCGAAATCGAACGAGCGCTCGACAGCGCGGGAACCGTCAAGTGGATCAGGCCGTAATGATGACGTACTCAATCCCAAACATTGTCGCGACGATTGCCGGCGTCGCTGCCACGGCCAGGACGCTGTACGATTGGGCTCAACGCCACAAATCTGAACGCCCCGTTGTCACCGGTACTCTCATCCGAAACGAACACGACTGCCATCTCCTGCGCATGAAAATTCTGCGCCCTCCGCTTCATGAAATTCATATCTGGAGAATTCGCGGCGAAGGCTTAACGTTCTCAACAGGAACGACTGATAAATCAGGCCGATGGGTCCCAGGTGAGTTTATTGAATGTCCTAAATTGGATTGGACCGTCACCTCAGAATCCGGAACCGGTTTTTCTCACTTCGAACCCTCCCAGACCTTCTCTACTTTGCCAATATACGTAAAGCTGGCTGCATCAAAAGACGGCATTTGCCGAATTTCCTTACTCGTCTCGAAGTATCCCAACATGAATCGAAGGCGATGGATTCGATTTCAGGTGATTGCCGGTACATAGAGACAGGCGCCCGTCACTCCATGCAGCCACGCAACCGCTCACTTGCTTGCGTCCGCATGGCACTTGCGGAATAACCAACGCACCTGCTGTACGTTGTGCGGCCGAGGGCGCCAGCCTGCCCATGCCCGAGGTGTGCGGTACGGCTCGGGATGCTGGTAGAGCACGCGCTGGTGCTCTTTGGCGGCCTTGCGCAACTCTTGCGCCAGTGCGCGGTGGGCAACTCGGCGAAGCCATCCGGCGCCCCGTTTCTTAGCCATTCGTCACCCCCTGCGGATTCACTGGCGTTGCCTGGATCACGGTTATCCAATCATCCGAACCGGTGCCGCGAAAGTGTCCGACTGAGCGCAGCGCCGTCACCACAAACGTCCCTGAGAAATTGAGTTTGTTGGCAAACTGCGTTCCCGAGATTGTGGGCAGCGTCACGACAGACCCAGGCCCCGGAGTGTCCCCGAGCGGCAACGTGATGTAGTTACCTACCTGGATGTTCGAGCGCAGAATCGTGTTGATCGTGAGCACGGGTGGCTCGAGCCAGGTCGGCTGACCAATCAGGTCCGTGAACTTCAGAGCAACCGTTGGGGCAGTGCTCTTGCTGTAGTCTGTGACAATGATCTGCGAGCCGTTGAAGTAAATCTTCACGCCCGGATAATTCGGGCCTAGGTTCTTATTTCCAAACGTGTGCTTGTGGATGAATCGCGCAAAGGCTGTGCTGGTGCCGTGGAAACTCAGAATCGGCTGATCGGTTGCCAATGCGGGATTCACGAAAACCGAGACCGCTGATTCCGGGTAGGCTATCTGCAGCGTTTGCTTGATGGCATCTGCGAACGACTGCCCGGGCTGCCATTTGAAAACAATGTTGCCGGGATTGTCCTCGGAATAGACACTCGGGATGATGACGAGGTCCAGCGTCTGCTCCGTGCCCTGCCAGTTGCCGAAGGCCCCGAGAACCGTGGCGTTTATCAACAGTCCCGGCTTTGGCTGTGCGGCCGAAAGAGGCAACCCGCCGCTCATCCCTGCGTACAGGGAAAGTGCCCCGCCCTTGAAGTTCTGCGGCTGATACAGGTCTTCGATGTTTACTCCATGGACGCTGATGACAGTAGCGCCGCTGGGCGTATTGGCAGGAACGACCTGTAGGTCAAAGACGATATCCAGCGCCCCGGGGTCAAAGTTACCATTCGGGAAACTGGTCCACTGGCGCACAACTCCGTGAGCGTTCTCACTTTCAGCGGGCAACAGGCCGCCCGGGGTCGAGAGCTTGCCATTCTGAGGCTTAATCGTCTTTGTTTGAATGTCGTAGAATCTCATGAGAAGCCCTCAATACTTCGCCGCGTGCATCGATGTCCCAAGCCGCGCTCCTGCTGGGGAATGCGCGTGAATCGTCACCGACTGCATCCCGTCGTGGATCGCATCCCGAATGGTGTTATAGAGTTGCTTCATACTCTGGCGGTGCGGATTCTCGAACTCTGCAAGCCCTGTCACTAGATGCGCCAGCGTGTTCTCATTCTTCAGGTTGAGCTTTTGCGTCTTGCTGACGTGCATCCATTGCGCGATACGATCGATGTGCTCAGCCAGGTGGGGCGCGTTCTTGCCCTCGTACGAGCTGACAATGCCGCTGACGGTGTTCGCTCGATAGCCCAGCACTGTGCGAGCCATGGCTTGATAGCCGGCCGCCATGGTGGGGAATCCCTGATACACGCGAACGCCATTGACAAGCGGGTCAATGTTTCCGGGATTGTTGTGTGCGCGCCAGTCTTTGGGATTGCGGTAATACCGCTTCGGCATCGGCATATCGCCGTTCGCGAGGGCGTGCGGATACAGCAGTCCGCCAATGAGTGCCGCAAAGCTTGCGACGCCTGCGCCAATGGCCGGACCGGCAGACTCGGCGGCGCTCGCCGCATCCGCGCCGATTGGCTTGGAGAGGGTTTTCCAGCCCTTCGAGAGTCGCTTCAAGATCCACCAGCCGCCAGCCGCTTCGGCGCCGTACTTAATGGCGGTGCCGTGATTCTTCGCGAATGCCCCCACTTCTCGGATTTCATGCGCTGCATAGGCCGCCGCACTTCCAAGTTCCTTCAAGTCGTTGCGGAATTCCTTGCTTTCGAGAAACTGTGCGGCGTCCTTCAGTCCGGTCCCAATTGCATTGATCGTGCTCGTTACGTCCTTGGAGTTCACGAATCGATCTATGAACTTGACGATCTTGCCCGAGAGTTCGCCAATCAGTGGGGCGAGTTTGACGAGCTTGTTTGTTAATGCCGTCTCGATCTCGATGCCGGCCGCCTTGAGTTGTACCGAGAGCTTGGCCCAATTGCTGGCCACGTTGTCGGGAACCTGCAGTTGACGTGCCGCCGTCCCCATTCGGGCGAACGCGCCTCGCAATTCTCCGTTTGAGGTATTCGCGAGCCTGCGGGCATCCTCTAGCCCAAATCCCAAAGTTTGAACGTGGTACGCCTTCAGGATGCTCTCAATGGGCACCCCGGGCTCGTTCGTGCGAGCATTGAGGTACAGAGAGCGCACTCGCTCCTCGACCTGTTCGGCGAACTTTAGCCGGTTCAGGTTCGGGTTATCGTATTCCGCAGGAGAGAAGCCCAGCGCCGCCAATGCCGCCATCCCCTGGGGAGTCCTGCGGGCGTTGATGATCGCCGATAGGGTGCCTGTAGGATTGCCGAGGTAGGGCGTCATGTAGGTTTGGAAGGCCGAGACTTGTCCAATCGGCATCCCGAGCCCCCTCGCCCCTTTCTGGCGCTGCATGGCTGCGTTGGCGAGCATGTCTAGGCCAAAGAGTCCGCCGGCAATACCTATGCCGCCAGCGGCCAGCGAGAACTTGCCGAGACTCAATCCGAGCCGCCCCACCCGGGAGAGTCCACGCTCCACCCCGTGAATCGTGCGCTCGAACTTTGAGAGCCCTTTGTTGCTGTGCTCTATCGATGCCCCGACCTTCGCCCAGGTCTTGTGCATCGCGTCCGAGGACTTCCCTGCACGCTTGATTGCCTTGTCCAAGGCTTCAGCGGCCATGCGAGGCTTGTTCACGGCAACGTCGAAGTGCTTCCACACCTCGTTCAGCTTAGCGGTATCGCCCTGATACTCTTTGAAGCTCTCGACGAACTTCTTCCACTTCTCATCGTGTACGTCTATGTCGAGGACGGATCGCATGGGGCCTCCTAGATGCCGTAACTCACCGCGACGTTGCCGCCAGTACCCGGGTCAACGTAGAGGCCGCTGTAATACGGAGCTTCGATCTTCAGCGTAAGTCCTGATGTTGGAATCACGGCAATCAGGTTATCTGCCGAGGGTGTTCCGCCGCTTGCCATGTCATACACCCCGCCGCCTGCTGAGGCGGTCGCGTTGATATACACGCGAAAGACGGTCCCGTAGCCCGTTGCAATTTGGGTCGGTGTGCTGATGTTCTTGGCAACCTGGGCGCCACCGGGTCCGGGGCGAATACCAGCGAGCTGCGGGAATGTGGCCATGTTTTGTTACCATCCAGACGGCATGTAGAGTTTTGACGCTTCCCTGAGCGCCCGGTATTCTTCCTCGGTTCGGTCTTGCGGCACAGACTCAAGCAGCGTCAACAATCGCGAGCCACCATGTTTGTGCGTTCGCAGGAATTTGCCGATTGCGTTGATGAGCGCCGGCCGATCGAGCGGGCTCACTGGCCAGTCATGCATTTGGACTGCTCCGAAATAGAAGCCGGCCGCCGCTAGCTGCGCGCCGGCGCTGCGCTCTCGTCCGCAGTTGGACGGCCCCGGCCGTGCGTTGAGGATGGGAGTCATGGCGCCCGTGTACGCACGCGCGAGGCTGCGGGTGTTTTATCTTCGCGACACCGCCCGCTGGCCGCGTCCGCTGGAAGTGAAACAGCGGATGGAAACTCAAACATCCGGTTGCGCCTCCGGGTCCGTGCGCAAGGTCTTGAGGTAAGTTCGCTCCGTGCGGATGTAGTCCTGCAATTCCGTGTCCGTGAATCTCAGGGGAACCGCGCACGCATCACGAAACTTATCAGGAATCCGCCCGCTAGGGGTGCCGTGCAACTTGTGTCGCAAACTGACATCAGCGAGCGCTGCGATGCGCCGCGAGAAGTCTGCAACGATGCTCGCGGCGGCGCGGACTTCGGGCAGTTCGAGAGAGAGTTCAGCCATGCGACGCTTCCAAATAGCCCAGTCCACTTGTTCGGCTGCGAACTCGATAACGTCTTGCGCTTCGCGTACTTTTGCGCTGAGGGCCGGGAGGGCGGCCTCGGCTGCATCCTCGGCGGCCTGAGCCTCCTCGACTTCGTGCTGTGCCTTCTTTATGGCGGCGGCGAGCTTCGGGTCATGGCCGGGACTGCCAGCCAATGCTCTGCGCTTTCGGTCGGCTGCATCGGCCTCCTGCGCGAGCCTGAGTCGCTCCTCGGCAGGGCCCACCAGCCCCAGATGCTCCCGGGTTCGCTCTTCCAGCGTCCGCGCTTGTTCGAGGTCTCGCGCGAGGCGCACGCGGCCGGCGATGTGCTGTCGAATTTCCTCATTGGCAGCCGCGATCGTCGCGCGGGCCTCGGCCTTTTCGGCGTGATCCGCGTTCTGAAGCATCGCGGCGGGCGACGTTGGGAACAAATTCGCGAGAAGGCCCATTATTTCAGTTCTCCCGGGCGGCGAATCCGCCCAACAGCCCCAGGTGCCATGAAGGGGGACATCCAGCCCATCGGGTCGCCGTAGTACTCGGTCACGTTGTGCCCTGTCTCGTCCTGGTGGGCATGGGGGCGCAAGGTTCCGCGCGGGATACCATTTCCGGTTTGCGCTGCCTGTGTCGCGTCCTGGTAGATGCGCTGCTCAGTGACAGAGAACGCGCCCTCGGGCAGACCGTTGAGGTTCGCTCTGCGGAGCGGGGCCGACTGATCCTTGAGTCCGTCCGCGAGGCGCTGGCGGTAGGCCAGAGGCGACTCTCCGGGCATCCAGTCGGGCATAGGGCGGCCGAGGGCGGCATATACACTGTCTGCCCGCTTGCGAGCCGCAGAGAGTTGGTTGCGTTCCTCGATAGTCGGCTGTCGCCGCATCTTCGCAATTGTTGCGTACAAGTCTTGTGCGTTGGTTCCGTTCACGGCTCGCCTCACTTTCTCGGCTGGCCTGAGGTGTTCATCTTGTCGATGCCATCCTCGAGACGCGGATCACGCGGAGGGCGAGAGGGCGAGCGCTGCAGCCGAAGCTGCTCCTCCTCGCTGGCGGTCACGGGGGACATGCCCTCGCCCCGCAGTCGGTAGGTTTTGCCGCCCGGCATTTGGCGGTTCCCCTCGGCAATGCGCCGGCTAAGTTCGGCATTCGCGCGATCTCGAATCCCGGCCATCCCGGGGATTTCCTCTCGGTCGGAGATTTCTCGCAACTTGGTCATGGCTGTTTTCCTCTGTTTAGAATCGGGTTGCTGTGGGGTTCGTCGGCGGTTTCATTCCAATGGCAATCCAGGTCTTGGGCTGCCAATGGGGATCGCGAAGTTTCAGGCGGATCTTTTCGACTGCTGCGGTCTTGCGCTTTTCATATTCGGCGAGGGCCTCGGCGTAGAGTTTGAGCGCGTCGGCTCGCGTCGTTGAGAGCTGGGCGAGCGTGCGCTCGTAGTCTTCCAGGATGTCAGTCATCGAGGGCCTCATCATCAATCGTTGGTTTGGTGGCGCGGTGTTCCAGTGCTTCGGCAAGTAGCAGGGTTGCCGCATTGCTTCTGCTGCGGTGTTCCGAGAACGCAAACTCGTCGAGCTGTGTCAGCACGTTTGCCGGAAGGATCATCGTGACTCGTTGTGCGTTCATAGGGTGTATTCTCACTGCCTCAGAGGTGTGAATGAATAGATGCGGTTACAGTCTATTCAGGCACTCGTGTCACATATGCACGAGCATCGATGGATGCTTGGGCTTTGGTCGGACGCCGCGCAGGATGCCGCCCGGTGGGTTCCAAGTCGGATTGCGACCAAAGGCACGCTGACGGGCCAGCTCGGCGTCGTATTCCTTCTGCCACCGCGCGAGATCCTCCTCGTACTGCATCACGCGCCTCGCCATGATTTCTGCGGCATGGGTCGTTGAGGTGACGAGCGGGGGTTCCACAGACTGCGCGTTGCGCTGACGGGGCGCATCGAGCAAACATCCGCAACACGCGGTCACAAATGCTGTGACTAATGCCCGCTCCGTATCGCGAGACGCTGGCTTGTACCCCAGGATCTGGGTCAACAGATGATTACCACTCACTGCGCGGAACGCCATCTGCCGGGCGTAGGCCGGGTACGCAAGCTTCACGGATTGGCCGAGATTGACTAATTCTCGGACCGCAGCGGCTCGGTCATCTAATGTCGGCGGTAGCTCTTCGGACTCAAGCCGCCGGATATCCCAGGGCGGCCCGGAATTCTGCCCGATCAGTCGCTCGCCTACAGTCTGCAGCGCATTGAACAGCCGGCCCTCTGCAATGATGGGTGTGAGGGGGTTCGAGGCTCCCGTAACTTGACGGAATTCCTGCGCACGATTGAAGGTATCGACGAGTGCGGATTCGTTGAGATTCTCGAACTCGATCAAGTCCCAGTCGAGAATAACGAGCGGCCACCCATTGAACGCGTTCCAGGCGACGTACAACAGTCCAAGTGCGCCGCCGGGGTCGTCTGTTATGGCCGCAATCACTGCAACGCTTCTGGGTCGCCCCTCGTCGAGAGGTCGCGGCAATGTCAGCGCCTCGCCGTTAACAAGCAATCCCGATCGGGTGAAGTAGGAGCCGCCCGCAGACTTGTTGCGAATCAATGGCGAGAGCGCATATCGTAGTGCATCAATTGTGTGATTGTTGGCGTCCAGGACTTCGGGGAGCGGAGCGCCGGTGAGTCGATCCTGCTTGAACGAGTAACTTCCGCACTCATCGAGCAAATGTCGGCACGACGGGTCGATGACGATCCGCTCGAAGCTGCGCAGGTAGGCGATTCCGTCGTCTACGGACCCGGGCCATTTCTCTGCAGAGCGAATGCCGGGAATACCATTGCGGGCGATGTAGGACGTTGATTCAGGGCGGGCAGAGTCAGCGTAAACCGTGTGCCGGCTGATTCCCGGGATTGCGCTCTCAAGCTGCTGCGGCATCGCGTCAATATCAGCGCCGAGCGCCCAGTATTCGCGGTCCACGTAGAGCGTGTGGGTCGCGTCATCGATGTAACAGCGCACGCCAGCGGACGGGTCGCGCGCGAACCCGTAATCCACGCCATGATACGGGCCGGCCCAGGCGGGGCTCACCTCGACCGATTCGGCGACATACTTGCCGCGCAGAATCAAGGCATCAGACACCTCGCGCGGGAAACCTTCCCAGACGTGCCGGTATGCGTCGGGGTCAGTTTTTTCCAGCCATGCGCGCTCTGCCTCGGCCTCGGGGCTGAAATAGGGGTTGTCCCGATAGCTGACTTTCTTGACGATTGCGCCCGGGGGCGGATTGTCTACAAACCGCTTGGCAACCGGGTCGCTCTTGGTCATCGGGTTGAAGCTGATGAAGAATCGACTACCGGGCTTGCGAATCGTCGGCAGCAATGTCTCCCAGCTCAGCTCGGAGACGGCTTGCGCCTCCTCGACCCAAACCACATCGACGCCTTCATAGCTTCGGATCTTGCTCGCGTTGTAGCGCAAGCCCTCGAAGTAAAAGACGGTTCCGTTTTTCCCGATGATTCGATCAGACTGGACTTCGTAAAAGTCATCGAGGCCGAGAATGACGATCTGATCGGCTAGCAGACGATATGCGCTCTCACGGATCGAGCCTTGTATCTCGCGGCAGCACAGCACGCGCAACGGTGACTCATGGCCGAGCACAAGCAGAACGCGCGCGATGCTCCATGATTTCGCGGCCGAGCGACCACCATAGAGCACGATGAACCGCACGATCTGCCAAAGCACCTGGAATGCCGGCGGGACGAGCGTATCGCGCGAGCGGGCCTGATCGCCTTCGAGGGCGCGCTTGATCGAGCTGAAAAAGCTTGATGTGTCATCCGTCATGCGATGCCTCGATTAGTCGGCCGTGAGCACCCGAGGGGATTTGTCCAAGTGCCTGGTTGGATAATTCCTCAAGGCCGGCCATGACTTCGCGCGCTGCGTCCGGATATGGCCGGAGTCGGGTTACGAGCATTTCCTGCAGGTCCGCCATGAGCGGGCTAGCCAGGATGAGCGTGTTATTGGTGATCTGTGCCCCGGCTTTCGACAATTCGCCGGAGAACTGGCCCTGAAGCCGCAGGAGGTCGGTTAGGCGCCCCATTAGGACAGCGGCGGTCTGATTGTCGCCTGCCTCGCAGGCGGCGAAATAGCGGTGCAGGCCCGAGGAGCGCAGCATGGCAATGTAATCGAGGAGGCTCACGCCTTCCGCAGCGGCCTTGGTTGCAAGTTCCTGTAGCTTTACGGGGCCGCCAAGGATCTGGCCCCGCTGCTCGGCGCTGATGTGGCTCTTACCGTGCCGCCATATAGCATCCGGTGACACGCCAAACTGTTTAGCGACCGCCCGCCGGCCCGCTCCGGATACAAGCAGGACTTCCATCCGGTAGCGCTCGGGGTGTTGGCAGATTGTGCAGCGGCCGGTTCGGCGACCTTTCGGGGCTCCCAAACTAAACTCCTATCGCCGCAATTTGCTGGTGCGGTGATCGCGCTCATCATGCTGCCGCGTCGGGGAATGATGAATTGGAGCCGCTACAGTCTTTTAGCTCCTCCTCAAGCCGGATCTGGTCGCGGTGATAAGCTATGGTCGAGGGGGCGAGGTATATGCCCTGCGCCCGTAGACGCGCCTGGATCTGTTCGAGTGTCAGGGGCCGCAGTAGTGGGGAGTGAGCGGCGAGGATCTTCCTGATCGCATTACGCTTGCGCTGGCCGGCGATGTAGGCCGGACGATTCCGAGGGCCGCTCATGGCCTCACCTCGGCCAACAGTGCCTGTATAGCGGCCTCAGAGAGCCGCAGGGCCTGTGCGATGTCTTGTGCTGTTAGCCCCCGCGCCCGAAGCTCCAAGGCCGCTGCGCGCAATGTAGACCGATCTGAGGGGCGGTGCTGGTCGCGTCCGAGGGCCGGCTCGACAAGGTGGGTCCAGTAGGGCGACGTCATACCGTGCCCTCCTGATACCGGGGCAGAAATCGGCCGGCAGTGCAAACCGATTGCAAATCGACCCGCAACACATTGATTCCCCGGCCCGTCCTAAACGCCAGCGGATTCAGAATCCGCTGGTAGGGCCTCCGGGGCGCCCTGGTGCGAGGTGGCCGAGGGGGTGGCGCGCAGCCGGGAGGCGCGTGCGCCCCAGTACTACGTAGATACTCTTCCTCTAGATTCTTCCCTTGGATAGCAACTCCATTCCACTCCAACGCGCGTGTTATCGTTTGGTTATTGGGGAGGTTATTAAGAGGGCTACTAGCTCCCCTAATAAGGTGGTTATCGCGTTCAGTTGAGCTATTCATGCTGTGCGAAACCTTCGGTGGTCCTCTCCCGATCGACCGTCGTACTGTCCTTCGATGACCTTGGTGAGGTTCTCCTCGGACTCGATCAGCCAAGGCAGGCTTGCGCGCCACTCCCCCTTCTGGCCGCACAGAAACGGCGAGGCGGCGATTTTCTCGAAGACGTTGCTCCAGTACTCGGCGGTGTTCGCCGGCTTTCCTGCGGCCACTCGCTCGGCTATACGGGCATTCATGTTGATGGCGCGAGACTTCGGCCATCCCTTGACGCGGGGTAGCTTCGGCAGGATCTCGTGCCACGCCGCGATGATTTCCTTGTGGAGCGGTTCTTCCTGGTGCCAGCGAGTCTTCATGCCCCGGCTGCCGCCATCCGAGAGCTTCTCGCGGTAAGCGAGATAGTTCTGACGGTGTTCCTCCATGCGCGGATTGATGAGGCCATCCTCGCTTTCGATGAACTTCGGGCCGACGAGCTTCCAGACGGCGGTGATTTCCTCCACGGTGATACCGGCGATAGCGGCAAGCCGGCTCATCTCCTTCGGGATGTGGCCGATCTCCCATTGTGCGTTGAGTAGCATCCAGTAGACGGCACGCTCAGTGAGAGTCCACCCAGCGGTGGAGCGGAGAAAGTCGCCGTGGTACCAAGGTGTATATGGCGTTCCTTTGCTCATGCGCGCGCCTCCGACAGCATGTCGAATTGTCCCGATGTGTCGCTTGGCCGTTGCTTTGAGTCCGGGCATCGGTGCGGAAAGCCGTCAAACTCAAGACAGTCGGGCGTTATCCAGACTTGGCAGTGCGCACAGCACGCCGAGAGCAGCAGTCCGAAGGTCGAGCGGTAGCCGGTGGAAGTCATGCCAGCGGGAGGGATGATGTCGGTCGTGCTCATGCAACCCCCACATCGGCCACAAGGTGCCACAGTGCCGGGTAGGCACTGATGCAGGCCGGGCAGTAGATCGCGCGCGCTGGGTTCTGACAGGCCGCGCATTTACGCTTGCTCTGGGCGCGTTGGTTTTTTATACTTCTCGCGTCGAGTACTTTTTGATCTGCGCCCCGTGCCGTCTTGTCCCGGCCGGGGCGTTTCCTTACTCGCGGTGCCATTTCATGCCGCCTCCACCGGGCGTTCCCGGTTCGGCGCGGGCACATAGCCGGGCACCTCTGACGCCCGCTTTTCGAGCCAGCGGGCATAGCGCGCCCCAAAGACAACCAACTCTCGACCTACGCGAGCGAGGGCACCCTCTCGGATGAGTTCGTCTTTGTGTGTGCGGATGATGTAACGGGCACGCGAAGTCGTGCCGGGGAAGACCGAAGACGGCCAGCCTTCAAGATCCCAGCTATGGGGGATGGTGGCGGCCTGATTTTGCGAACGAGACATTGCGCGTACTCCAAAACGGAACGCGCGCAGTTTGTGGCAACTATGAGTGTTGGAATACGGGACAAAATCCCGCAGATTTTCGTTATTTTGTCCCTCGCTGCTTGCGCTTCCTTAGCGTCTCGCTTGAGAGCGCGGGGAGCCCGAACGCCCCGCCGATCATGGCGAGCATGTCGTCAAATTCTTTTTTGCTCAGGCCCGCGCGTTTACGGCACAGGTCCGAAAGCACCTCGGTCAGTGTCGCGCCAAATGCGCGGGGCGCTCCCTTGCCATGCTGATACATCTTCTGCCACTTCTCCAACTCATAGAGAAGACGCCCAGTAATCAGCGCAAGGTCGATAGATGCGCTAAAGCCGCCCAGCTTCACTTTCTCCGGCGGAATGCCGGTGTCGGCGGAGCGCTGCGCTCTTGCCTCTTCGATCTCCGACCCCACGCGAAGATCCTTTAGCCTCGCGTCGGTGCGCAGGGCCGCCCCCAAGAGACTGCGGGCAATTTCAGATGCGCGAGTCTCCTTTTCCGCGTGAGGGCCAACTTTGGGCTGGAGCGCCTTCCATGTTTCGATCCGCTCGACTATTGCGTTAAGCAATTCTTCGCGCCCGACCGCAAGCGACCGTTTGGGCAGCGCTCGATCAAGCACTCGCCGCAATTCATTCGGCTTTCTAGACAGAGGGGCAGCCATGGCTCAGCCCTTCCCCCGGCCGCCAAGCTTCTCGTTCAACTTGTCCGCTCCGGTTGGCTTTGCACCGGGCACCAGATGCGCATAGCGCTTGGCTGTGGCGACATTCTTGTGCCCGAGCTGGTGCGCTACTTCGGCAAGCGATGATCCGCCTTGGATCAGGAATGAGGCCGATGCGTGTCTTAGATCGTGCCAGCGCACATCGTCGAGCTTTGCCGCCTTCCTGATCTTCTCCCACCGATCGATCAGCACATGATTCTTGATCGGCTGGCCCTCCTCGTCTGCGAATACATACATTTTCGGCATCGGCCGCACATTCGCGCCGCGCAGTTCCTTCAGGGCATCTACTACAGCGGTCGGCAGGTGCGCTCGTCGGGAGGTGTCCGTTTTCGTGACTCGGATCGCGACAGTGTTAGTTGTCTCGTCGATATCGCCCCAGCGCACGCGGAGCTGTTCGGATTGCCGACAGCCGACGCCTACCGCGAACATCACGGCGGCATACATGAGAGTGGATTCATTGCGGGCCGCGTCGAGCGCTCTGCCGAGTTCTTCATCGTCGAGGAAGCGTTCGCGCGGTTTCGGCTCGGTGAGCATCAGCCCAGGTGGCCAAACGAGATTGTTTGGCAGGAGCCCCGCGCCCCGCCCGAAGTTCACCATGGCCCGCGCGGCCGCGAGATAGCGATCTACGGTGCCGGCTGCGAGAGTCTTTCCCTTCTTGTCGGCAGGTGTCGCGGATAGGGCGGCGCGCGCCTCGCGCAATAGGACCGGGCTCGTAAACTCCAGCGCCTTGACGCTGCCGTACTTGTTCATCCACCAGCCGATCTGCAGCTCGCGCTCATCGTAAGTGGCGAGTGCCTTGGTTTTCGGATCGGCGAGATATTCATCGCCCAGATTGCGAAGCGTGAGGCTCGCAACGTCGCTGCGCACGCCCCGGCGCACCTTCTGTTCGCGCAGAGTCTTTTCCAGCGCCTCGGCCCAATCCTCGGCCGCCTTCCGCGCCTCTTTGCGGCTCCCGGCGAAGTCGCGCTCGTGGAACGTCTTGCTGGTGGGCTTGAACGGCTTGATGCGGACCTGCGCCGTATAGCTGCGCCCGTCGTCGTTCTTGTGCTCAGTGATAGTGGCCATGTGTTTCTCCACATGCCCGGGTAGACTTTCCCTCAGTCACCCGTGGCACCTCTACGCTGTGGGTGATAGGCCCGGGTCAGTGTTGGCGCACTGGCCTGGGCCGTCTTTTATGTGCGGTCCATTTCGCACACAAGCGCAATTATAAAGCACTATCGGAGCGCAGTGCAAATTTAGTGCAAATTTCTGGTCATTTTTTGACCAAAACGGCACAAAATCAAACAGGGAAAATCGCGCCTAAGTATTTGTTTTTATTGATTTATGGGGCGTGACGGATTCGAACCGTCGACCAGCGGATTAAAAGTCCGATGCTCTACCGACTGAGCTAACGCCCCAACGGGGTCGCGGCTGGGATCCCGGAACGGGCGGCCGCAGGGGTGCGGATGATACCTGGATGTGGCCGCTACTGGTAGCGCGTGGGATCGGAAACGCCGGCCGCTTCGAAGCCGGCCCGGCGCAGCCGGCACGAATCGCACTTTGCGCACGCGCGGCCCTGGGCGTCCGCCTGGTAGCACGAGACCGTCATGCCGTAATCGACCCCGAGCGCGGTCCCCTCGCGGATGATGCGCTCCTTGGTCCAGGCAATGAGCGGGGCCTCGATCCGGCAGGGCCGCCCTTCGACCCCCGCCTTCGTGGCCAGGCCCGCCAGGTTCGCGAACGCCTCGATATACTCGGGCCGGCAATCCGGATACCCAGAATAATCGAGTGAATTGACCCCGATGAAGATGTGCTCGGCGCCGAGCACCTCGGCCCAACCGAGTGCGAGCGACAGCATGATGGTGTTTCGGGCTGGAACGTAGGTGACCGGGATCCCCTCGCTCGGCGCCTCGGGCACCGCGATTGCAGGGTCGGTGAGTGCCGAACCGCCGATGCCGGCCAGATCGACCTGCATCACCCGGTGCTCGCGCACCCCGAGCGCCTCCGCCACACGCCCTGCGGCGGTCAATTCCGCCTCGTGACGCTGGCCGTAAGCCACCGAGAGCGCGTAGCACTCGAAGCCGTCCCGCCGTGCGATTGCCAGCGCCGTCGCCGAATCCAACCCGCCAGAGACGAGCACCACCGCCTTCGCAACGCTCATGCGCGCGCCGCTCGCACCGGGCCGGCGGCGTATCGGACCGAGCAACCTCGCATCATCATCATTTACCTGGTGTATTGCCCCAGAGCACCTTGTGCAACTGCACCTGCAGACGCACCGCCAAGCGGTCGGCGAGGATCCACTCGGCCAGCTGCCGCGCCGGCAGCTGCTCGTGGCTCGGGGAGAACCACACGGTGCAGCGCTCGGCGAGCGCCAGATCGCGCACCCGTGAGACGCTCCAGTCGTAATCCGCGCGGTCGCAGATGACGAATTTCACCTGGTCCCGCGCCGTGAGCCCGGCGAGTTCCTCGTAGCGATTGCGCGCCGCCTCGCCCGAGGCCGGTGTCTTCACGTCGACCACCCGTACCACCCGTGGATCGATCCCGGCCAGAGGCAGTGCACCGCTGGTCTCGAGCGAGACGCGCGAACCGGCATCGCACAGGCGCTGCATCAGCTCGAGACTCCCCTTCTGCGCCAACGGCTCCCCACCCGTGACGCACACGTAACGCGGCCCGAGCTCGTGGACGCGCTCGAGCACCTGATCGATCTCCCACCATTGGCCGCCCTGGAAGGCATATGCCGTATCGCAGTAGCGGCAGCGCAGCGGGCAGCCGGTCAGGCGCACGAACGTGGTCGGCACGCCGGCCGTATCCGCCTCGCCTTGCAGCGAGTGGAAGATTTCCGTGATCTTCAGCCGCGTCGCGGAGCGTGCCGCGGCACCCTGCGCGGTCACTGGCCGTGCGGGTTCAGTACGTGCGCCGCCCGCTTCGCGACCCCCGTGTCCGGGAACTTCTTGATCAGCTTCGCAAGCACCACATGCCCCTCGTGCACCCGGCCCTGCGCGATCAGCGTATTGCCGAGATCAAACATCGCAGCCGGCGCCTTGCCCGAGTCGGGCCAGCGCTTCAACACCCTGCGGAAGCACTTCTCGGCCTGAGTGAAGTCCTGGTTCACGTAATGCGCTTCGCCGAGCCAGTACTCCGCGTTCGGGGCCAGAGGGCTCATGGGGTAGTTCTTCAGAAACCCCTTGAAGCCGCGGATCGCCACCGAGTAGCTGCCGGATTTCAGCGCATCGAAGGCCTGCTGGTAGACCGACTGCTGCGTCGAGGTGACTCCCGCCAGCATCCCTGCGAGCGACCCGGAGTTGCCGGAGGCGGCACTCGCCGCACCGCTCGCAGTGCCGGGTGCGGCGGCGCTGCCCGAGGCGCCGGCAGCACTTGGGCCGGCCGTGCCCTGCGCGGCCTGAATTGCCGCCGCCTCGGCCGCGCTCGCGTGCTCCAGCGCCTTGAGCCGCTTGCTCAGGTCCGCGTACAGCTGGCGCTGCTGGCGGCTCTGGCGCTGGTCGCGCTGCTGCACGCTGTCGAGCCGGCCGCGCAGGTCCTGCACCTCGGCCTGCAGCGCATTGACCTGCTGAGCGAGCTGCACGAGGCTGCCGTTGGATACGAACCGCTCGAGCTTTCCGACCCGCGCGTCGAGGTTGTCGAGCCGCACCTGGGTGGGATCCGGGCCGGTGGCACAGCCGCTGAGCAGCGCCACCAGCAGCGCCGCAGTCGGTACGAGCAATCGCAGGGCACGCATGAGGACTCCCCCGCCGGACTCAGTGACCCGGCTGCGTCGGTGTCAGGTAGACGATGTCGACGCGACGGTTCTTGGCCCACGCAGTGGGATTGTTCGCCGGGTCCACCGGCCGCTCCTCGCCGTAGCTGACCACGGTGATCTGGCTCGGTGAAACGCCCTGCAGCAGCATCGCCTGGCGGACCGACTCCGCGCGACGCATGCCGAGACCGATGTTGTACTCGGGCGATCCGCGGTCATCGGTGTTGCCCTCGAGCCGAACGCGGGCGCTCGGATGGTTCGCCAGGTACTTCGCATGGGCGGCGACGATCTGGATGCCCCGGCCGCGGATCACCGCGCTGTTGAAGGCAAAGTGAATGGTGCGCTCGGCGAGCAGTCCCTGCTGCGGCCCGGGCACCGAGTTCTGATTGCCGAGCGAGCCCTCTCCGGCGTTTGCACCGGAACCGGCGCCCTGGCTCTCGGCCCCGGCACCGGAGCCGCTGCCGGCGGCCGCGGACTGGGAACCCGCCGGCTTGACCGGCTTGCTCGCGCAGGCCGCCAGCCCCAGGGCCGCAGCCAACACCATCACCGTAACAATGCGACGCATAACACCCTTCTCCGTTTTGCGCCGGTTCTCCGGCGCCCTGTTGTGACACATTCACGCAGACCCGACGGGCCGGCGCTTCTGGAACTCTAATGCGAATGCTGCGGGAACGGCCCCCAAGCCGGGTCCTGCACCTGCCCGTGCGTGGGCTTGAGCGTCAGGCCCGTCAGGCCGTCCACCGATATCGTGGCGAGAATCGCCTCGGAACTCTCCGAAGGACGCTCCGCGTAGATGATCGTCGCCCCGTTTGGCGCAAAGCTCGGCGTGCTGTCGAGCGGGCCGTGCGTCAGCACGCGGAAGTTGCCCGACTTGAGATTCTGCACCGCGATGCAGTAGCGCCCGTCCACCCGGGTGACCATCGCCAGATGCGTCCCGTCGGGTGAGACGCGCGGATCGGCGTTGTAGTCGTCGTTGAACGTGATCCGCTGCGGCAGGCTCCCCGGGGTCAGCGCCTTGCGGTAGATCTGCGGCGAGCCGGCCCGGTCGGAGGTGAAATACACCGATGCGCCGTCCGGCGCCCAGGTGGCACCCGTGTTGATCGCCGGGGTATGCGTGATGCGCGTGAGCTGGCGGGTGTGCAGGTCGTACACGTAGATCTGCGGGTACCCGGACACTCCGCTCAGCGTCAGCGCCAATTCCTGGCCGTTGGGCGAGAACGCCGGGGCGCCATTCTCGCCGGCGCGCGCCGACACCCGGTAGCGCTGCCCGGTGCGCACCCGCTGCAGGTACACGGCAGAGAGATGATCTTCGAAGGAGACGTAGGCGAGCCATTTTCCGTCCGGCGACCACACCGGGGACATGATTGGGAAGCGCGACTCGAGAATGAGATGCTGATTGTAACCATCCGCGTCGGCCACCACCAACTGGAAGCGCTGGTGCTTGCCGCTGTCGACCACGGCGACGTAGGCGATGCGCGTATCGAACGCTCCACGGATACCCGTGATCGCCTGGTAGACCGCGTCACTGACGCGGTGTGCGGCATTGCGCAGCGCAGCAGCGGTGCCCGTGAAGCGCTTGCGCACGACGCTGCGGCCGGTCAGAACGTTCAGCAGGTTGAAATCAACGGCGAGCCGGCCGTCGCCAATCGGCTTCACCCGCCCGACGAGCATGTAGTCGACGCCGGTGCCCTTCCACGACGGGAAGGCGATCTGCGCGGCGTGGCTGGGGGTAGCGGGCATCTGCCCACGAGGCAGCGCACTGAAGCGCCCGCTGCCGACCAGGTCATGCTGCACCACCTGCGCGACGTCCACCGATGCAGCGCTCGCCTGGGCAAACGGGACGATGGCGATCGGCACCGGGTGATTCACCCCGGAGGTGATCTTGATGGTCAGTTGCGCCTGCGCGACCGGCAGGCCGACGAGCGCAAGCAGTACCGCAATCGCGGCGGTGCGCATCCACGCGGATTTAGTGATGAATTTCATGGCTCTCAGTTCGAATCAGGCGCAAAAACGAAATTGATCTGCTGGTGGTAGAGGTCCGGATCCGGCAACGGCGGCAGCGGCGAGGCGCGATACACCGCCGCCTCGATCGACTCGCGCACCGCCTCGTCTCCGTTGCATCGTCCGAGACTCACACTGCTCACCGCACCGCCGGGCACCAGGACCACCCGGATGGTGCAGTTGAGATTGGACCCCGCGGTGGGCGGTTTGATCCAGGCCGCCTCGACCCGCTGCGTCACTTCGGTGACCCAGCCGGCAACGGCCGCGCGCGTCTTGGCATTGGACTGCGCATCCTCGCTCAGGGCCTGCTGCAGCTGCGCGATCCGCTCGGCCCGCGCCTTGGCGGCGCGCTCGGCGGCGAGCTTGCGGGCCTCGGCCCGTTTCCGGGCCTCCTCGCGCCGGCGCCGCGCCTCGGCGCGCTTGTGGGCCTGCTCGCGGGCCTTCGCCTCGGCGGCGGCTTTGGCCCGGGCCTTCGCTTCAGCCTCAACCTTCGCCTTGGCGTCGGCCTCGGTCTTGGCCTTTGCTGCCGCGCGTGCCTGCTTCAGCCGCTGCTGCTCGGCCTGGGCCGCGGCGAGGTGCTGCTGCTCGGCGGCGGCCGCCTTCTGGCGCAGGGCCAGCTCCTCTGGCGTGGGAGCCGGCGGTCCCTGCTGCGGGACGCTCGGCGGCGGCGGCTCGGGCGCCGGCTTCGGCTGCGCCGCGAGCCCGACCCCCTTGAGGGTATGCGCATCGACCACGGTCGCCTGCAGCGAGACGCTCGGGGTCACGGGGCGATGCTCATAACGCCACCACCCGTAGGCCAGTAGCCCGACGATCGTGCCGTGCAGCAGCACGGACAGGCCGATCGAGAGCCAACGGTCCCGTGCGGGCTCGGGCATGTTCGCTCGCCTCGTCAATGGCTTGACCGGCCGGCCGGCGGTTGCGTCATGAATCCCACGCTGCGCGCCCCGGCGTCCTGCAGGATCACCATCGCACGCACGATGACCCCGTAGGAGACCGCAGTATCGGCCCGGATCATGACGGGACGGGTTGGATCGACCTGCAGCGCCGCCGCGACGTGCGACTCGATGGTGTGCTCGGTCGTCGGACCGACGGTGCGCTTACCGACCGTCACGTACAGACCACCATCGCGGGTCACCGACAGCACGATGGGACTCTTCTGCGCGGTCGGCAGGGGTCTGGCGGCCGCGTGGGGCAGCGTGACCTTCACGCCTTGCGAGAGCAGCGGCGCGGTGATCATGAAAATGATCAGCAGCACCAGCATCACGTCGATGTAGGGCACGACGTTGATCTCACCCATCAATCTGCGTCCACGGGAAACCTGAGCCATCGCCTGCCCCTAGCGAGCCTTCGGCGCCGCCGGTGCCACCATCGGTGCGCCCGGCGCGCTCGCGGCGCCCACCGTCGGAGCAGCAGCCATCCCGCGGGTGGCGTGGCGCTGCAAAATGGTGGAGAACTCCTCCATGAACGCATCGAAACGCACCTCGAGGCGCCCCACCCGGTCGGCGAAGCGGTTGTAGGCGACCACCGCGGGGATGGCCGCAAACAGGCCGATCGCGGTGGTGATGAGCGCCTCGGAGATGCCCGGCGCGACCGCCGCGAGCGTCGCCTGGCGCACGTCACCGAGCGAGGAGAACGCACTCATGATGCCCCACACCGTGCCGAACAGGCCGACATAGGGACTGGTAGAGCCGACCGTCGCCAGGGTCGCCAGACTCGACTCGAGCCGGTCGATCTCCTTCAGCTGCGCCACGCGCATGGCGCGGCGCGCGCCCTCGAGGACCAAATCCGGCGAGCCGGTGCCCTGCTGGCGCTGGCGGGCAAACTCGCGAAATCCCATCTCGAAGATGCTCGCCATCCCGGTCGCGCCGCCGTCCGACTCGATCGCCCGGTACAGCTGCGCCAGGTCCCCGCCCGACCAGAAATTACTCTCGAACTGATCGGTTTCGCGGCGCACCCGGCTGAGCATCAGATGCTTGCGGAAAATGATGGCCCAGGAGGTCAGCGAGGCGAGCAGCAGCAGTCCGATCACGAACTGCACCACGACGCTCGCTTGCACGACGAGCTGAATCAGCGACAGATGTCCACTCATGACGTGTAGGTCACTCCCCCGGTTAGTCCAACACCGCGCGCAGTGCCTCGGGCAGCTTCGTCGGGCGCATCGTGCGCGCATCGACGCAGCAGACTCTGACGTCGGCGGTCGCCAGCGGTTCAGTCTCGCCGGCACGCAGCACGCGCTGGGCGAAGCGGATGCAAACGGCACCATCGGCGCGCGGCACGCAGGTGACGGCCAATTCATCGTCCAGCCTCGCCGGCCGCCGGTAATCCACCGACACGTTCACCACGGCGAACAGCACCCCGGGCTCCCGAGCCAGCTGTTGCTGTGAAAAGCCCAACGCGCGCAGCCACTCCGTGCGCGAACGTTCGAGAAAGCGCAGGTAATTGGCATAATAAACGATGCCGCCGCCGTCGGTGTCCTCCCAGTAGACCCGCGCCGGCCAGCTGAATTCACTCATGGATTCTCCTCGAAGAGCGGCAGGGGTCCGGCGAGCCGCTCCGGCGGCGTACGGCCGAAGTGCTCGTAGGCAAGGCGCGTGGCCATCCGGCCGCGCGCGGTGCGCACCAGGAAACCCTGCTGAATCAAGAACGGTTCGATCACGTCCTCCAGCGTTCCGCGCTCCTCGCCGACCGCCGCGGCAATGCTGTCGATACCCACCGGCCCGCCGTCGAACTTGTCGATGACGGTGGTGAGCAGCTTGCGATCGAGGGTATCGAACCCCTGCGGATCGACTTCCAGCAAATCGAGCGCTGCTTCGGCCACGGCCGCGACGATACGCCCGTCTGCCTTAACCTGAGCGTAATCGCGCACCCGGCGCAGCAGCCGGTTGGCGATGCGCGGTGTACCCCGGGCGCGCTCGGCGATCCGCCGTGCCCCGGGGGCATCGATCGGCACCGCGAGAATCGAGGCGGATCGAGTCACGATGTGCTCCAGGTCATCGACCCCGTAGAACTCCAAGCGCTGCACGATGCCGAAGCGGTCGCGCAGCGGCGAGGTCAGCAACCCGGCACGCGTCGTGGCCCCGACCAGCGTGAACGGCGGCAGGTTCAGCTTGATCGAGCGCGCCGCCGGCCCCTCGCCGATCATGATGTCGAGCTGGCAGTCCTCCATGGCCGGGTAGAGCACCTCCTCCACGACCGCCGAGAGGCGATGGATCTCATCGACGAACAGCACGTCGCGGGGCTGCAGGTTCGTCAGGATCGCAGCGAGGTCCCCGGGGCGCTCGAGCACCGGGCCGGAGGTCTGGCGCAGGTTCACGCCGAGTTCCGCGGCGATGATGTGCGCGAGGGTCGTCTTGCCCAGGCCCGGCGGGCCGAACACGAGCACGTGATCGAGCGCCTCGCCCCGCTGGCTCGCCGCACCGATGAAAATTTCCAACTGTTCGCGCGCCTTGGGCTGGCCGACGTACTCGGCGAGGCGGCGTGGGCGGATGGCCCGTTCGGCCGCATCGTCCTCCCCCCTGGCCTCGGGACTGACAATGGCGCGTTCGAAATCCATCGGCGTCACTCCCGCGCCGCGCTTTGCAGCGCCCGGCGGATCAGCTCCTCGGTGGAACGGCCCTCGCCGCCGGCGCCCTTGAGCAGCCGGGTGGCTTCGGCAGGCTTGTAGCCCAGGGCGACCAACGCATCGAATGCCTCCGTCTCGGCCTGCCCGGCGCCGGCGGCGCTCGGGCGCTCGGACCCACCGGCATCGAGCCGGTCGCGCATCTCGACCACCAGCCGCTCGGCGATCTTGCGCCCGATGCCGGGCACCCGCGTGAGTGCGCCCACGTCGTGTCCGTGAACACACTCGGCGAATGCCTCGACGCTGATTCCCGACAGCAGTGCGAGCGCGATCTTCGGCCCCACGCCGGAAACGCGAATCAGCTCGCGAAACAGCCGCCGCTCCGCCTCGGTGCCGAATGCGTAGAGGATGTGCGCATCCTCACGCACCACCAGGTGGGTCAGCAGGCGCACCTGCTCGCCCACCGCCGGCAGGTGGAAGTAGGTGGACATCGGCGCCTCGAGTTCGTAGCCGAGGCCAGCGGCCTCGACCGTCAGGTGCGGAGGCGCTTTGGCAACAATCTGTCCGCGAATCGAGCCGATCATCTCCCGAGGACGCTCCCGTTGGGGTGCACACCGTGTGCGGCGGCGAGCCGCGCCATCGAGCGCGAGTGGGCATGGCACAGCGCCACGGCCAGCGCGTCGGCCGCATCGGCGCCGAGGTGCTCCTCGAGCCCGAGCAGCGCGCGCACCATGTGCGCCACCTGGCGCTTCTCGGCGGCGCCCGAACCGACCAACGCCAGCTTGATGGCGCGCGGAGCATACTCGAATACCGCCACACCGTGGGGCACGGCGCACAGCGCCGCACCACGGGCCTGGCCGAGCTTCAGCGCGCTGTCGACGTTGCGGTTGACGAACACCCGCTCGATGGCGACCTCCGAGGGACCATGCTCGCTGACCAGCGCGCTCAGCTGCTCGAAGATCCGCCGCACACGCACCGCGAGCGCTTCGGCGCTCGGCACTGCGATGCACCCGTGCGCGAGGTGGCGCCATTGTCCCTCGCGCCACTCGATCAGGCCGAACCCCGTAATGCGCGAGCCCGGGTCGAGGCCGAGTACACGCAGGCCCGCACACTCGGCCGGCAACGGCTGCGGCGCGTCCGGCGCACTGCGCCGGGGGTCAAACGCGCGCCAGGCGCGGGTCGGATATCTCGGCATTCGAATACACGCAGCGCACGTCCTCAATCTGCGCCAGGGCCTCGAGTAGTTCACGGCAGTGCGCGGCAGCGGCGCCCGCCAGTGGCAACGTCAGTGCCGCCCGCTCGCCGACGCCGGCGGCGCTCGGGAGCCACCCTTGGCGCGCCAGCGCCAGGCGGATCGCCTCGAATTCCTCCGGATCGGTACGCACCTCGAACGCCCCCTCGCCGGTACCGCTGAGGCTCTCGGCACCGGCCGCATAGGCCGCCGCCACCAAGCGCGCACGGTCTGCCACGGTCGAAAATCGCAGCCATCCCACCCGGTCGAACAGGTAGCTCACCGCGCCCTCGGCACCGAGAAAGCCGCCGTGGGCCCGAAACGCGTGCCGCAGCATGGCCCGCAGCCGCTGCGGATCATCGGTCACGCACTCCAGCAGCAGCGCAGCGCCCCCGGGGCCATAACCCTCGAAGCGCACGTGCTGCACGGCAGACGAATTCGACACCATGTGAAAATATACAGTTCGACGGACACGCGGCACAACCCCAGCGCGCCGCACCGGTTCGTTGCGCAGCCGGCGTATCGTTATCATAGCGACGAACCGCCCTGCAGGCACCGACGCTCCCGTGGAGACGACACAGCACTGTCCACCCGCCCTGCTCGACTCGATCGGCGCGCTGCGCGAGAGCCTGGCGGCCGGCGGCACCGACCCGACGGCACTCGCGCGTGGGGCGGAGGCGGCGCAGATCGTGGGCGCGCTCACCGAGGACGCCGACCTGGCGTGCGCGCTGGTGCTGAAGCCCGCGCTCGGCAGTGCCGAGCGCGCCGAACCGCCCGCGCCGCTGGTGCGGCTGGCCGGCCACGGCGCCGCGAGCACCGCCGCGGCACTGGCGAGATTCGCCGAAATCGGCCTGCCGCAACATTGGTCGCCCGAGCAGGGCCTCGACGCGCGCCAGGCCGAAACGCTGCGCAAGATGCTGCTGGCGGTCGTGAGCGACCCGCGCCTGATCCTCGCGCGACTGGCCGAGCAGCTCGTCGCATTGCGCCACGCACGCACGCTCGCGGCCGAGGCGCGGCGCCGGCTGGCGCTCGAAACGCGCGTGATCTTCGCCCCACTCGCCAACCGGCTGGGCATCTGGCAGTTGAAATGGGAGCTGGAAGACCTGGCGTTCCGCTACCTCGAACCGGCCGCCTACCGGCACATCGCCGCGGAGTTGAGCGAGCGCCGGCGCGACCGCGAAACCTACATCGAGGCGTTCTGTGCCGCGCTGCGCAGCGCACTGTCACAGGGCGGCATCGCAGCGCAGGTCTACGGTCGCCCGAAGCACATGTACAGCATCCACCGCAAGATGCAGCGCAAGCACCTCGCGTTCGAGCAGTTGTTCGACGTGCGCGCCGTGCGCATCATCGTCGAGTCCATTCCCGACTGCTACGCCGCGCTCGGCGTGGTGCACGGCCTGTGGCGCTACATCCCCGGGGAGTTCGATGACTACATCGCCACGCCCAAGGGCAACTTCTATCGCTCGATTCATACCGCGGTCATCGGACCGCAGGGCAAGAGCGTCGAGGTACAGATCCGCACCCGCCAGATGCACGAGCACGCCGAGCTCGGTGTGGCGGCGCACTGGACGTACAAGGAAGGCGGCGCGGCGGACCTGCACTACCAGCGCAAGATCGAGGCGGTGCGCCGGCTGCTCGAACCGATCGCCCCCGAGGGCGGCGAACCGGAGCGGGAGTTTCTCGAGCAGGTCAGCACCGAGTTGTTCCAGGACCGGGTGTACGCGTTGACGCCCAAAGGCGAAGTCGTCGACCTGCCCCACGGGGCGACGCCGCTCGATTTCGCCTACACCGTGCACACCTCGCTCGGGCACCGCTGTCGCGGCGCCAAGGTCAACGGGCGGATCGTGCCGCTCACCCACTCGCTCGAGAACGGCGAGATCGTCGAGATCATCACCGCCAAGCAGGACAATCCCAGCCGCGACTGGCTGGCCCCGGAACTCGGCTATCTCGCCTCGGCGCGCAACCGCGCCAAGGTACGCGCCTGGTTCCGCAAACTCGATGCGGCCGACAACCGCGGCGCCGGCCGCACGATCGCCGAGCGGGAACTGACGCGCCTCGACATCGCACCGGGGCAACTGCCGGAGCTGATCGCTGCACTCAACGCACGCGACACGGAGCACTTCCACCAACTGCTCGGCGAGGGGGCGATCACGAGCGCGCAGCTCGAGCGGGCCGCCGAGCGGCTCGCCGGCCGGGCGGAATCACCGGCCGTGCCGGTGGTGCGGAGCCCGCGCCGCCCGGCGCGCAGCGCCTCACCGGTCGATATCGAGGGGGTCGGGGACCTGCCGGTCACGTTGGCGCGCTGCTGTGCGCCGTTGCGGCCGCAACCGATCGTCGGGTACGTCACGGTCGGGCGAGGCGTGACCATCCACCGGCGCGGCTGCCCGAGCTTCGTACGGATGCGTCACGTGCGCCCCGAACGGGTGCTGCAGGTGGAGTGGAGTTCGAGCGAACCGGCCGAACTGCCCGTGCAGATCGCGGTGCACGCCTACGACCGCCGCGGCCTGGTGCGCGACCTGAGCGACGTGCTGGCCTTCGAGCGGCTGAGCATTCGGCAAATGACGACCACCACCGACCGCGCCTCGGGCACCGCCGATGTACTCGTCACCGCGGAGGTCGGTGACGAGGCGCAGCTGCAGCGGCTGCAGCTGCGCCTCGGAACCGTGGCGAACGTGATCTCGGTGCAGCGGGTCGGCTAACGGTTGATCGAGTCGATCGCGCGCTTGTCCGCCGCGAGCGCCGCTTCGTGCACGGCCTCCGAGAGCGTCGGGTGCGCGTGGATCGTGCGCTGCAGATCCTCGCTGCTCGCCGAGTACTCCATGGCCAGCACCGCCTCGGCGATGAGCTCTCCGGCCATCGGCCCGATGATGTGCACGCCGAGAATCTCATCGTCGTCCTGCGCGGCGATGACCTTGGCGAAACCCTGTGCCTGCTCCATGGCACGGGCCCGCCCGCTGGCGAGGAACGGAAACACCCCGACCTTGTAGGCCCGGCCGCTCGACTTGACCTGCTGCTCGGTGAGCCCCACCCAGGCGATTTCCGGGGCGGTGTAGATCACCGAGGGGATCACCTTGTAGTTGACCTCGCCGTAGTGCCCCGCGATCCGATCCGCGACCGTTACACCCTCTTCCTTGCCCTTGTGGGCGAGCATCGGGCCGCGCACGCAATCGCCCACTGCCCAGACGCCCTCGGCGCCGGTGCGGCAGTGATCATCGACCTTGATGAAGCCACGCTCGTCGAGCTCGACGCCGGTGCCCTCGCCGAGCAGCTCCGCGGTGAAGGGGCGGCGGCCGGCGGCCACGACCAGGCGCTCGACGGTCAGCTTGTGCGTGCCCTTGGCATCCTCGTAACTCACTTCGACCGCATCGCCGCTGATCTTCGCACCGGTCACCTTGGCCCCGAGACGGATGTCCAGGCCCTGCTTCTTCAAGTGCCGCGCCGCCTCCTTGGCGAGCTGCTGGTCGGCCATGGCGAGGAACTCCGGGAGGGCCTCGAGCACGGTGACCTCGGCGCCGAGCCGGCGCCAAACGCTGCCGAGTTCCAGTCCGATCACCCCGGCGCCGATCACGCCGAGGCTCTTGGGCACCGCCTCCAGATCGAGCGCGCCCCACGAGTCAATGATGTGCGGCGCCTTGAAGGGTGCGACTTTCAGCTCCACCGGCACGGAGCCGGAGGCGAGGATGACGTGCTTGGCGGTGAGTTCGCGCTTCTTGCCGTCCGCCCCGGTGAATTCCACGCGCCGTCCGGGCAGGAGCTTGCCGTGGCCCTGCAGCGCGGTCACGCCACTCGCCTTGAACAGCGCGGTGATGCCCTGCGTGCTCGCCTTGACGATGCCGCCCTTGCGCTTCTGCATCTGCGCAACGTCGAAATCGACATCGCCGACCTTGATGCCGTGCACCGCGAACTCCTCGCGGGCGCGGTGGTACAACTCGCTCGATTCCAGCAGCGCCTTGGAGGGAATGCAGCCGGCATTGAGACAGGTGCCACCGAAGGCGTAGCTGCCGTCGCGGTTGCGCCACTCGTCGATGCAGGCCACCGAGAGCTTGTTCTGACCGGCGCGGATCGCCGCCGGGTAGCCGGCCGGACCACCGCCGATCACGATAACGTCGAATGAATCTGCCATATTCAAATCCCCAGCAACATGCGGCCCGGATCCTCCAGGGATTCCTTGACGGCCACCAGGAACTGCACCGCCTCACGTCCATCGATGATGCGGTGATCGTAGGTGATGGCGATGTACATCATCGGGCGGATTGCGATCTGCCCGTCGACGACCATCGGGCGCTCCTGGATCTTGTGCATGCCCAGGATGGCGCTCTGCGGCGCATTCACGATGGGGGTCGACATCAGCGATCCGAACACCCCACCGTTGGTGATGGTGAAGGTGCCCCCGGTGAGCTCCTCGATCCCGATCGTGCCGGCCCGGGCCTTCTTGGCGTAATTGCCGATCTCTTTCTCGATCGCCGCGAAGCTCTTCACGTCCGCGTCGCGCACGATCGGCACCACCAGGCCGCGCTCGGTCGAGACCGCGACGC
>OFHJ01000039.1_pt1 | contig 49995 bp, 43 predicted proteins | sample 1522001 | NCBI WGS metagenome assembly OFHJ01 (sample SAMEA2464838, study PRJEB22497) | soil metagenome | biome: Grassland; feature: Farmland; material: Clay | place: Australia | collected 2013-02-01 | depth 1.2 m | reverse complement strand
GGGCCGCCGAGAGGGGGTGGTGTTCGCCCGGGGGTCGCGCGGCGCGCCCCGGCGCCACTCGGGGCGCCCCCCGGCGGGTGGCCCCGAGCCGAAGAGGATGGCGCGGGCGCGCGGGGGGGCCGCGCGCCGCGCCGCCTCGACCGCCCCGTGTACCGAGGCCGACAAACTGGGCTCGACCGCCACGGCCGCCAGCCGCCGCGCGAGCTCCGCGGCATCGATGCCCCGCGGTGGCGGCAAGGCACACAAGAACCAGGCGTCGACCGCCGGCGCGAGCGCCGCCCCGATGGCCGCCGCGTCCTTGTCGCCGAGGACCCCGATCACCGCCAGCGTCCGTCCCCGGCACGGACGCTCGCGCAACTGTGCACAGAGCACTTCGGCGGCCGGCGGGTTGTGAGCGATGTCCAGAATCCACTCGATCGGACCGGGCACGACCTGGAAGCGCCCCGCCAGGCGCACCCGGCTGAGCGCGGCGGCGACCGTGGCCCGATCGAACTCGGGGCAGCGGCCCGCTGCGCGCGCCTGCGGCCCCGAGAGTGCCTCGAGCGCCGCGAGCGCGGTGGCCGCGTTGCGATACTGGATCGGTCCCTGCAGGCTGGAGGGCGGCAGCTCGTCCAGTCGAAGCTTCGAGCCGCGGTAGCTCCACCTCCCGCTCTCCTCGACATGCCACGAGAAATCCCGCTCGGCCACCACCGGTACGGCCCCGAGACGCTCGATGCTCGAATACACGCTCTCGGGCATGCGGGGCGTGCCGAGCACCGCCGGCCGGCCCGCGCGAAAGACGCCGGCTTTCTCCGCGCCGATCTCATCGAGGGTCTCGCCGAGCCAGTCCCGGTGATCGAAGCCCACCGAGCACAGCACGGCCACATCGGCATCCACCAGGTTGGTGGCATCGAGCCGCCCGCCGAGGCCCACCTCGAGCACCGCGAAGCGCACCGGCCGCTGCGCGAACAGCCACAGCGCCGCCAGCGTGTTGTATTCGAAGAAGGTGAGCGAGACGCCGCCGCGCGCCGCCTCGATGCGCTCGAACGCCGCCACGATCGCCGCGTCGTCCGCCTCCCTGCCGTCGATGCGGATGCGCTCGTTGTAGCGCAGGAAATGCGGCGAGGTGAACAGTCCCGTGCAGCAGCCCGCCGAGAGCAGCAACGCCTCCAGGTGGGCCGCCGTCGAGCCCTTGCCATTGGTGCCGGCGACGGTGATGACCGTGGCGGCCGGCCGCTCGAGACCGAGCCGCCGCGCAACCTCCGAGACACGCTCGAGGCCGAGGTCGATCGCTTTGGGATGCGCCGCTTCCTGGCGCGAAAGCCATTGCTCGAGTGTTGCACTCATGTGCGGGGCTCCCCCGGCGGGCGCCCTCGCGCCCGCCCTGTCGGATCAGGCCGCCGCCTGCGGAAGCCTGAGCAGCAGCCGCAGCATCGCGGCGATGCGATCGCGCATCTGGCGCCGATCCACGATCATGTCGAGCGTGCCGTGCTCGAGCAGGAACTCGCTGCGCTGGAAGCCCTCCGGCAGCGTCTCGCGCACGGTCTGCTGGATCACCCGTGGGCCTGCGAAGCCGATGAGCGCGCGCGGCTCTGCGATATTCAGATCCCCGAGCATGGCGAGGCTCGCGGACACCCCGCCGGTGGTCGGATCGGTCATCACGGAGATGAACGGCAGCCGCGCCTCCTTCAGCTGCGCCAGCGCCGCGGAGGTCTTCGCCATCTGCAACAGCGAGTACAGCGCTTCCTGCATGCGCGCTCCGCCGCTTGCCGTGAAACACACGAGCGGCTTGCGCTGTCCGATGCAGTGATCCACCGCGCGTTTGAAGCGCTCGCCGACCACCGATCCCATGGAGCCGCCGAGGAACTGGAACTCGAACGCGCAGGCCACGACGGGCAGCCCCTGGAGCGTGCCGGCCTGCACGATGAGCGCGTCGGCCTCGCCGGTCGTTTTCTGCGCCTGCGCGAGGCGGTCCTTGTAGCGCTTGCTGTCCCGGAACTTCAGCGGATCCTCGGGGCTGATTCGGGCGCCGAGCTCCTCGACCGGCTCGGGATCCAAGAACGTATCGAGACGCTCGCGCGCGCTGATGCGCATGTGGTGCGAGCACTTGGGACACACGTATAAATTGCGCTCGAGCTCGGCGCGATACAGCACCGCATCGCAGGACGGACACTTGATCCACAGCCCCTCGGGAACCGAGCGCGTACGCCGCTCGGTCTTGATGCGCGAGGGCATGATCTTCTCGAACCAGGACATAGGGGAGCCTCCGGCGGTCAGCGCGCGATGATAGCCGATCGCCCTTGCGCCGGAGCGCCGGGCAGCGCGAAGGCCTCCGGGTAGCGGACCGTCCACAGGTACAGCCCGTCGGCCGACGCCGTCGGCGCGGACAGCCGCCGGTCCCTCCCGGCGAGCACCTGCGAAGCCCACTGCGGCGGCGCTTCCCCCTTGCCGATGACGATCAGGAGCCCGGCGATGTTGCGCACCATGTGATGCAAGAACGCGTTCGCAACGGCCTCGATCGTCACCCACTCTCCCTCCCGCCGGACCGACAGGCGCTCCATGCGTCGGATGGGGGACTTCGCCTGGCACTCCGCGGCGCGAAAGGCGCTGAAATCATGCTCTCCGGTCAGAAGCGAGGCGGCCTGCGCCATGGCGCGATCATCGAGCGGCCGATGTACCCAGGTGGCCCGGCGCGCGGCCAAAGCCGAGCGGGCCCGGCGATTGAGGATGATGTAGCGATACGTTCGCGCCTCGGCCGAATAGCGTGCGTGAAAGTGCGCCGGCACCGGCCACGCCCATGAGACGCTGATGTCCCGCGGCAGATACGAGTTTGCGCCCAGCACCCAGGCGCGCAGAGTGCGCTCGGCGCCGGTGTCGAAGTGGGCCACCTGCCCGTGGGCATGGACACCGGCATCGGTCCGTCCGGCGCACACGAGGCTGACCGGCTCGGCCGCCACCTCGGAAAATGCCTTCTCGGTGAGGCCCTGCACGCTCGGGCGCGTCGGCTGGGCTTGCCAGCCGACGTAAGAGCTTCCCTGATACTCCAGTCCTACGGCGATGCGTGTCATCGCATCGGGTCGATCGCCGGAACCCCGCACGCCGCAGCGAGCGCAGGGCCTTCAACCGGGCAGCGACTCCAAGAGGCGGCCGGCCTCTTGGCGCTGTCCGTCCGAGCCCTCGTGCATCACCTCCTCGAGAATGCTGCGCGCACCCTCCGGATCGCCCATGTCCATGTAGGCGCGGGCCAGATCGAGCTTGGTGCCGACCTCGCTTGGCGTGACCGGCTCGAGCTCGGCCACCGCAGGATCAACCGAGATCTCGTTATGCTCACCGAGATCGGCGTGCGGCACGGTCGCAGTGCCCACATCGAAGTCGAGTCCGTTTCCGCCAGCCTTCGCTGACTCAGCACCGCCGACGTCGAAGTCGACATCGGGAGTGTGGAGGGCGGTCAAGCGGGACGTGGCCGCGGCATCGTGGCCGTTCGGCGAGTCGCCGCCGAGGAGCGATTCGAGCTCGTTCTCATCAATCTGCCAGGAGCTGGTCGTACCGGTCGGCTTGGGCGTGGACTCGGCGTCGCTGGCGGCTTCGGCCAGGGCCAGCGTCTTGCGCGAATGCTCGTCCAATCCGGCCACCAGGGTCGGGGCGTCCGTCTCCGCGCCTGGATGGATCGCCGTCTCGAACGTGCCGAGATCCAGTCCCAGATCATCGATGGCCAGTTCCGCGGTGCGATCCGAGCCCTGGCCCTGGCTGAGCGCCTCGACCTTCTGGCGCAGCGCCGCATGCCCGGCGAGCGGCAGCGCTGGCTGCTCCACCGTCGGCTCGGCGCCCACCGGCGTCTCGATCGTCGGCTCGGCGCCCTCGAGGACGTCGGAGGTGGCCACCAGGCGATCGGGCATCTCGCGGGTCAGACCGGTCTCGGTGCCGGCCAAGTCCGCATCCCTCAGTGCGGCGTTGAGGTCCGTAACGGTGCCGGTGTCGCTGTGAGTCTGACTCTGCTGCGCATCGCTCTCCCCGAGCGCGGCATCGAAATCCAGATCGGGCGAGCCGGCCGCGCCGGATTCGGCCATCGCAACCGGGACCGCGGTGCCGATCGGATCGAAATCCACCCGCGCCTGACCACCCTCGAGGTCGAGGTCCACGCCGCCCGAGGCCGCTCCGCTCACCCCGGCGTCGGCAAACAGCGGGTCCTCGGGCGCGAGCTGCCGGCCCATGATGACGATCTTTTCCCACTCCCCCGGGGCCGACTCGTCGCGCGACTCGGCCAGCTCGTGGGCGGTCTGCACGAACTGCTCCTTGTTGCCCCAGACGAAAAACACCTCCAGGAGCTTGAGCTTCAGATCGCGCCGCTCGGGCTCGCGGCCAATGGCGAGACGGATGAGGTCGGCCGCCTGATCGTACAGGCCATAGGCCATGTGGAAATCCGCTTCCGCGAGCGGATCACCCTGCTCGAGATTGAGCGCGGTCTCGCTGCTGATGGTCTCGTCCGTGGTGACGTGCTTGGCCACCAGAGGAGCGACGCCATCCTCCGCGGCGACGCGCGGATGCTCGAGGGTCTGCTCGCCCACGTCAAAGCCGCTGTCGCCACGATCAGGCGTCGCTGCCGGCATGGCCGGATATTCCGTGGCATCCTCACCCGAAGCCGCCTCGAGCAGCTCGTTGCCCGCCGCCTCTCGGCGCGAGCGCAGGCGGCGGAAGCCGAGAAGGGCCAGAAGCAGTGCGACCAGCCCCGCCGCGGCCCACCAATAGCGCCCGAGGGTGCCGAGAAGGACATTCGACAGCGAGGGCTGCGCCACCGGCTGCGGACGGAACACGGCCTTGGCCGGCTTGTGCGCCGGCAGGATCCTTGCAGGGCGCGCGGGCAGGGTCGGCTGCGCGCCGGCCTGAGCCGCGTGAGCCGGCTTGACCGCAGGCTTCGCCTCGGATGGCGCCGCTGCAGCGGCGGGCGGGCGCCCAGCCTGCGCCTGAAGCTGTGCCAGTGCGGCGCTCTTGACCGCCAGCAGGCGTTTTTCTTTGGCGAGTTCGCCCTGCAGCGCGTGCACCTGAGACTTCAGCGCCTGCACCTCGCCCGCCGCCGGTGCGGTGCCGGCGGAAGAGCCGCTCTGCGCACCGGCACCGGAGCTCTTCGGCGCCACCAGGCGCAGTCTTCCCGGCCCGGCGCTGCGGGCCTGAAAGGTGCCGTGCCACGCCGCGGCCTGGTGGCGGATTTCGCCCCAGGCCGCCGCCGGGGAAATCTGCTGCACCGAGGAGCGCGCCGGGAGGGTCAACACGGTGCCCGAGCGCAGCAGGTTCATGTTGTGATCGAAGGCCTGCGGGTTGGCCTGATAGATGGCCACCATCCACTGGCGCGTCCGGGCGGCGTCCACCCCGGCGCCGCTGACGCGGGTAGCGATGCCCGAGAGCGTGTCGCCCCGGTGCACCGGAAGCGAATGCGGCAGGCTCGCCGGCGGGGCGGCGACGGCCGGCGCCTGGGTAGCCGGCGGTTGTGCCGCGGCGGCCTGCTGGCGAATCTGTCCGTCGCGCTGCCCAGCGCTCACGACCGGCGCGGCGATCGCCTGGGCCGCCTGAGCGTGGTGGGGCAGGTACAGCGGCGGATTCAGCAGCAGCGTGTACTCGCGGATCATGACCCCGCGATCCCAGCTGGCCTTGACCAGCAGGGTGAGGATGGGGTCGGTGACCGGCTGGTCCGAAGTGATGTGGACGGCCACCCGGCCGTCCGCGCCCCGGGTGATCTTGGCTCGCGCGCCATCGAGGTAGGACGGGCGGCTCAGACCATATTGAGCAAAGGTGGCGTCCGAGGCGACCCCGATCTTGAGGCTCTGCAGAGCGCCCGGCGTCGGGTCGACCAGTGCGATCCGCGCATTCAGAGGCTGATCGAGATGAGACCGTACGTGGATATTCCCGAGGCCTAAAGCGAGCGCCGCCCCTGGCATGGCCAGCAGCGGCAGCGCCGCCAGGCTTGAGCGTTTGGCGACCATTACCACTCCCCGGAAGTCATAGGTGGGCAAAACCCTTTATGAAAACAATTGGATGGCCGAATCTGGCGGCTCATCGAGCGCGGCCTGCAATATAACTTAATATTGGCTCTCATACCAAAAAGCCCGGCGGTCCTAAGTCAAATTGCCCTGCCGGCGCGTCGATCTTTACTCATTCTGGCACGGCAAACTGTGTCGTGCTTCGTAGACTGGCCCATCCGCGCGCCCTGGGAGGCGATTAAGGAGCTTCGGGCCGGCCTCATCGGCCGGGCGCGCCGTCGCGATCCCGGCCTGCGATATCCGGGGTCACCGAGCGCACATCCGCGTTCTGCGCCCGGTGCCGCAGGTAATGGTCCATCAGCACGATCGCCAGCATGGCCTCCGCAATGGGCGTGGCGCGCAGACCCACGCACGGATCGTGCCGCCCCGTCGTGACGACCTCGACGGGCCGGCCCTCGATATCGACAGTCCGGCCCGGCACCTGGATGCTGGAGGTCGGCTTCAGCGTCAGATGCGCCACCACGTCCTGTCCCGACGAGATGCCCCCGAGGATGCCCCCGGCATTGTTGCTGGCAAAGCCCTCCGGCGTGAGCTCGTCGCGATGCTCGCTGCCACGCTGGGCGGCGGCCAGGGTACCGGCGCCGATCTCGACCGCCTTGACCGCGTTGATGCCCATCAGCGCCGCGGCGATATCCGCATCCAGCCGGCCGAAAACCGGCTCACCGAGGCCCGGCGGCACTGCGGTCGCAACCACGGTGACGCGTGCTCCGATCGAATCGCCCTCCTCGCGCAGCCGCCAGATCAGCGCCTCGAGCTCCTCGATGCGGGCCGGGTCGGGGCAGAAGAAGGGGTTCCGGTACGCGAACTCCACATCCCGCGGCTCGAGCTCGAGCGAGCCGATCCGGCTGAGGTAACCGTGGATGCGCACCCCCAGACGGCTCGCCAGGTACTTGCGGGCGATCGCTCCGGCCGCCACGCGCATCACCGTTTCGCGCGCCGAGGAGCGCCCTCCACCGCGGTAGTCGCGCAGGCCGTACTTCTGCTGGTAGGTGTAATCGGCGTGCCCGGGGCGGAAGCGGTCCTTGATCTTCTCGTAGTCGCGCGAGCGTGCATCGGTGTTCTCGATGAGCAGCCCGATGGGGGTGCCGGTCGTGCGCCCCTCGAACACACCCGAGAGAATGCGCACCTGATCGCTCTCGCGGCGCTGGCTCACGAAGCGCGAGGTGCCCGTGCGGCGCCGGTCGATGTCCTGCTGCAGGTCGGTCGGCTCGAGATCCAGTCCCGGGGGACAGCCGTCGACGATGCAGCCGAGCGCCGGACCGTGGCTCTCCCCGAAGGTGGTCACCGTAAAGAGCTTGCCGATGGTGTTGCCGGACATTGAGGAGCCCCTAACCCTTCACGAGAAGCTGCTCGGCGCTGAGCAGAAACACTCCGCCGCCGCCGCGCTCGAACTCGAGCCACAGGAACGGAAGCTGTTTGAACGCGCGGCGCACGCTGCGCTCGGTATTGCCGACCTCCACGACGAGCAGCCCCTTGGGCAGCAGGTGATCGGCCGACTCTTCCAGGATGATCCGCACCGAATCGAGACCCGCACCGCCGGCGGCGAGCGCCAGCGCCGGCTCGTGCCGGTACTCGGGCGGCAGGCCCGCCAACTCCCGCTTGCCCACGTAGGGCGGGTTGGACACGATGATATCGTAGCGCTCAGGTCCGAGGGCGCTGAAATGATCGGAGCGGACGAGGCGCACCCGCCGCCCGAGGCGGTGGCGGCGCACGTTGATCGCGGCAACCTCGAGGGCATCGGCCGAGATGTCCACCGCGTCCACACGGGCACGCGGGAACGCCTTGGCGCAGGCGATGGCGATGCAACCCGAGCCCGTGCCCACATCGAGGATCCGGCGCACCCGGCGTGGATCGATCCAGGGCGCGAACCGGCGCTCGATGAGCTCGGCGATCGGCGAGCGAGGAATCAGCACCCGGGGATCGACGTGGAAGGAAAGCCCGGCGAACCAGGTCTGCCCGGTCAGATAGACCGCCGGGACCCGCTCGCGGATACGCCGGGTGATGAGCTCCTCGGCGCGCTGCTCATCGCGCGCGCCCACGCGACGGTTGTAGACGGTCGCGTCGGAGTGCGGCAGGCGCAGCGCATGCAACACCAGGGCCGCCGCCTCGTCCCAGGCGTTGTCCGTGCCGTGACCGAAGAAAACGCGGGCGCGCCGCAGCCGGCGCGCGCCTCGCTCGATGAGTGCGCGCACCGCGAGCGGAGGGCGCCGCGCCGCCGGAGGGTGCTTGCCATGCCCCCCCGCGCCCGATGCCCGGCCATCGGGCCCCCGGGCGCGGCGCGTGCGCCCGTTACGTCCCCGCGCGCTGCGCGCCCGGCCAGTGTGAAATAATCCCGCCATGTCGTCTCGTCTCTTCTGGGCCCTGGTAGGGCTGGTGTGCCTTGCCGCCGCGCTCGCAGGGTACCGGCTGGCCGGCGGGCCGGACAACCGGCAAGCGCTTCCCGCCTACGGCAACTGGCTGCCGCAGCCGCGACCCCTCGAGAGCTTCCGCCTCACCGACAGCCACGGCCGCCCCTTCACCCGTGCGGACCTCGAGGGCCGGGCGAGCCTGGTCTACTTCGGGTACAGCCATTGCTCGGACGAGTGCCCCGACACGCTCGCGATGCTGGCGCGCGTGCAGCGGGCCGCAAGGCTCTCGCACCTGCAGGTGCTGTTCGTCACCATCGATCCGCGCCGCGACACCCCCGCCGTACTGGCCCGCTATCTGCGCCGCTTCGATCCTGACTTCATCGGCCTGACGGGCAAGGTGGCCGAGCTGCGCCGGCTCGCGGGCGAGCTCGGGGTCGCGCTCGGCAAGGTCGCGCTGCCGGGCGGCGGCTATACTTTCGAGCATACCGTGGCGGTGTTCGTGCTCGACGCGCGCGCCCGGGAGGCCGCCGTGTTCCTGCCGCCCTTCCACGCCCGGCGCCTTGCCGCGGCGCTGCGGCGCATGGGGCCGCGGTTGCTCGCTCCTCCCTGAGATCCGGAGATTCAAGCTCAATGAATGGCGCCACGGGATCGCCGACGCTGCGCGCACGCGTGTTCGTCGCCATGCAGTACCTGTTGCCGCAGCACCTGCTCTCGCAAGTGGTGCTGCGGCTCACGCGCGTGCGCCTGCGTCCCCTGAAAAACGCGCTGATCGGCGCGTTCATAGGCCATTTTCAACCCGACATGAGCCAGGCGGCCGATCCGGACCCGTTCGGCTACCCCACCTTCAACGCCTTCTTCACCCGCGCGCTGAAGCCCGGAGCCCGTCCCTGCGATCCCGACGCACGCGTGCTCGCCTCGCCGGTCGATGGCACGGTGAGTCAGATCGGCCGGCTCAGCGGCTCGAGGATCGTGCAGGCCAAGGGGCACGAGTACACCGTGGAGGCGCTGCTCGGCGGCCCCTCGAAGTGGACAGAGCGTTTCACCGGCGGCTCGTTCGCCACGCTCTATCTGGCGCCCTGCGATTATCACCGCATCCACATGCCCGCCTCGGGGGTTCTGCGGGAAGCCTGGTTCATCCCCGGGTCGCTGTTCAGCGTCAACGCGACCACGGCAGCCGCGGTGCCCGGACTGTTCGCCCGCAACGAGCGGGTGATCCTGGTATTCGAGTCCGGACCGCTCGCCTTTGCCGTGGTGCTGGTCGGCGCGTTGTTCGTCGGCAGCATGAGCACGGTCTGGCACGGAGATGTCGCTCCGCGCAGCCCGCGGGTTGCGACCCGGCTGGAGCTGCCCGAGGCCCATGCGCAACGGCTCGAGAAAGGCGCCGAGCTCGGCCGCTTCAACATGGGCTCGACGGTCATCGCGCTGCTGCCGGGCGGGTCGGTGCACTGGCGGCCCGAGTTGGTCCCCGGCAGCGCTGTCAAGGTGGGCCGGACGCTCGGCCTGCTGCAATCCGAGACCGGCGCCTCGAGCGACGCGCGATGACGGGCGACTGGCAACCGAGCGCCTCCGGGGCCCTGCTCGAGCGCCGCGCGGGCCTTTTGTCCCGCGCGCGGGAATTCTTCGCCGAGCGCGGCGTGCTCGAAGTGGACACCCCGCTGGTGATCAACGCGCCGGTGACGGATGTTCACATTCACTCGGCGCGTGTGCGCTTCGAGGTCAGCGAGGGCCCGCCCCGGACGTACTTCCTGCACACCTCTCCGGAGTACGCCATGAAGCGTCTGTTGGCCGCTGGCGCCGGAGACATCTATCAGATCTGTCACGTGGTCCGCGCGCTCGAGCGCGGACGGCTGCACAACGCCGAGTTCACACTGATCGAGTGGTATCGGCGGGGGTTCTCGCTCGATGCGCTCATGGAGGAAGTCGATGCGCTGGTGCGCGGGCTGCTCGCACCGGCGGGCGCCCGGCGGCGCACCGAGCGGCTCGGCTATCGCGAGGCCTTCCTGCGCGAGCTGGCGATCGACCCGTTTACGGCCTCCGTGGAAGCGCTCGCGCGGGCGGCGCGGGAGGCGGGGCTCGCCGGTGAGCCCCGGGGCCGCGATGAGCTGCTGGAGTTTCTGATGGGCACGCGGATCGGACCGCGCCTGGGGCACGGGGCGCTGACGTTCGTCTACGGCTATCCGGCCAGCCAGGCCGCGCTCGCCCGCCTCGACCCGGCCGACCCGCGTGCGGCCGAGCGCTTCGAGCTGTACTGTGACGGCGTGGAGCTCGCCAACGGCTTTCACGAGCTTGCGGACGCCAAGGAGCAGCGCGCACGCTTCGAGGCCGACCTCGCCGAGCGCCGGCGCCTGGGCCTGCGCGTGGCCAGCCTCGATGAGCGATTGCTCCAGGCCCTCGAGGCGGGCCTGCCGGACTGCTGCGGGGTGGCGCTCGGCTTCGACCGCACGCTCATGCTCGCGGCGGGCGCCTCATGCATCGACGATGTCCTGGCCTTTCCCATAGAGCGAGCCTGATGACCTACACGAGCAAACGGTACGACTTCCAAGACAAGCGCCGCGGCTACGAGCAGCTGGCGGCGGACCTGCGGGCGCTGCTCGCCGGCGAGTCCGACTTCATCGCCAACGCGGCCAACACCGCGGCGCTGCTGTTCGATGCGCTGCCGGCGATCAACTGGGCCGGCTTCTACTTCCTGCGCGGCCGCGAGCTGGTCGTGGGCCCGTTTCAGGGCAAACCGGCCTGCGTACGCATCGCACTCGGCCGGGGAGTCTGTGGAGCGGCTGCGCAGCGGCGCGCCACGATCGTCGTGCCGGACGTGCACGCCTTCCCCGGGCACATCGCATGCGACTCGGCGTCACGCTCCGAGGTCGTGGTCCCGCTGATCGGTGAGCGGCTGCTGGGGGTGCTCGATATCGACAGCCCCGAGCCCGGGCGCTTCGACGATGAGGATGCGCGCGGCCTCGAGCGGCTGGCGGCCTTGTTCCTTGGCGCCGGCTCGGTCAACGAGCCTGCCTAGCGCCGCCGCCCGGCGCTACTGCTTGGCGCGAGAGACGTACTGGCCCGAGCGCGTGTCGATGCGGATGACCTCGCCCTGGTCGATGAACAGCGGCACCCGCACCACCGCGCCGGTCTCAAGCTTGGCCGGCTTCTGGCCGCCGGTGGCCGTGTCGCCGCGCACGCCGGGGTCGGTCTCGACGATCTTGAGCTCCACGTGCGCCGGCGGAGTGACGGCCAGCGGCTCGCCGTTCCACAGCGTCACGATGCACACGAGCCCGTCCTTGAGCCACTGCGCGGTCTCGCCCACGGCGGCCTTGCCCGCCGTGTACTGCTCGAAGTTATCCGGCACCATGAAGTGCCAGAAATCCCCGTCCTGGTAGAGGTACTGCATCTCGGTGTCGACCACGTCCGCCGCTTCCAGCGAATCGCCGGACTTGAAGGTCCTCTCGATGGTCCGGCCGGTCTTGAGGTTGCGGATCTTGATGCGGTTGAACGCCTGGCCCTTGCCGGGCTTGACGAACTCGTTCTCGACCACGGCGTACGGGTCGCCATCGAGCAGTACTTTCAGACCCGAGCGGATCTCGGCGGTGGTATAGCTGGCCATTTCTTTCTCGCAGCCGGAACGGCACAATTCGCGGCCGCTCCGATCAAAGGGCCGCGTATGATAACGGCATCGGGTAAGCCCCGCCAGCATTGCACCTCCACCTGGCAGCAGGAGCTCGCCGAGGCCGTCACCGGCCCCGAGGCGCTCGGAGAGGCCCTCGGCCTGGCGCCCGAGAGCCTCGCAGCGGCGGCCTCCGCGGCCCGCCTTTTCCCGCTGCGGGTGCCGCGCAGCTTTCTCGCCCGCATCCGCCGGGGCGATCCGGACGACCCCCTGCTGCGCCAGATCCTGCCGGCGGCCGAGGAGCTGGCCGAGAGTCCCGGCTATGGCGCCGACCCGGTCGGCGAGCATGCGGCCGTGCGAGCCCCCGGCCTCCTGCAGAAATACCACGGCCGCGCGCTGCTGATCACCACCGCCACCTGTGCCGTACATTGCCGCTACTGCTTCAGGCGGGAATTCCCATACGCCGAGCAAGGGGGCGAGGGCCCGCGCTGGAGCGAGGCGCTCGAGCAGATCGCGCAGGACGCCTCACTCGAGGAGATCATCCTGAGCGGCGGCGATCCGCTCTCGTTGAGCAATGCCCGCCTTGCGGACCTCGGCCGCTCGCTGGCAGCCATCCCGCACGTGCGGCGCATCCGCGTGCACACACGCCAGCCTGTCGTGCTGCCCACGCGGGTCGATGAGGGGCTGCTGCAATGGCTGCGCTCGTCGTCGCTTCCGATCGTGTTCGTGCTGCACATCAATCACCCGCACGAAATCGACGAACCGGTGGCACAGGCCTGCTCGGCCCTGCGCGCCACCGGAATCACCCTGCTCAATCAGTCGGTCCTGCTCGCGGGGGTCAATGACGACGTCGATGTGTTGGCGCAACTGTCGCAGCGGTTGTTCCAGGCCGGCGTGCTCCCCTACTACCTGCACGCGCTCGACCCGGTGCGCGGAGCGGCGCATTTCGCGGTGCCGGACGAGCGCGCCCGCTCGCTCGCCGGCGCCCTCGGCGCGCGGCTGCCGGGCTACCTCGTCCCGCGGCTGGTACGCGAGACGCCCGGGGCGGCGGCGAAGCGCATCCTGTCCCCGCTGCCGTGAATCGCGCGGCATTTATCGCGGTCGGGACATTTGCGGGAAACCCGCGTGTGCGGAATTGCACATAAATGAGAGTCCGGGACGATCGGCTCCCGCCGTCCCGCTAGAATCGGCCTGACCGTCAAGGGTGACAAACCCACGGGAGCGACCTTGTCCGAGCCTCCTCTTTCCACCCCCCAGCCCGAAGCGTCTGCCGATCCGGCCCGCCCGGCCGATGCGACCGTCCACATCCAGGAAGGCATCGTCATCGATGCCAACTCCGCCTGGCTCGAGCTCTGCGGTGCCGGCGGCGAATCGATCGGGCAGCCGGTCATGGACCTGTTCGAGGAACCCTGCCGGCCGGCCCTGAAAGGAGCGCTGTCGGCGTGTCTGCAGGGCCGTTGGAGCGGCCACACGCTCAAGGCCGGCGTGTTGCGCCCGGATCGAACCGTGGTGAGCGCAGAGGTCACGCTCGGACTCGCCGACTGCGAGCCGTACGGACCGTGCATCCGGCTGACGGTGAGCGCCGGCCGGCACGAGCCGCGCGATGAGCGCCGGCGCATCGAGCAGCTCGAGCAGGCCGTGCGCATCGATCAGACCACGGGCCTGCTTCACCGGCGCGAGCTGCTCGAAACGCTGAGCAGCCGTGTCGCGGTTGCGCTTCAAGGCGGGGTGCGTTGCCTGGCCCTCGTGAAGCTCGATCGCTTCGCGGCGATCGAGCGCGAGGTCGGTGCCACGGCAAGCGAAGCGGTGCTCGCCGGCTTCGCCGCTTTGCTGAAGGAGACACTGAACCCCTGCGAGATCGCCGGCCGCTTCGGCGGGGTGAGATTTCTCGCATGGCTCGAGCGCGGCAACGAGCGCGACCTGCAGGCTTGGGCGCAGCGGCTGGTGGCGCAAGCCGGCAAGCGCTCGCTGAGTGTTCACGGCAAGGCCGTCACGGCCACGTGCACGGTGGGTCTCGCCCTCGTGCCGCCGGACGCGAAGGGCATCGACCCGCAAATCGCCGCCGCCGCCGAGGTGTGCGCCAAGGCCGTGCAGCGCGGCGGCAACCAAGCGCTCGCCTCGTGGGATGTGAACGGCGGCGCCGTCGCCCACGAGGATATCTGGATCAAACGGATCAAGGGCGCGCTGCTGGAGAACCGCTTCCGCCTGGTAAAACAGCCCGTGGCCAGCCTCGACGGCGACGATCCGCGGATGTTCGACGTTCTGCTGCGCATGGTGGACCGCCAGGGCAAGGAGGTGCTGCCGGCGGAGTTTCTGCCCGCCGCCGAGCGCAACGGCCTCATGAAGAACATCGACCGCTGGGTGGTCGCCGCCTCGCTGGCCTTCGCCGCCCAGAATCGCCCCGCCTGCCTGTTCGTGCGGCTCTCGAAAGACACCGCACAGGACGCCTCGTTCCTCGCCTGGCTGGACGGGCACGTGCGCTCGACCCGGGCCGACCCGCAGCGCGTGTGCTTCCAGCTGACCGAGGCGGTCTGCGACGCTCAACCTCTGGCACGCACTCTGGCCGAGAAGCTGCGCCAGTGGGGATTTCGCTTTGCGCTCGAGAGCTTCGGCTCGGGCGCCAACTCGCGCGACCTGCTCGAGTCGATGCCGCTCGATTTCGTGAAGATCGACGGCGCGCTGGTGCAGGCGCTCTCGCGCGACAAGGAGCTTCAGCAGCGCGTGCGGGAGCTGGCCGATGTGGCCGCCGGACACGGCATCCGCACCATCGCCGAGCGGGTCGAGGACGCCAACACCATGGCGGTGCTGTGGCAGCTCGGCGTCGAGTATATCCAGGGCTATTTCGTCAACGCCCCGGAGCAGGTCGTGATGAAAGCCGACGACGGCACGACCCGGCTGCGCACCCTGAGCGAACCGACCCGGGTACGCGCCCTCGGCGAACCGCGCTCCCGCTAGGCCCTCACTCGGGCGGGCGCGCCTCGAGCCTGTCGATGTTGCGCGGCCAGCCTCGCGGCAGCACCGCGCCGCGCTGGGCTCGCTGGCCCAGATACGGCTTGAGGTCGCTCCACTCCAGGGTCTTTTGCTTCTCGCCGGACCACAGCACCAGACTTCCTTTCGGCGCGACGACGGCCACCGCGGCGAGCAGCTCCTCGCGCGCCGCCGCTTTCCTGCCCGGAATGTCGTACAGCTTGTTGCCCTTGCCGCGCGGCATTTCCGGCACTTCCGCCACCGGGAAGGCGAGGAGCTTGCCCTCGCTGCTCACCACCACCACCCGGGCGTCGGGCGATGTCACCGGTACCGGCGTGAGCGCCAGCGAGCCCGCCGGCACGTTGAGCACCGTCTTGCCCGCGCGCCGGTCGGTGATCAACTCCTTCAGGCGCACGGTGAAGCCGTAGCCCGCATCGCTCGCGAGCAGCCACAGGTCCTCCGGCTCGCCCATCATGACGCCGGCGAACCGGGCGCCGTCCGGGGGATTGAGCCGCCCGGACAGCGGCTCGCCCTGGCCTCGCGCCGAGGGCAGCGAGTGCGCCGACAGCGCGTAGGTGCGCCCGGTGCTGTCGATGAACACCGCCGGCTGCAGGCTTCGCCCGCGCGCCATCGCCTGGAAGGCGTCGCCGCTTTTGTAGGAGAGCGTGCGCGGATCGATCTCATGTCCCTTGGCCGCGCGCGCCCAGCCGCCGGTGGAGAGCACCACGGTCACCGGCTCGTTGGGGATGAGCGTCGTCTCGTCGATGGCCTGCGCCGCCTCCCGCTCGATGATGCGGGTGCGGCGCGCATCGCCGTGCTGGTCGGCGTCGGCGCGGATTTCGGCGGCCACCAGGCGCTTGAGCTTCGCCTGGCTCGCCAGCAGCGCCTCGAGGTCGCGCCGCTCGGCGGCGAGCGCCTTCTGCTCCTCGCGGATCTTCATCTCCTCGAGCTTCGCCAGGTGGCGCAGGCGGGTGTTGAGGATCTCCTCGGCCTGCTCGTCCGAGAGCTTGAAGCGCTTCATGAGCACGGGCTTCGGCTCGTCCTCGCGCCGGATGATGCGGATCACCTCGTCGAGGTTGAGATAGACGACGAGCAGGCCCTCGAGGATGTGCAGCCGCCGGCTCACCTTCTCCAGGCGGTGCTGGAGGCGGCGCCTGACAGTGACCACGCGAAACCGCAGCCATTCGCCGAGGATGCTCTTCAGTCCGAGCACGCGCGGGCGGCCGTCGAGGCCGATGATGTTGAGGTTGACCCGGTAGTTGCGCTCCAGGTCGGTGGTGGCGAACAGGTGGTTCATCACCTCCACCAGGTCCACGCGGCTCGAGCGCGGCACGAGCACCAGGCGCACCGGGTTCTCGTGATCGGACTCGTCGCGCACGTCCTCGATCATCGGCAGCTTCTTGGCGCGCATCTGCTCGGCGATCTGCTCCTGCACCCTCGCGGGCGAGACCTGGTACGGAAAGGCGTTGATGACCACGCTGCCGTCCTCGATCCCGTAGGTCGCGCGCGCCTTGAAGGACCCGACGCCATTCTCGTAGATCGCCTTGAGGTCGGCGCGCGGGGAGACGATCTCCGCGCCCGTGGGCAGGTCCGGCCCCTTGATGTGCTTCATCAGGGCGGCCGTGCTCGAATCCGGATCCTCCAGCAGCTGAATGCAGGCGGCCGCCACCTCCCGCAGATTGTGCGGCGGGATGTCCGTGGCCATCCCGACGGCGATGCCGGAAGTGCCGTTGAGCAGCAGGTTGGGCAGGCGCGCCGGCAGGATCAGCGGCTCCTCGAGCGTACCGTCGAAGTTCGCCGTCCAGTCGGCCGTGCCGTGCGCCAGCTCCCCGAGCAGCACCTGCGCGTATGCGGTGAGCTTCGCCTCGGTGTAGCGCATGGCGGCGAAGGACTTCGGATCGTCCTGCGAGCCCCAGTTGCCCTGGCCGTCGACGATGGGGTAGCGGTACGCGAACGGCTGCGCCATCAGCACCATCGCCTCGTAGCAGGCCGAATCGCCGTGCGGATGGAACTTGCCGATGACATCGCCCACGGTGCGCGCGGACTTCTTGTGCTTGGAGGCGGCCGAGAGACCGAGCTCGCTCATGGCGTAGATGATGCGCCGCTGCACGGGTTTCAGCCCGTCGCCGATCGAGGGCAGCGCGCGGTCGAGGATGACGTACATCGAGTAATCGAGGTACGCCTTCTCGGTGAAGGCGCGCAGCGCCTGGCGCTCGACGCCTTCGAAATTCAGTTCCTGGTCTTGCATGTCATGGCCTCCGGCCAGGAGTCAACGGGGTCTGCTGCGCAAATCCCGAACGTGTGGCGGCGCTGCGCGCCGGAGAAGACGGCATCGGCAGCCCTCAGACTTGCACTTCGGCGAGATTGCCCTTGCGCTCCAGCCACTCTCGCCGGTCGGCGGAGCGCTTCTTGGCAAGCAGCATGTCCATCAGCTTGTCGGTCTCGTCCTGGCCGTCGATCGTGAGCTGCACCAGGCGGCGGGTGCGCGGATCGATGGTGGTCTCGCGCAGCTGCGCCGGGTTCATCTCGCCCAGGCCCTTGAAGCGGGTCACGCTCGGTTTCGCGCGCGGGCTGTCCTTTTCGATGCGCTTCAAGATCTGGTCGCGCTCGGGATCATCGAGCGCGTAGTACACCTGCTTGCCGGCATCGATGCGATAGAGCGGCGGCATGGCCACGTAGATGTGTCCGCTGGTCACCAGCGGGCGGAAGTGGCGCAGGAACAGCGCGCACAGCAGCGTGGCGATGTGCTGCCCGTCCGAATCCGCATCCGCCAGGATGCAGATCTTGTGGTAGCGCAGCTGGGCGAGGTCGTGCGCGCCCGGCTCCACGCCGAGCGCCACGCTGATGTCGTGCACCTCCTGCGAGGCGCCGATCTGTCCGGGCTCGAGCTCCCAGGTGTTCAGGATCTTGCCGCGCAGCGGCATGATGGCCTGAAAATCCTTGTCGCGCGCCTGCTTGGCCGAGCCTCCCGCGGAGTCGCCCTCCACCAGGAACAGCTCCGAGCGGCGCGGATCCTGGCTCGCGCAGTCGGCGAGCTTGCCCGGCAGCGCCGGTCCGCCGGCGATGCGCTTGCGCACCACCCGCTGCGCGGCCTTGGCGCGCTCCTGTGCGTTGGCGATGGCGAACTGGGCGATCCGCTCTCCGGCGTCCGGATGGCGGTTGAGCCACAGCGCCATGGAATCGCGCACGAAGGCCTCCACCGTCCCCGCTGCGTCGCGCGAGGCCAGCCGCTCCTTCATCTGCCCGGCGAACTGCGGCTCGTGAATCTTCACCGACAACACGAAGTTCGCCTTGTCCCACACGTCCTCCGGGGAAAGCTTGATGCCGCGGGGCACGAGGTTGCGGAACTCGCAAAACTCGCGCACCGCCTGCGCGACACCGGAGCGCAGGCCGTTGACGTGCGTGCCGCCCTCGGGGGTCGGAATCAGGTTGACGTAGCTCTCGCCGATGGCGCTCTCGGCGCCCGGCGCCCACACGAGCGCGTAGCTGACCGCGTCGGTCTCACCCTCGCGGGCGGTGGTGATCGGCTCATTGGGCAGCCGCTCGTTGTCGGCGAGCTCCTCGAGCAGGTAGGCGCCGAGATCGCCGGTGTAGAACCACTCGTCCTTCTCGCCGGTCGCCTCGTTGGCGAAGGTGATGCGCAGCCCGGGGCAGAGCACGGCTTTGGCCTTCAGAGTGTGCTTGAGCTGCGGCACCGAGAACTTCTCGGAGTCGAAGAACTGCGGGTCCGGCCAGAAGCGCACCGTGGTGCCGGTGTTGCGCTGCCCGACCGTGCCCACCACCTCCAGCTTGGAACTCACCTTGCCGTCCTCGAAGCTGATGTTGTATTCCTTGCCGCCGCGCTTGATCCAGCACTCCAGGTGCTTCGAGAGCGCGTTCACCACCGACACGCCGACGCCGTGCAGGCCGCCGGAGAACTTGTAGGTCTTGTCGGAGAACTTGCCGCCGGCGTGCAACCGGGTGAGGATCAGCTCGACGCCGCTCACCTTCTCCCTGGGGTGGATGTCGACCGGCATGCCGCGGCCGTCATCGGCCACCTGCAGCGACCCGTCCTTGTAGAGCGTGACGTCGATCTGTTTGCAGTGCCCGGCGATCGCCTCATCGACGCTGTTGTCGACGACCTCGTGAGCGAGGTGATTGGGCCGCGAGGTATGGGTGTACATGCCCGGGCGGCGCCGTACGGGCTCGAGGCCGCTCAGAACCTCGATGTCGGAGGCGGTGTAAGAGGTGCTCATCGTCTGGGTCTCGAGATCTCGCGCTGGCCGCCCGGGCACGGGTCGGACTGAAGTCCGCCCGCCGCGGCCACTTCCGAACTCGACAGCCTCCCAGGGCTCGAAGGCGCGAATCTTACCCGGTTTTGCTTTCGGGCTCTCAGCCCAAATCCGCGAGCAGCGCGGCTTTGACCGGCTCGGGAACCGGGTCGACCCAGTGGCGGTAGTGCTCATGATCCACTCCAGCGGTGAGCACCGAGCCCGCGCGCAGCGCGGCGACCATCTCCGGGGTGAGCTCGAAGCGCAAGAAATGCACCGCCGAGGTCTTCTGCGCGTTCTCCCGCTCCAGGTCCTCGTCGGCGATCGCGTACACGGGCGCATGCCCGCGCACCTCGACCCAGCAGCGGCTCTCGACGGTCTTGAGCAGCGCCAATTGGCGCTGCCGCTCGGCCACGTCGGCGAATTCGATGAGCAGCGTCACCTTCCAGTTGCTGCCGTCGGGAATCAGCGGATTGTAGGCCTGCAGCTCCTCATCGATGCCTTCGGGCTCGAAGATGCGCTCGGCGCGCAGCATCTCCTGGACCTGGTACTGGATGGTGAGGCGGTCCTCGAAGCACCAGGTCATGTTGGGTCCCACCGCGAGCTGGCGGTGGCGCTTGTGCGCGAGCACGCGGGCCCGAAACGCCTCGCGCTCGCGCGCATACTGCTCGAGGCTCATCAGGTCTTTGGCGGTCAGCTTGTCCACGGCGCTCTCCTTCCGGCGCTCACAGCCCGTAGGCGAGCCGCAGCAGCCGCAGCGGATGCTCGGGCTCGCGGCCGGTCGTAAGGCCGCTTTGAATCTGGCGACCGGCCATCGGGCAGTCGCTGCCGTAATGGTCGGCGCCGCCGTCGGCGACGCGCCGGGCCACCGGCCGGCCGATCTTCATCGACGCGTCGCGGAACTCCTTTTTCACCCCATAGGTGCCATCGTGCCCCGAGCAGCGCTCGATGGCCTCGACCGTGGTGTCCGGGATGAGCCGCAGCACCTCGCGGGTTTTCAGGCCGATGTTCTGAACCCGCAAGTGACAGGGTACGTGGTAGCTCACCTTGCCGAGCGAGGTCTTGAAATCCGTACGCAGCAGCCCGGCGCGATGGCGCAGCATCAGGTATTCGAACGGGTCGAAGATCCGGCCGGCGACCCGGCGCACGTCGGGCTCGTCGGCGAACAGCAGCGGCAATTCCTGCTTGAACATCAGCACGCAGGAAGGGATCGGCGCCACGATGTCGTAGCCGGCATCGATGGCACGGATCAGCTGCGCGATATTGTGGTCCTTGAGCTTCGAGACCGCCTCGAGGTCGCCGAGCTCGAGCCGGGGCATGCCGCAGCAGCGCTCCTGTTCGAGCAGCACGACCGGGATGCCGTTGTGCCCGAATACGGCGGCGAGGTCCTCGTCGAGATCCGGCGCGTTGCGATTGCCGTAGCAGGTGGCGAACAGCGCGACCTTGCCCGTGGTCTCCGGGGTGGCGGCCGCACTCGCCGCCGAGTGCGGCGCCGAGACGGTTCCCAGGCGCGCCAGCCGCTTGCGCGCCGTGCGCGAGTGGTATTGCGGCACGGGCGCGGTCGCATCGACGCCCAGCGTCTTTTCCAACACTGCGCGGCCCGCCTTGGAGCGATTGACGGCGTTGACCACCTGCGCAACCACGGGTATGCCCGCGAGGGCGCCGACCGCATCCGTCGCCGCCAGCGCACGGTTGCGCAGGCTGATGCCCTCCTTGCGGGCCCGCACCGCCTTGGCACGCAGCATCAGATGCGGGAAGTCCACGTTCCACGGGTGAGGCGGAACGTACGGGCACTTCGTCATGAAGCACATGTCGCAGAGATAGCAGTGATCGACGACCTGCCAGAAGACTTTCTTCTCGACGGCCTCGAGCTCACCGTTCGCCGTGGCGTCAATGGCGTCGAACAGCGTCGGAAAGGCATTGCAGAGGCTGAAGCAGCGCCGGCAGCCCTGACAGATCTCGAACACGCGCTCGAGCTCCTTCTCGAGCGCCGCCCCGTCGTAGAAGGCGGGAGAGCGCCAATCGATGGGATGGCGCGTGGGCGCCTCGAGGCTGCCCTCGCGAGCGGAGGCGCCGGGGACTGTCGAATCCGAAGGGGTGCTCATGGCCAGCTCGCGGTCCGAAGGTGCCAAGCGGCCGGGTAACCGGCCGCTGCTGTCGGTCAGGCGGTGCGCGCCCGACGATTCACGCGCCTGCGCGCGGGACCTGCGCGGCTACGCAGCCGTTCCCCGGGGTCCTCCGTGTCGCACGGGAGGTCTCAGAGGGCTGCCCTGACCTTCTGCCTCGAGGGACCGCCGAGCGCTACGGCGCCCGGCGGAGCGGATCGCCCCCGGAGAGGTGCCCAAGAGACGCGACCCTGTTTCAGGAAGCCGCGCGCGACCCGTTACAGGTTGTCCAGGGCCTTCTGAAAGCGATTGGCGTGCGAGCGCTCGGCCTTGGCGAGCGTCTCGAACCAATCGGCGATCTCGCCGAACCCTTCGTCACGCGCCACCTTGGCCATGCCCGGGTACATGTCGGTGTACTCGTGGGTCTCCCCGGCAATCGCCGCTTTCAGGTTGAGCTTGGTGTCGCCGATCGGCAGTCCCGTGGCCGGATCGCCCACCGCCTCGAGGTACTCGAGATGGCCGTGCGCATGACCCGTCTCGCCTTCCGCCGTCGAGCGGAACACCGTCGAGACGTCGTTGTAACCCTCTACATCCGCCTTGGATGCGAAGTACAGGTACCGGCGATTGGCCTGGGACTCGCCCGCGAATGCGTCCTTCAGGTTCTGCTCGGTCTTGCTGCCTTTGAGATTCATGCCACTCTCCGATTTAGACTGGTTCTAACCGAATGCAAGACTTTAAGCGCATGCCCGCGACCCGTCAACGGCAATTGAGCGTATTGCGCCCTCCCCCCGATATGGTTTCAAATTGAGCCTCTTGCCGGCGCCGCGCGCCGCTTCACGTTCGGGGTCCGCGCAGCGGACCCCGTCGAGCCTGGCCGAAGGCCATGAGGAATATCTTGGCGGCAGATTCACAGTCCCCGGACTTCGAGCAGGCACTCGCGGAGCTCGAGTCTTTGGTCGAGCGGCTCGAGCGAGGCGATCTGCCGCTCGAGGAGGCCCTGAGCACTTTCGAGCGGGGAGTGGAACTCACGCGACACTGCCAGAGTTCGCTCAAGGCCGCGCAGCAGCGGGTGGAAATCCTTCTGAAGCGCAATGGCCGCCCGGAAATCGAGCCCTTCGCCGTCGCGGAGGGGCCCGAGCCACCCGCCACCGCATCCGAGTAACAAACCCCGCCCCTCTGTTGCCGATATACAACAATAGGGGTGACAACGCTACCTCGCAGTGTACACTGCCTCCGATGAGCGACTCCCACACGTATCCTCTGCTCGAAAAAATCGACTCGCCGGCCGACCTGCGCAAGCTGCCGGAAACGCGGCTGCCTGCCTTCGCGAAGGAACTGCGGCAGTTCCTCATCCAATCCGTCAGCACGCGGGGGGGGCATTTCGCCGCCGGCCTCGGCACGGTGGAGCTGACGATCGCCCTGCACTACGTTTTCGACACGCCCCATGACCGGCTGGTCTGGGACGTCGGCCACCAGGCCTACCCTCACAAGGTCCTCACGGGCCGGCGCGACCAGCTGCACACCATCAAGCAGCACGGCGGGCTCGCGCCGTTTCCCAGCCGCGCCGAGAGCGAGTACGACACTTTCGGCGTCGGCCACTCCAGCACCTCCATCAGCGCCGCGCTGGGCATGGCCATTGCCGCCGCCCGCCAGGGCTCCAAACGCCGCGTCGTGGCCGTCATCGGCGACGGCGCCATGACGGCCGGCATGGCGTTCGAAGCGCTCAATCACGCTGGCTCGCTCTCGAACGACCTGCTCGTCATCCTCAACGACAACGACATGTCGATCTCGGAGAACGTCGGCGCGTTGTCAAACTACTTCGCCTCGGCGCTTTCGGGGCGGCTGTATGCGCACCTGCGCGAGGGCGGCAAGAAAGTCCTGCGGCAGATGCCCACCGTGTGGGAGCTGGCGCGCCGCTCCGAGGAGCACCTGAAAGGCATGGTGCTGCCCGGTACGCTGTTCGAAGAGCTCGGCTTCAACTACATCGGCCCCCTGGACGGCCACGACGTACGCGCGCTGGTCGCTACCTTGCGCAACGTGCGCCAGCTCCACGGACCGCAGTTCCTGCACGTCGTCACGCGCAAGGGCAAGGGCTACGCGCCCGCCGAGGCCGACCCCATCAAGTGGCACGGACCCGGTCCCTTCGATCCGGCGAGCGGCACCATCTTCAAGGGCGCCCCCTCCGGCCCTTCGTATTCGAAGATCTTCGGCCAATGGCTGTGCGACATCGCCGAGCAGGACCCGCGCATCATCGGCATCACCCCGGCCATGCGCGAAGGCTCGGACCTGGTCGAATTCTCCAAGCGCTTCCCGGACCGGTACTTCGACGTCGCCATCGCCGAGCAGCATGCCGTCACGCTCGCCGCGGGCCTGGCGGCCGACGGACTGAAGCCGGTCATCGCCATTTATTCGACCTTCCTGCAGCGCGCCTACGATCAGCTGATCCATGATGTGGCGCTGCAGAACCTGCCGGTCGTGTTCGCCATCGACCGGGCCGGGCTGGTCGGCTCGGACGGGGCGACCCACCAGGGCAGCTACGATCTGTCCTACATGCGCTGCATCCCGAATCTGATCCTCATGGCGCCGGCCGACGAGAACGAGTGCCGCCAGATGCTCTACACCGCCACCACGGTCGACGGGCCCGCCGCGGTACGCTATCCGCGCGGTACCGGCCCGGGCGTGGCGCTGGAGAAGGAATTCGAGGCGCTGCCGATCGGCAAGGCGCAGATCCGGCGCGAGGGCCGCAGCGGCCTGGCGCTGCTCGCCTTCGGCCCCATGCTCGCCAGTGCGCTGCACATCGGCGAGCGCCTGGACGCCACGGTGGTCAACATGCGCTTCGTGAAGCCCCTCGACGAGGCGCTCGTGATCGAGCTGGCCGCCCGGCATCGCGCCCTGGTCACGCTGGAGGAGAACGCCGTCGCGGGCGGAGCGGGCTCGGCCATCGCCGAGCTGCTCTGCGCGGAGGGTCTGACGCCCCCGCTGCTGCAGATCGGCATTCCGGACCGCTTCATCGAGCATGGCTCGCGCGAGTCCTGTCTGGCCGCCGCGGGCCTGGACACCGCCAGCCTCACCGCCAGCGTCGAGCACTGGTGGTCGCTGCAGGTGAGCGACCGCATCCGCTCCGTCGGCGGCGCCTAGCCCGGCGGCGCGGTGACAGGGATGTGAGCGGATATCCCCTTCGGTATAGGTGAAACGGGCCGCGATCCTGTAGGCTTGCCCCCATGAGCCCTCCTTCCACCACGGCCAAGTCGGCGCGCCCGGTTCTAGCCGAAGTCGAGGACGTCCAGGCACGCGCCGACACCCGCCATCTGCCGATCAACCGGGTCGGCATCAAGGACATCAGCCACCCCGTACGGGTCAAGGACCGCTCGGCGGGCGAGCAGCACACCATCGCGACGTTCAACATGTACGTCAGCCTCCCCCACAACTTCAAGGGGACGCACATGTCGCGCTTCGTCGAGATCCTGCACGCCGAGCGCGAAATCTCGGTCGAGTCGTTCCGCGGCATGCTCGAGAGCATGACCGGGCGGCTGGAGGCGGACGCCGGCCACATCGAGATGACCTTCCCGTTCTTCATCATGAAGCGCGCGCCGGTCTCGGGCGTGGAAAGCCTGATGGACTACCAGGCCAGTCTGATCGGCGAGAGCCGCGGCGGCCACACCGACATGTGGATCCGGGTCATCGTGCCGGTGACCAGCCTGTGCCCCTGCTCGAAGAAAATCTCCTCCTACGGGGCCCACAACCAGCGCTCGCATGTGACGATCACGGCCAAGCTCCGCCACCATATCTGGATCGAGGAGCTCATCGAGGTCGCCGAGAGCGAGGCCTCCTGCGAGCTCTACGGCATCCTCAAGCGCCCCGACGAGAAATACGTCACCGAGCGCGCCTACGACAATCCGAAGTTCGTGGAAGACATGGTGCGTGATGTGGCCACGCGGCTCAACGCCGACGACCGGATTGCCGCCTACGTGGTGGAATCGGAAAACTTCGAGTCGATTCACAACCATTCGGCGTACGCGCTCATCGAGCGCGACAAAGACTCCTAAGCTCATTGGCTGCAAGTCTCCTTCGGAGCTTGCAGCGAGACCCTGCACGATTGCCGCGGGCTCGGGAGCGGCCCTTCGCCCGCTGCGGCGCCACAAAGGCTCCTGGCTCATTGGCTGCAAGTCTCCTTCGGAGCTTGCAGCGAGACCCTGCACGATTGCCGCGGGCCTCTGAGACCCGTACGCGCTAGCAGGTCAACGGGAAGTCCACCACCGCCCGCAGGCCCGGCTCGTTGCTCTCGAGCCTGAGTTCGGCGCGATGCAGCCGCGCGATGGCCGACACGAGCGACAGCCCCAGGCCGCCGTCCCCGCCGCTGCCCTGGCCGACCCGCGCAAATGGCTGACCGGCCCGCGCGCGCTCGGCCGACGCCATGCCCGGACCATTGTCGCTGACGGTCAGCCGCGCCAGTCCGTCCCGCCGGTGCACACCGACTTCGATCCGACCGCCCGCCGGCGTGTATTTCAAGGCGTTCTCCACCAGGTTGGTAATGAGCTGCGCGAGCAGCTGCCGGTTGCCCTCGACGGTCACTGCGGGGTCCGCGCTCCCCGAGAGCCTCTGGCCCTGCTCGCGCGCCACCGGCTCGAACAGCTCCACGAGCTCCCCGGCAAGCTCCGAGAGGTCCACGGACACCACCGAGGCCGGCGGCGCGCCCGACTCCGCCAGCGCGATCTGCAACAGTGTCGCCAGAGTGCGCTGCAGGCGGTCGACCTCGCTCAGCGAGGCCTCCACCGGCTCGCGCAGCTCCGGCTGCAGAGCGGGCAGGCGCAGCGTCGCCTCCATCCGCGCCCGCAGGCGGTGCAGGGGCGCGCGCAGGTCGTGCGCCACGCTGTCGAAGGTCGCCCGCAGCGTGCGCGTCTGTTCCTCCAGTCTGTCGAGCACGCCGTTGACCGACATGGCCAGCGCATCGAACTCGTCGCCGGCACGTCCGACCGGCAGCCGCCGCCCCAGCTCCCCCGCCATGATCCGCACACAGGTGTCGGTGACGTCGCCGACGCGCCGGGTCAAACGAAAGCTGAAGGCGAAGCCGGCCACGGCGGCCGCCAGGACCGAGAGGCCTATTCCCCAGAGCGTGGCGGTGCGGAAGATCTGCGAGTAGCGCCGGTCCTGCGACATGTCGGTGCCGACCAGCAGCCAGTCGCCGTTGGGGAGCCGGCGCACCGCGGCGCGCACCGGATGCACCGAGCGCGGCCCGGGCTCGATGGACTCGATGCGAAACTCGCTCCAGCGCGCCGCCGGCGACCCATCGAACGGCCAGTTGGTCACGTTGCCGGCGAGCCGCTCGAACCTGGGGTTCGCCAGCATGTACACCGCGCCGATCCGCCCCCAGCTGTCGATGCGAACGTTGATCTCGTCGGTAACCCCGGGGAGCCCCCTCTTGACGTACTGGTTCTCCAGGCTGTTGAGCTCGGTGTCGATGATGAGATCGCTGCCGCCGCGGATGATGCTCTGCGTCAGCAGGTAGGTGCTGCCCAGCGTCACACCCACCGCCAGCGTCACCAGGAAGGTATAGCCCATCGACATGCGAAACGCGGTGGTGTGGAAGAGGTCCCTTCCCCACACCCTCTTCATTGTTCCTCCCCGAGCACATACCCCGAGCCGCGCACCGTGTGGATGAGCGGGCGGTCCGAGCCACGGTCGATCGCCTGGCGCAGGCGGCTGATGTGCACGTCGACGAGGTTGCTTTGCGGGTCGAAATGCAGGTCCCACACCCCTTCGAGCAGCATGGTGCGGGTGATCACCTGGCCGGCGCGGCGCATCAGGAACTCGAGCAGCTTCTGCTCGCGCGAGGTGAGCACGATCTCGCGCCCGGCGCGGGTCACGCGCCGCTCGAGCAGATCGAACTCCAAGTCCGCCACCTTCAGGCAGGTCGCGCCGGCACCGCCGGTACTGCGGCGCAACAGCGCCTCGATGCGCGCCAGCAGCTCGTCGAAGGCGAAGGGCTTGGCGAGGTAGTCATCGCCGCCGCCCCTCAGGCCGCGGATGCGGTCATCGACCGTGCCCAGGGCGCTCAGCACCAGCACCGGGGTGGTCAGGCCCGCCTCCCGCAGGTGTTGAATGATCGCAAGGCCGTCCAGGTGCGGCAGCATCCGGTCGGTGACGATCAGGTCGAATTTTCCGGCAAGGGCGCGCGCGAGCCCGTCGCGGCCGCTGGCGACGTGATCGACCGCATAGCCGCTCTCCCGCAGTCCGCTGACGAGAAACTTGGCGGCCTCGGTATCGTCCTCTATGAGCAGAATGCGCACGGCAGGCAAGCATAGTGGATTTGCCCCGGCCACGCCCGGGCCGGGCCACCCGGCTCACTCCGCGCTCTGCAGCCGCCCGATCAGAGTGCGCAGGAACACGCGGTTGAAGCGCAGCTGGCAGGACATCGAGACCTGCTCGAGCTGCGTGGCGCTCACTTTGAGCACGGTCACCACGCTGCCGGCCCGGACCGTGGCGCTGCGTTTGGCCCCCGGAACGTAGCTGGCCTCGCCGAAACAGTCGCCGGTGCCGAGCACGGCGATCCGCCGCCCGTGGCGCTCGACGGCACAGTGGCCCGACACCAGGATGTAGAAACGGTCGTCGAGCTCGCCCTCCCGGACGATCTCCTCGCCTTCACCGTAGTGCTGCCACGCGCTCGCCCGCAGGACTTCGCGGACTTCGACGTGCGAGAACTCATGGAAGAACTTCAGGCGCCGCAGCACGCCGAACTGCTCCTGCAGATCGATGCGGGTATTGCCCTGGCGCAGCCGCTGGTGCACCCGGGCGAGCTCGGCGGCGAGCTCGAGCCCGCTCCTCTGGCGCTTGGCCGGGTCCTTCTGCAGCGCCGTGACCACCACGTTCTCCAGCTCCTCGGACACTTCCTGGCGCAGCTTGTGGACGGGCGGCGGCGTGGCGTAGACGATCTGGTGCAGGAGCTTGTGCAGGTTGCCGGCGCGGAAGGGGCGGGCGCCGGTGAGCAGCTCGTACATGACCGCGCCGAGGGAGTAGATGTCCGAGCGGGGCGTGAGGTCCAGGCTCTGCACCTGCTCCGGGGACATGTAGGAGGGACTGCCGGCGATGCCCTCGATCCGCGAGATGTCCGCGTCCGAGACCAGTGCGATGCCGAAATCGATGATGCGCACCTCGCCGTCCTGTGTCAGCAGGATGTTCGAGGGTTTGATGTCCCGATGGATCACGCCCCGCGTGTGCGCGTAGTGCAGCGCCTTGGCGCACTTGAAGATGATCTCGATGATGTCATCGAGCGGCAGCAGGTTGTCCGGGCGGCAGTACGTCGACAGCGTCCGGGCATGGTGCACATACTCGGTGACGATGTAGCAGCGGCCGTTCTCCTCGCCCGCATCGAAGATCGGCAGCACATACGGGTGCTGCAGCATGCCCACCAGGTGGGCCTCGGACAGGAACATCTTGCGCGCGGAACGCAGGCGCTGGGCGTCCTCCGAGCCGGCGTCCATGTTGTAGACCTTGATCGCAACGTCGCGCCCATAGTAGGCATCGTGCGACAGATACACCACGCCGGTGCTGCCGCGACCGACTTCCTTGATCACCTCGTACTTGCCGATTCGTGCGGGGGCGGCTCGCGCGCGCAGTTCGGGCGAGGTGGCGGATCCTGAGGCTTGGGACATGTCTCGCGGCGGCTGGTGAGATGTGCCGCAGCATACGCTCGGCATGTGCGACGCAGCTGTGATACGCCCCCAGGAATTCGCTGCCCCGGCAAGCGCCGCAATTTCACATAAGCCGGCTCAGCCGGGAAGCGGGAAGTGCTCGTACCCGCGGTGCGCGAGTTTCACGGTCGCGCCGTCGCGCACGACATCGATGCCCTCCGCCTCGCGCAAGGCGCCGATCCGCGTATAGCCCCAGCGCTGCGGCGGCAGTTGCCTCAGCAGACGATCGAGCTGCCCGGGGCTGACGCTGAAACACAGCTCGTAGTCATCCCCGCCCGTCAGCGCGAGCTCATGAGCATGCTCGGCGCCGGCCGCTCGCACCAGCGCCTCCGAGAGCGGCAGATCGGAGTAGGCGATCTGCGCGCCGCAGCCGCTGGCCGCGGCCAGCTTGCCGGCATCGCCGAGCAGACCGTCCGATACATCGATGCACGCGCTCGCGTAATCGCGCAGTCGCTCGCCCAACTCCAGGCGGGGCGTGGGGAACAGGAACCGCTCGCGCAAGTGGTCCGCCCCCGGGGAGGCCGCCCATCGTCCCTGCTCGAGGGCGAGGCCTCCCGCGGCGTCGCCGGGCGTGCCCGAGACGAACAGGGCATCTCCGGGTCTGCCGCCCGAGCGCAGCAGGGCCGGCCCCCGCACGTGGCCCAGGACCTGCACCGTAACGCAGAGCGGTCCACGCGTCGTGTCTCCCCCCACGAGTGCCACGTTGTGGAGGCGGGCCAGTCTGGCGAACCCGGAAGCGAACTGTGTCAGCCACGCCTCGTCGGGTTCGGGCAACGTCAGGGCCAGCAGGGCCCAGGCGGCCCGCGCGCCCATGGCGGCCAGATCGCTCAGATTGACGGCGAGCGCGCGGTAGCCGATCGAGGCCGGCTCAGTGCCGTGAGGGAAATGCACCCCGTCCACCAGGGTGTCCGTGGCCGCCACCAGGTGCTGTCCGGACGGACACGCGAGGACGGCGGCATCATCGCCCACGCCGAGTCGCACGTCCTCGCGCGTGGCGCCGCAGTGGCGGAAATACCGATCGATCAGGTCGAATTCCGAGAGTGGCATGCCGGGGAGCTTCCGATCTGCCCGCGCCGTCAATGCTCGTTGGGCCGCAGCTCACGCGCCGCCCGGTCCAATACCGCGTTGACGTATTTGTGGCCGTCGGTTGCGCCGAAACGCTTGGCCAGCGCCACCGCCTCGTTGATCGCAACACGATACGGCACTTCGGGCCGGGCCGAGAGCTCGTACAGGCCGATCAGCAGGATGGCATGCTCGATCGGATCGAGCCGTGCGGGCGGGCGGTCGATCCACGAAGCGAGCTGCGCATCGAGCGCCTGATGCGAGCGCGAGATGGCCTCGACCAGCTCGCGAAAGTACTCGCGGTCGGCGCGCGGCATGTCTTCGGCGCCGGCGAACTCCTGCACCAGGTCCTGCCACGGACACTCGTTGATCTGCCAGCGATACAGCGCCTGCAGCGCGAGCTTGCGCGCCACGGATCTCTGGCGCGAGAACTGCCGCAGGGACGGCTGCGCCGCCATCAGGCCCCCAGCCGCGCCATCAGCCCGGCCATCTCGAGCGCCGCCTCCATCGACTCGGCGCCTTTGTTGCCGGAGCTCACCGCCGCGCGCTCGATCGCCTGCTCCACCGTGTCCACGGTGAGCACGCCGAAAATCACGGGTACACCGGTCTCGAGGCCGGCCTGCTGCAGCCCCCGGGCGCATTCGCCCGCGACATACTCGAAGTGCGGCGTGCCGCCGCGGATCACGCAGCCGAGCCCGATCACCGCATCGTAGCGGCCGGAGGCGGCGAGCTTGCGGGCGGCCACGGGCAACTCGAAGGCCCCCGGAACACGGGCGATGAGCAGGTCCTCGGCCACCCCGCTGCGCTCCAGCCAGGCGCTCGTGGCGCCCTTGAGGAGGCTCGAGACGATGAAGTCGTTGAACCGCGCAGCGACGATCGCGACCTTGCGTCCGCGCGCGGCAACTTCCCCTTCCACCATTCGCGGTACGCTCAACCGTCCTCTCCAACGTAACTGTCGATTTCCAGGCCGAATGCGGCGATCCCGTGGATCTGCTTCGGCGCGGACAACACGTGCATGCGCTTGACACCCAGGTCCTTCAGGATCTGGGCGCCGATGCCGAAGGTCTTGAGCACCTCGCCATCGCGCCGCGGCGGGGTCGGCGCATCGGGATCGGCCGGTAGCGCCAGCCCCCGCACCGCATCCAGCAGGTCCTCCGGAGATTCCCGCTCGCGCAGGATCACGATCACACCGCTGCCGGCGCAGGCGACCCGCTCCATGGCCGCGCGCAAAGTCCAGGCCCGCGGATCGGCCCGAATGCCGAGCAGGTCGCGCAGCGGATCGGCCACGTGCACCCGCACCAGCGGCGGGTCGCCCCCGGCGAGGCTCCCCTTGACGAGCGCCAGATGCACCTCCTGGCTGACGCGGTCCTGGTAGGCGTAGAGACGGAACTCGCCGAGCTCAGTGTGCACGGATTGCTCGCTGACGCGCTCGATCGAGCGCTCGTTGCGCAGCCGATAGCGGATCAGATCGGCGATGGTGCCGATTTTCAGGCCATGGCGCGCGGCGAAGGCGTGCAGCTCGGCCCGGCGAGCCATCGTTCCGTCATCGTTCATGACCTCGCAGATGACACCGGCGGGAGCCAGCCCGGCGAGCCGGCAGAGGTCCACGGCAGCCTCGGTGTGGCCCGTGCGCACCAGCACTCCGCCCCGGCGCGAGCGAAGCGGGAAGATATGGCCGGGCCGCGCGAAATCCGCGGGCTTGGCGTTCGCGTCGGCCAGCGCACGGAGGGTCGCGGCGCGATCCTGTGAAGACACACCGGTGGTCGTCCCGGAGATCACATCCACCGACACCGTGAACGCCGTCCGGTGTGCTTCGCTGTTGTTCACGACCATTTGCGGCAGATCGAGACTCAAAAGCCGATCTTCATCCATGGGCGCACAGATGATGCCGCTGGCATGGCGGATCATGAACGCCACGGCCTCGCGCGTGGCCTTCTCGGCCGCCATGATGAGATCGCCCTCGTTCTCGCGATCCTCATCGTCCATGATGACCACCATCCGGCCGGCCCGGAGATCCTGGAGAATCTCCTCGATGCTATTCAGATCTGCGGAAGCTTCCGGCGGGGCCTTGCCGGACAAGGGAAGCACTTTGGACATGGGCGGACGCCTGGCGCGTAGGGCCTATTAGTATACCGGGGCTTGCCCGGGCGCAGCGGCCTCGCGCACCCCGCCGCCGGCCTGTGCGCAACCTTTGCAATGACCTCGAGTCGCTCGCGTTCGCATGGCGCATCGAGGAACTCGAGCAGCACTATGCCGAGACCGCGGCACGGGCCGCGCTTTCGCACCGCTCTTTGAGCTATCTTTCGCAGTGACCGGCGGCATTGGGCTCGCCATCGGGGTCACCATCATCTTGGCGCCGGTCGTGCACCGCATGCCGCAGACGTTTCATCCCGGACCACCGGACGCGCAATCAAGGGCGCAATAACCACTGGAGGAAAGCGGCCGCGCGGGTGCAACTCGAGCTCGAGAGCAAGTCATGCCCGGTAGGATCGAAGACTACGCCCTGATCGGCGATTGTGAGACGGCGGCGCTCGTCGGCCGCGACGGGTCGGTCGACTGGCTGTGCTGGCCGCGGTTCGACAGCGGGGCTTGCTTCGCCGCTCTGGTCGGCCGTCCGGAGAACGGACGCTGGCTGATCGCGCCCCGCGATGCCGTGGAGTCGGTACGGCGTGAATACCGCGGCGACACGCTCATTCTGGAGACGACATTCGAGACCGCGGACGGGGCTGTCACATTGGTGGATTTCATGCCCGCTCGCGACGGGATATCCGACCTCGTGCGGCTCGTCTACGGCAAGCGCGGCCAGGTGCGGATGCGGACGGAATTCATCGCGCGTTTCGATTACGGCTCGCTCGTGCCGTGGGTGACGCGCGGTGACGCGAACACTCTGCTCGCCATTTCGGGCCCGGACATGGTCGCGCTGCGCACGCCCGTACCGCTGCACGGCGAGAACATGAAGACGGTGGGCGAGTTCACGGTCTCGGCAGGCGAGAGGGTGCCGTTCGTCCTGACCTACGGCTTATCGCATCTTCCGCCGCCGCGGCGCCTCGATGCCGAGGCGGCACTGCGCGAGACGGAGTCGTTCTGGCGCGACTGGACGCAGCGCTTCGCGGGCGCGGGCGAATGGTCGCAGCCCGTGCTGCGCTCGCTGATCACGCTCAAGGCGCTCACCTATCGGCCTACGGGCGGGATCGTGGCGGCCCCGACGTGCTCGCTGCCCGAGCAGCTGGGCGGCACACGAAACTGGGACTACCGCTATTGCTGGGTGCGCGATGCGACGTTCACGCTGCTCGCGCTGATGAACGGCGGGTACTACCAAGAGGCCAATGCCTGGCGTGGGTGGCTTCTGCGCACGGTCGCGGGGGCACCCTGGCAACTGCAAATCATGTATGGCTTGGGCGGAGAGCACCGCTTGACCGAATGGGAGGCTCCCTGGCTCGAGGGATACGAGGGCGCCAGGCCCGTTCGGATCGGCAACGCCGCGGCCCGGCAACTGCAGCTCGACGTGTACGGCGAAATGATGGACGCCTTGCATCAGGGGCGTCTCGAGAAGCTCTCCTCGGACGGACCCGACTGGACGCTGCAGCTCGAGCTGCTCAAGCATCTCGAGACGATCTGGGAGCAGCCGGACGAGGGTATTTGGGAGGTACGCGGCGGGCGCAGACAGTTCACCTACTCCAAGATCATGACCTGGGTGGCCTTTGATCGGGCGATCAAGGCGATCGAGCGCTTCGGGTTGGAAGGCCCGGTCGATCGCTGGCGGGCGATCCGCGCAAAGGTTCATGACCAGGTCTGCCGCAACGCCTTCAATGCCGAGCGCAGCGCATTCACGCAAAGCTATGGTTCGGCCGATCTCGACGCGAGCGTGCTGCTGATGCCGCTCGTCGGCTTCCTGCCGCCGACCGACCCGCGCGTGCGCGGCACAGTTGAGGCGATCGAGAGGGACTTGATGGCGGACGGCTTCGTCCTGCGCTACGACACCGCACGCGGCGGGGACGGACTGAAGGGCGGGGAGGGAGCCTTCCTCGCGTGCAGTTTCTGGCTGGCCGACAATCTCATTCTCCTTGGCCGTCGCGACGACGCGGAGCGTCTGTTCAATCGGCTGCTCGCACTGCGCAATGACGTGGGGCTGCTCTCCGAGGAGTATGACCCGCATGCCAAACGTCTCGTCGGCAACTTTCCACAGGCGTTCTCGCATATCGCGCTCGTCAACACGGCGCACAACCTCTATCACCCACGCCGGCCGGCCGAGCAGCGCTCGGGCTACCGCTTCAAATGAGCGCTGCGCGCCGGCTGCCCCCGGTGTGCACGCCGACCTTCGCGGCAGGCGACTTCGATGGCCGACCGGCGCGCGAGCGCCCGTGATGGCGCCTCCGGGAACGCCGCGGCGACCAGTCGAGCCGTGCTGCAACCCGGCGCAACGGTGCGGAACGGACAGCAACGGTTCTCGGCGAGAAACAGCGAATTACGGCAGCTCTAGCGCAACGGGGCGGATTCGCCGAGAAGCCGCTCGACATATCGCGCCATCTGATCGACCTCGATGTTCACGCGTGTGCCCACGGCAAGCGCGCCGAGCGTCGTAACCTGCTGCGTGTGCGGAATGAGATTGACGCCGAAGAGATTGTCGCGCGCCTCGTTGACCGTCAGGCTGACCCCGTCGACCGCAACGGAGCCCTTGCGGGCGATGTAGCGCGCGAGCTCCTCGGGAACGGTCACGTCGATGCGGCTCGAGCGGGCGTCTTCGCGGATCGCAACAACCCGCCCTACCCCGTCGACGTGGCCCGAGACCAGGTGCCCGCCCAGCGGATCGCCGACCCTGAGCGAGGGCTCCAGATTGACTCGCGAGCCGGGCCGCAGCTCACCGAGCGTGGTGAGCGAGAGTGTCTCGCGCGAGAGGTCCGCGGCGAAGCCACGGTCCTGGAACTGCACCACGGTCAGGCAACACCCCTGCACGCAAATGCTGTCGCCGACGTGCATCGCGGCCGGATCCAGCCGCTCGAAGGCGAACACCATGCGCACATCGCCGCCTCGCGCCTCGCTCGAGGCCAGCCGGCCGACGTCTTGAACGATACCCGTGAACACTCCGCGCTCCTCCGATGCTCAGTGATTCGGACGCAACCGCAGCCGCAAGTCCTCCCCGACCCGGCCGGTGTCGACGATGTCAAACCCGGGCGCCTGGCGCAGCTCGTGGATTTCCTCCATGTCGAGGAGCGCGCGCGCCTGCGGGCCGAGCAGCTTCGGTGCGACGTACAACAGCAGCTCGTCGGCGAGGGCCTGCTGCACGATCGCGCCGGCGAGCGTCGCTCCCGCCTCGACCCACAGCTCGTTGACTTCCCGCCGGCCGAGGCGATCGAGCACGTCGGCCAGCCGCGGCCTGCCGCTCGCATCCGCCGCAACGGTCTCGACCGCCGCATGCTCCATGAGGCGCCTGCGCCGCAGGTCGAATTCGCCGTCCCGGACGGCCGGATTCTCCGAAGCGACGATCAGCACGGCGCCGCCGGTTGAAAAAATCCGCGCGTCCGGCCGGGTTTGCAGCCTGGAATCGAGCACCACGCGCAACAGCTCCGGCCGCGCACCCGAGGCAGGCTCGGGCAGGCGCACATCCAGCCTGGGGTCGTCCGCCCGTATCGTACCGATGCCCGTCAGCAGGGCCGAGCTGCGCGCTCTCCAGTGCTGCACATCTTCCCGGGCCGTCTCGCCGGTGATCCACCGGCTCTCGCCGCCGGCGAGCGCCGTGCGCCCATCCAGGCTCATGGCGAGCTTCACCCGCACCCAGGGTCTGCCGGTGCGCATCCGCTTGAGAAACCCGGGGTTGAGCTCGGCGGCCTCCCGCTCGAGCAGGCCCGAGGCGACCTGTATTCCGGCGCGGCGCAAGATCTCCGCACCCCGTCCATCGACCCTCGGATTGGGATCTGCCACAGCGAACACGACACGCGATACGCGTGCGGCGATCAACGCATCGACGCACGGCGGAGTGCGGCCGTGATGACTGCACGGCTCCAGAGTCACGTACGCGCTTGCACCGGCCGCTTCGGCTCCGGCGGCGCGCAGCGCATGAATTTCCGCATGCGGCTCCCCGGCCCGCGCGTGCCATCCTTCCCCGATGATCCGCTGCCCGCGTGCAATCACGCACCCCACCCGCGGGTTGGGGTGAGCCGTCTCCAGGCCCTTCTCGGCCAGCGCCAGGGCGCGCACCATCGCGGCGCGGTCGAATTCGGTGAACGGACCCGGGCTCATCCGCCGCCCCCTCCCTTCTCTCCCCCGGAGGGCTTGCCGGCGGGCTCGGACGGCAGGAGCGAGAGCTGGCCGCGATCGGCCGCGGGCCCGGCGGCCGGCCGGTGCGCGCGCGGCCGGCCGTCACGGCGATTGCGCAGCTTGCGGATCTCGTCGTGGAACGCCTCGACATCCTCGAACTGCCGATAGACGGAGGCGAAGCGTACGTAGGCCACCTCGTCGAGCTGGCGCAGCTCGTCCATGACCAGCTCGCCGATCGCACTCGAGGAGATCTCCCGCTCACCGAGGGTCCGCGCCCGGTGGACGACGCGGCTGACCGCCTCGTCGAGCGCTTCGCGCGGCACCGGGCGCTTCTCCAGCGCCTTTTCCAGGCCGGCACGCAGCTTCGCCTCGTCGAACGGCTCGCGGCGGCGGTCGCCCTTGACGACCACGGGCATGACGAGCTCCGCGGCCTCGAAGGTGGTGAATCGCTCGCCGCAGGCGAGGCACTCCCGGCGGCGGCGGATCTGACGACCCTCGCCGGCCAGCCGGGAATCGGTGACCTTCGTCTCGACGTGACCGCAGAACGGACAGTACATGCGACCGCAGTGTACTCCCGGTCCGTGAGCGATGACCGGCCCACAGCGGGCACGCGCGAGGCCAATGCCGAGACGGTCCGGCCCTGGTCCGCGCTCCCTGCGGTTTTACGAAGCGGAGTACACCGGGAAGCGGCGGCAGAGCTCGACCGCCTCCGACCGTGCGCGCTCGATGGCCTGCTCCGCCCCGCCCGAGTCGAGCACGTCGGCGATGAGGTCGGCGACCCGTTCGACTTCGGCCTGCTTGAAGCCGCGCGTGGTGGCCGCCGGCGTGCCGATGCGCAGACCGCTGCTGATCGCAGGCGGTCGCGGATCGTTGGGCACCGCGTTCTTGTTGACCGTGATATTCGACCGCCCGAGCGCGGCATCGGCCTCCTTGCCCGTGATCTCACGGCCGATCAGGCTCAGCAGGAACAGGTGGTTGTCGGTACCGCCGGAGACGACGTCGTAGCCGCGGTGGATGAATCGTGCGGCCATGGCGCGCGCGTTGGCGAGCACCTGGCGCTGGTAGTCCGCGAACTGCGGCTGCAGCGCCTCGAGCAGCGCGACGGCCTTGGCGGCGATCACGTGCATCAAAGGCCCGCCCTGGGTACCGGGGAAGACCAGCGAGTTGAGCTTCTTGTGGATCTCCGGGTTCTCGCGCGCCAGGATCATTCCACCGCGCGGCCCGCGCAGCGTTTTGTGGGTCGTCGTCGTGACGACGTCGGCATGCGCCATGGGGCTGGGGTAGATGCCCGTCGCGACCAGGCCGGCCACATGCGCCATGTCGACCACGAAATACGCGCCGACGCTCTTGGCGATCTCCGCGAAGCGCGCCCAGTCGACCACCCGCGAATACGCCGAGAAGCCCGCGATGATCATCTTCGGCCGGTGCTCCTGCGCCAGGCGCTCGACCTGCTGGTAGTCGATCTCGCCGGTGTCCGGACGGATGCCGTACTGCGCGGCCTTGAAAAACTTGCCCGAGAAATTGACCCGCGCGCCGTGAGTGAGGTGGCCGCCGTGATCGAGGCTCATGCCGAGAATCGGATCGCCCGGCTGCACCAGCGCGAAGTAGGCGGCCGCATTGGCCTGCGAGCCCGAGTGCGGCTGCACATTGGCGTAGGCGGCGCCGAAGAGCTTCTTCGCCCGATCGATGGCGAGCTGCTCGGCGATATCGACGAACTCGCAGCCGCCGTAATAACGCCTGCCGGGGTAGCCTTCCGCATATTTGTTGGTGAGCACCGAGCCCTGGGCCTCGAGCACGCGGGGACTTGCGTAATTCTCCGAGGCGATGAGCTCGATGTGGTCTTCCTGCCGGCGGCGCTCGCCGTCGATCGCCCGCGCCAGCTCGGGGTCGAAGCTTCGGATGTCCTGGGTGTTTGACAGCATGCGGGCCTCCAAAGGGCGTATGGGGGCGCGGATTGTACCGGGCGCCGGAAAGAGCGAATTGTACCGAAGCGTCCGTCCGCGAGCAGATTATCGACCGGCGATCGCGCGGCGCACGAACCCGGCCGGGCGCGCCGGCCGGGTCCGCCATCTGGCCCAATGGGCCTCGACTCGACGATAATGGACGGAAGGGCTCACCGGCCCACAGTCCGGGAAATCCCGGCCTCGTTGAAGGAAGGCAGCGGCGCCGCCGCGCCAATCCGCTGCATTGTATACAGTTTCCGCGGCTGCGGCCGCGCCCTCATTGAACGGACGATATGGCCCAGTACATCTTCACAATGAATCGCGTCTCGAAGGTCGTGCCGCCGAAGCGCGTCATCCTTCGCGACATCAGCCTGTCCTTCTTCCCCGGCGCCAAGATCGGCGTGCTCGGCTTGAACGGCGCCGGCAAGTCGACTCTGCTCAAGATCATGGCCGGCCTCGACCGGGAGATCGACGGCGAGGCCCGCCCGCAAAGCGGCATTCGCATCGGCTACCTGCCACAGGAGCCGCAGCTCGACCCCGAGAGCGACGTGCGCGCCACCGCCATGGAGGGCGTGGGCGAAACCCTGCGGCTGGTCGAAGAGTTCAACCAAGTGAGCGATCGGTTCGCCGAGCCGATGAGCGATGAGGAAATGAACGCCCTGCTCGCCCGGCAGGCCAAGCTCCAGGACGCCATCGACGCCGCCGGCGGCTGGGAGCTCGAGCGCAAGCTCGAAATCGCCGCAGACGCCCTGCGCCTGCCGCCCTGGGACGCGCGGATCGGCACCCTCTCTGGCGGCGAGAAGCGCCGGGTGGCGCTGTGCCGGCTGCTGCTCTCGGCGCCTGACATGCTGCTGCTCGATGAGCCGACGAACCATCTGGATGCCGAGTCCATCGCCTGGCTGGAGCGTTATCTCGAGGAGTACCCGAGCACCGTCGTCGCGGTGACCCACGACCGCTACTTTCTCGACAACGTGGCCGAATGCATCCTGGAGCTCGATCGCGGCCACGGCATCCCCTGGCACGGCAACTATTCCTCCTGGCTCGAGCAGAAGGAGCAGCGCCTGGCGCTCGAGGAGCGTGAGCAAGAGGCGCTGCGCAAGGCTCTCGAGCACGAGCTCGAGTGGGTTCGCCAGAACCCCAAGGCGCGCCAGGCCAAGAGCAAGGCCCGCCTGCAACGCTACGAAGAGCTGGCCTCGCGCGAGTTCCAGCAGCGCAACGAAACCAACGAGATCTACATCCCGCCGGGGGAACGGCTGGGCGAGCTCGTGGTCGAGGCGAAAGGCTTGCGCAAGGGCTTCGGTGAGCGGCTGCTCATCGACAACCTGTCCTTCAACCTGCCGCGCGGCGGCATCGTCGGCATCGTCGGCCCCAATGGCGCGGGAAAAACGACGCTGTTCCGGATGCTCACGGGCGCGGAAAAGGCCGACGCCGGCGAGATCCGCGTCGGCCCGACGGTGAAACTGGCATACGTCGATCAGTCCCGCCAGTCGCTCGATGACCGCAAGAGCGTCTGGGAAGAGATCTCCGGCGGCCTCGATGTGATCAAGGTGGGCAATTACGAGACCCCCTCGCGCAGCTACGTCGGCCGTTTCAACTTCAAGGGCGCGCAGCAGCAGCAGACCATCGGCGAGCTCTCCGGCGGCGAGCGCAACCGCGTCCACCTGGCCAAGGTGCTCAAGTCCGGCGGCAACGTGCTGCTGCTCGATGAGCCGACCAACGACCTCGACATCGAAACCCTGCGTGCGCTGGAGGAGGCGCTGCTCAGCTTTCCGGGCTGCGCGGTGGTGATCTCGCACGACCGCTGGTTCCTCGACCGCATTGCCACCCACATCCTGGCGTTCGAGGGTGACTCGCAGGTGATGTGGTTCGAAGGGAACTACCAGGAATATGTCGAAGACCTGAAGCGCCGCAAGGGCGAGGCGGCCGCGCAGCCGCACCGCATCCGCTACAAGCCGCTCACCCGGTGAAGGCGGCCGCGGGCCGATAGGCGCGAGAGCGGCGTGAAAATGGGCTATGATTACAGGTCGGGAGTGGGCATACACCATTAAATCAATAATAACCACGCCATGGCTTACATCGACCCGCAAAGCCGCCTGATCCTCGAGCCGGGCAGGGCTCTGGCGCTCACCTGCCCTCACTGTCAGGCATTGGCCCATGTCACGCCCGAGGCCGTGCCGCGCTTCGAGGAGCTGCAGGCCGGACGGCCGACGCAGATCGGCATGGTGTTTCGCTGCGACGCCTGTCTGGCGCCCGTGTTTCTGCGCTTCGCGGCTCGAGCCTACGGCCCGACGAGAATCGAGCTCGCCCCGCGATTCACCGAGATCGAGCGGGCGCGGGAGCGATTCGACTTCACGCACCTGCCCGAGGAGGTGGCGATGCTGTTCAAGGAGGCGCTCGAGTGCTTCAGCGCCGGCGCCTGCAACGCCTTCGCCTCCATGTGCCGCCGCACCGCGCGCGCGGTCTTCGCCGATCTCGGCGAGGCGGGCAAGCTCAAGTTCTTCGACGCGCTCAACGAGGTGCGCGAGCTCGCGACGCTGACACCGGAACTTTTCGGCAAAGTCAGAAGCGTCCTGTTCGGCATCGCCTCCGATCCGCGTCCCGGCATTCCGCTGCTCGACAGCCACGAGGCCGGCATCCTGCTCGAGGTGATGAAAGACCTGCTCTACCAGACCTACGTGCGCAGGGGCCGGCTGGAGCAGGCCATGCTGGTCCGCCGTTTCTTCCGCGAAGAGGCCCAGGCCCGGCCCAACGTCACGACGCTGCAAAGCGCGCGGCCCTGAAGGCGAGTCCCGCTGCGCCCGCCGCCCACCCCATGACCGACAACGCGGACACAGTCGTTCTCTACGAGGAACTGGCGTTCCAGGACGTGCTGCCGGTGCTGTGGCGGCCGGCGCCGGGCCCGCCCGGGCCGGAAACCCTCGCCAGTCTGTCCGAGCGCAATCTGCAGATCCTGCAGACCTGCGAGGCGCTCACGGATCAAGGCTGGGTCGAGCTGGAGGACAACTCGCCCCTGGCCACGGAGTTGCAGCGCCTGGACCGAAAGCTCACGCTGCTGCTGGAACTGGTCGGGCAGATCCTCACGACCAACCGTCCTCGCCCCGCGCCGGTGGCGGTGTGTTTCAACGCGCACGGGGCCGCCTGGCGCGCCGCAGGGCCGGCGCCCGCGGTCGGAACCGCCGGGATCCTGGAAATCTACCTGCACGAGTGCGTGGCCCAGCCGCTGCGCTTTCCAAGCACCGTGGCCACGGCGACCGCCGCGGGGGACATCAAGGTCCGCTTTCTGCCTCTGGAGGACGCCCTCGCCGCTCTGATTGCCAAAGCCGCCTTCCGCCGCCACCGCCGCCAGATCGCCGGGCGGCTCGGTCCGCAGCGCGCCCCCTGAGCGCAGGGCCGGCCGAGGGGTGCGCGGCGGCAGCTTACGCGTAGGTGTCCAACAACCCGAGGTGCGCGCGCGCGGAGCTGGATATTCCCCCAGCGGACTCCTCGGCAACGGCGCCGCTCGGCGCGACCGATCCTTTGCGCGGCGCCTGCTGCCGCGGTGCGTCGCGCGACACGCCCGAGTCGGTCAGGGTCAGGCCCTGGCCCGAGAACATCTGCCGCAGCTGCGGCATGGCCTGCTCGAGCGCCTGGCGGGTTTCGGCGTGGGCCGCACCGAACCACACGCTCGCCTGGCCGTGGTGCACCGAGATGCTCACCTGCACCGGACCGAGGTGCTCGGGCGAGACTTGCAGTGTCGCCGACCCGACGCCCTGGTGCGTCATCCACGTCAGCCGCGCGCCGAGCTCGTCGGTCCACGCGGGGGTTCCAACAGGCGCGGTCAACTGGGCGCTCGAGTTCATTCCCGCGTGACCCGGCGCCCCGGAGTGGGCCGCGACGGCGGCCTGCGCGGCGGTCAGCGCCGCCGCGGTGTTGACCGAAACCGCCGCGGGGGAAGCGGCGGCGGAGCCCGCCCCCGCACCCAGCGCCTTCAAATCCTGGGCGCTCGTGTGCGCGAGCAGCGCCTGGGCGGTATGTCCGGCGCCCTTGGCGGCCTCCGAGAGCGGCGCAGGCGCGGCGCCCGGTGTTTTGGCCGAGCCGGTCCCGGCGCTGATGGGGGCGGCGCCCACCGCCGTTGCGCCGGGTGCAGCGCGCGAGACCAACGCCAAGGCGCTGCCCACCGGGTCGGACTTGCCCTCCTTGGCCGCTGCGTGGGCGCCGGGCTTGGCCGGGGACGGGCGGTGAGCGGCGGCCGTGCCGGAACGGACACCGCTGCCGTGCCCGGCAGTGGCCAGCGACTGCGCCAGGGCCTGGGAGAAACTGCCGCTCCCCTGCGGCGCTCCGGCTCGGGCGGCGGCGCCCGACGCGTGTGTGGTTTTGGAGGCGGCGGAGTCCGGGTGCGCGCCCGCTTTACGGTCTGGGGAGCGTCCGGCTGCAGACCGGGTCGAGTTCGATCCGGGCGACTTTTGCGAGCCCTGTCCGCCAGAGGCCGCAGGGGGCGTCGACTGGGCCGGGCCGGCATCGGCGCCGGGGGAGCAAGACGCATCGGCAGAGCCTGCCGGGGCACAAGCCGGCGCGGGCGGCGGCTGCGGCGCGCTGGGCGCGGCAGGTGAAGCGGACGCGGCGGGCGCGGCGCGCAGGACCATCGGATCAGGTGACGCGCGCATGACCCCGGCGGCTCCAGATCTGCTGCGAGCGCTCGTCGGTTTCGTGTTGCTCGCGCTTGTCCTCGGCGCGCCGCTCCTCGGCGCGCCAATGCTCGGCCAGGGTGTCGACCGCGGCGGCGCGGCGGGCGGCGTGGCGCCAGTTCTCCAGCTCCGCGCTGCGCTGCGCCTGGGCCTGGGCCACGATCTGACCCTGGTGGCGCAGCGCCTCCTCCAGCCGGTCGAGGAAGACCTGGTACTCGCGCGCGCCGGCGCCGTCGAGGCCCGCCTGCGCGCGTTGATTGAAGTCGCGCACATAGGCCGCCCGGTAGGCATCGAGCTCGCCGAGCCGGCTCTCGGCCTCGAGGACGTGCCGTTCGCAGCGGGCGAGCGCTTCGGCCTTGCGGCGCTCGAAGTCATCGACCGCACGCTGCACCATGTTGATCCGTTGGGTTTTCTTCATGCTTCGCTACCGGTGAGCACCTCGTTGAGCGCCGCGAGACTGGCCTCGAGGCCGACCCGCTCGCGCATGTCCTGCTGCAGGAAGCGCTGCATGCGCGGCCAGAGCTCGATGGACTGGTCGACCCGCGGGTCGTTGCCTTTCTGATAGGCGCCTATGGCGATCAGATCGCGGTGCTGCTGATACGTGGACAGAGTCTGACGGAATCGCCGCGCGTGCTGGAAATGCTCTTCTGAGACGATCTCGTTCATCGCGCGGCTGACGGAGGCCTCGATGTCGATGGCCGGGAAGTGGCCGCTCTCGGCGATCCGGCGCGACAACACGACGTGCCCGTCGAGGATGGCGCGGGCGGCGTCGGCGATCGGATCGTTGTGATCGTCGCCTTCGGTCAACACGGTATAGAACGCGGTGATCGAGCCGGCGCCCTCGGCTCCGTTGCCCGCGCGCTCGACCAGCTGCGGCAGCCGCGCGAACACCGAAGGCGGATAGCCCTTCGTGGCCGGCGCCTCGCCGATCGCCAGTGAGATCTCCCGCTGCGCCTGGGCGAAGCGCGTGAGCGAGTCCATCAGCAGCAGCACGCTGGCGCCCTGGTCGCGGAAATACTCGGCGATGGCCGTGGCGAGCCACGCTCCGTGCAGGCGCATCAGCGGCGGGGCGTCCGCCGGGGCGGCGACCACCACGGCGCGGGCGCGATCCTGGGGACCGAGAATGCGCTCGACGAACTCCTTCACTTCGCGGCCGCGCTCGCCGATCAATCCCACCACGATGACCTGCGCACTCGTGTAGCGCGCCATCATGCCGAGCAGCACGCTCTTGCCGACACCGCTGCCGGCGAACAATCCGACCCGCTGCCCGCGGCCCACCGTGGCCAGCGCATTGATGGCGCGAATCCCGACATCGAGCGGCTCGCTGATGGGCTGGCGGGCGAGCGGATTGATGGGCCTGCCGGTCAGGCGCACGGTCTCGGCGCAGTTGAGCGGACCCAGGCCGTCGAGCGGCTGCGCGCCGCCGTCGATGATCCGCCCGAGCAACTCCGGGCCGACGCGCACGCTGCCGGCGCGCTGGCGCGGGATGACCCGCGCATTCGGCCCCAGCCCGTGGGCATCGCCCGAGGGCATCAGGAACAGTCTGTCGCCGGAGAATCCGACGACCTCCGATTCGATCCGCGAGCCGTCGCCGGTGATGACGTCGCAGTAATCACCGACCGAGGCCTGGCAGCCGGCCGCCTCGAGCGTCAGTCCGATCATGCGCGTCAACGAGCCCTCCACGGCCGGCGGCGCGGTCTGCTCCACGGCGAGCAGGCTGCGCCTCAAGGTCTCGCTCCAGCGCGGCGCGCGGCGCAACTCGAGCGGACTCACCGAGCCTCCCTTGCGCTGCCGCGCTCATCGCCGAGCGCGCCGGCGGCAATGGCGGCAACACGGCTCTCGAAGCGCGAATCGATGCGCGAGGACTCGCTCTGCACCACGCAGCCGCCGCGCGAGAGCGTCGGGTCCTCGATCACGGTCCAGACGCGCTCGGCGGACGCGCTCAAGCGCTCGCGCACCATCGCGGCGTCCTCCGGGTGCAGGTGTACCCTCACCTCGCGGGCCGCAGCCGGCAGCTGCGCAAGCGCCTCGCGTACGATGGCGATCACCTGCGCCGGATCCACGGCGAGCTCGCGGCGGGCGAGCTGTCTGCCGACGGCGAGCGCGAGCTGCACCAGGTCGCGCTCCACCTCGGCATCGAGTTGCGCCAACGGCCGGCCGAGCACCCCGAGTATCTCATCCAGACGCCTGACCCGCTCATCCAGCGCGCCCGTGCGCGCGCGTATCTCGGTCTGCGCGCGGGCGAGGCCCTCCTCGTATCCGCGGGTCTCGGCCTGCCGCCGCGCCTCGAGCACCTCGAGCTCCTCACGGCGCCGCGCATCGCCCAGGCCGACGACACGCCCCTGGACCTCCGGCAGCTGCCAGCGCTCGACCGCCGTGGAGTCCGTCGCGCCCCGCCGCGACTCAAACATACTGCTCTCCCTTGCCGCCGAGCTGGATCGCGCCGCTCTCGGCGAGCTTGCGGGCGACCTTCAGGATTTCCTTCTGCGCGCTCTCCACCTCGGAGACCCGCACCGGCCCCTTCGCCTCCAGGTCGTCCTTGAGCATCTCGGCGGCACGCTGCGACATGTTCTTGAAGATCTTCTCCTTCATGGCCTCTTCGGCGCCCTTCAGGGCGAGCAGCAGCTGATCCGACTGCACGTTGCGCAGCAGCTCCTGCATGCCGCGGTCGTCGACGTCGATCAGGTTGTCGAATACGAACACCAGCTCCTCGATGCGCGCCGCAAGCGCCTCGTCGCTCTTGGCGACCTGCTCCATGAGCTCGCTCTCCTGGCTGGGCTCGAGGAAGTTGATGATGTTGGCGGCGGCCTTGGCGCCGCCCAGCACGGAAGTCTTGCCGGTGGACTTGCCGGCGAACTGCTTTTCCATGATCTCGTCGAGCTCGTTGAGCGCGCTCGGCTGCACGCCATCGAGCAGCGCGATGCGCGCGACGACGTCGGAGCGCACCGACATCTGCAGCAGCTGCAGCACCTCGGCCGCCTGGTCCGGATCGAGATAGGCGAGCACGATGGCGATGATCTGCGGATGCTCGAGGCGGATCAGCTCGGCCACCGCGCGCGGGTCCATCCACTTCAGCGCCTCGAGCCCCTTGGTGCCGCGCCCGATGTTGATCCGGTCGATGATGTTCTCGGCCTTGTCGGTGCCGAGCGCATCGACCAGCACCTTGCGCAAGAACTCGTCCGCGCCCACGCCGACGGAGGTCTGGCTCTCGACCGTGGTGTGGAATTCGGAGATGACGTCCTGCACCTCCTCCTTGGAGACATTGGTGAGCTTGGCCATGGCCGCGCCGATGCGCTGCACCTCCTTGGCGCCCATGTGCTTGAGCACCTGCGCCGCCTCGCCCTCCCCCAGTGTGAGCAGGAGGATCGCCGCGCGCTCGGTGCCGTTGCGGGCGCTCGACTTGCCGCGATCACTCATCGGTACCCACCCAGCCACGCACCATCTGCGCGACCCGCTTCGGATCCTGGCTCACCAGAGCGCGGGCGTTCGCGAGCTGCTGCTCATGCGAGAGCGCCTTGACCACCGCCTCCTTCTGCGCCTGCGGCATGGAAGCGTCTTCCGCGTCGACTTCCAGCTGCGCCGGAGCGGAGGCGCCGCGCTGCACGGGAGTCAGGAGCATCCGGACCATCGGACGTAACACGACCAGGGCCAGCGCCAGCACCGCCACCAGGCCGGCGCCGATCTTGACCAGGCTCCAGAACAGGGGCCGCTGCCACAGCGACGGCTCGGCGAGTTGTCCGCCGGCGGGGGCGGCCGCAGGCAGATCGAGCGGCTCGTTGACCACGCTCACGCTGTCGCCCCTGGCCGCGTCGAAGCCCACCGCATCCTTCACGAGCTGGGTCACCCGGGCGAGCTCCTGGGCCGACAGCGGCACGTCGGTGACCTTGCCTTTGGGGCCCTTGACCGGGTGATAGCCGATCAGCACCGCGACGCTCAGGCGGCGAATCTGTCCCGGCGGCCGGCGCGAGTAATTGAGCGTACGGTCGATCTCGTAGTTGCGCGTGACGTTGCTGGAGACCAAGTGGCCGCCGGCCCCGGGCGCGCCAACCGGCTCCACCGCGGCCTTCGCGCCGCTTGGCGTGCCTGGGGCCGCATTGGGCTGCGCGCCGGAGGCCGGCTGCGAGGATGAGGCGCTCGCCGGCGCGGCGCCGGAGCCCGCGGCGGTGCCTTTCGCAGGCGCTTTCACGGGCGGGGCCAGAGAGCCCGGTGTGGGCGGCTCGTTCGAGAGCGAGCCGGGCACACCGCCGCGACCGCTCCCCGAGCTCTGCTCGGAGATCTGCTCGCTACGCACGATCTGGCTGCCGGGCTTGTAGAGCTCCTCGGCCTGCTCGCTCGTGTCCGTGGTGAGCTCGGCCACCACATCCGCGCGCACCAGTCCGGGGCCGACCAGCGGCGTGAGCAGCTCGACGATTCGCCTCCGGTCTTGGCTTTCCAGGCGATGCACCAGGTTGTAGTTCTGCTCATCCAGGGCATAGGCGCTGTTGCCCTGCGGGCTCGAGAGCAGCTGCCCGTTCTGGTCGACCACCGTGACGCGCGATGCCGACAGATCCGGCACGCTGGAAGCGACCAGGTTCACGATGGCCTGGACCTGCCCGGGGCCGAGGGTGCCGCCGGCCCGCAACTGCACGAACACCGAGGCGCTGGCGGGAGTCCGGTCGCTGACGAACACGGACTGGCGCGGCACGGCCAAGTGCACGCGCGCGGACTCGACCTCCTGCATGCTCGCGATGGTGTGCGCCAGCTCCGACTCGAGCAGGTGCTGATAGCGGATGTTCTCCATGAACTGGCTCACGCCGAAGCTGGAGCTCTTGTCGAACTCGGAAAAGCTGTCGCCGCCGGCGACGCCCTGGCCGGCCAGCTTCAGCCGTGCCGCGTCGAGCTGCTCGGCGGGCACCTCGACACCGTTGGTCGCGGAATCGAGCCGATAGGGTATCTGCGCCCCCTGCAGCGCCTGTACGATCTGGGCCTCCTGCTGCGGCGAGAGGTTCGCGTAGAGCAGGCTGTAGGTCGGACCGCGCGACCAGAGCACGATCCAGACTCCGGCGGCCACCGCCGCGGCGATGCCGATCAGCAGCAGCAGAGGACGCAGGCTCGCGGACAACGCCGGCATGGCCGGCAGGGCGGTGGATTCAGCGGCCATGTGGGTTCACTACATCTGCATGTTCATGATGTCTTGGTAGGCGCTGATGAGGCGGTTGCGCACCTCGGTCAGCGCCTGAAAGGACACGTTCGCCTTGTCCATCTGCACCATCACCTGCGGCAGCGACACACCGGGAACGCCCCGCGAGAAAGCACCCTCCAGCGCGCTGGCGCGCTGCTCGCTGCGGTTCACCGCATCGATGCCCTGCTTGAGCAGCGTGGCGAACTCGCTCGGCGCGCTGTTCGGGGTCCCTCCCTGGGCGCCCTGGGCGCCCTGGGCACCCTGGGCCCCGATGCTCTGGGCGCCGAACGGCCGGGGCGCATCGAGGCGCGCCTGCGCCGAGAGCGAGCGGATTTGGGCCAGCACCTGATCGATGGCTATCTGACTCATGGGGGTCTCCCTTACGCCGCCGGCACTTCGACGCCGGCCTGGCGCAGGCGTGCGAGCTTGTAGCGCAGCGTGCGTGGACTGATGCCCAGCCGCTCGGCCGCTTCGCGGCGGCTGCCCTGGCCGCACTTCAGCGCATCCAGGATGAGATCGCGCTCGGCCTGAATGAGCGAGCCGGCCAGCAAGCCGACCGAGGAGATCGCGGCAAGCTCCCGCCCGGCCTCCCCCGCCCGGCCGCCTTCCAGGGTCCATGACTGGGCCGGCATCGTTCCTCGCTCGCCGCGGTGCGGCTCACCGCTCGGAACACCGTTCGCGGCTTCGAACTGGATATGTTCGGGACCGATCACCGGGCCGCTGATCAGGATGAGCGCCCGCTGCAGCAGGTTGTCGAGCTCGCGCACGTTGCCGGGCCAGGGATAGGTGAGCAGGCGATGCGCCGCCTCGGCGCCCAGAGCCGGGATGGGCGTGCCCGGCCGGCAATGGCCGGTCAACAATTGCATGGCAAGCGGCAATACGTCGTCGCGGCGTAGTCGCAGCGGCGCAATGGCGAGCGGGAACACGTTCAACCGATAGTAAAGGTCCTCGCGGAAGCGCCCGCAGGCCACCTCTTCACGGAGCCTGCGGTTGGTGGTCGCGACGACGCGCACGTCCAGACTGATGGGGTCCCGGCCCCCGAGGCGCTCGACTTCCTTCTCCTGCAGCACGCGCAGGAGCTTCGCCTGCAGGCCGAGCGGCATCTCGCTCACCTCGTCGAGCAGCAGCGTGCCGCCCTGTGCCTGCTCGAACTTGCCCGGATGGGCGGTGTGCGCGCCGGTGAAGCTGCCGCGCTCGTAGCCGAACAGCATCGCCTCGAGCATGTTCTCGGGAATCGCCGCGCAGTTGACGGCCACGAACGGCCCCTTGGCGCGCTGCGAGCGGCGGTGAACGTAACGGGAGAGGACTTCCTTGCCGGTGCCGGACTCGCCCCAGATGAGCACGGTGCAATCGCTTGCCGCCACGCGGCGCGCAAGCTCTAGCAGGCGCTGCGAGTGGACGGCGCAGGCCACGGGCTCCGGCCCGACGTGCGCGGCGTTGTCTCGGACAGTGACTGGATCTTGGTTCTCTGGCATCGCTCCCTCCAAACACCGGGACTCTTCAGGGGGAGGAATGCAAATGCCGTGCCGGGCGGCAAAGGACTGCAAACCGTGACGACGGTCACGGGCGCGGCCGGCCGCCGCGCCTTAGGGCGTCAAACTTCCGTCGCGCCCCCGGCCACTGCGTCGGCGAGCTCGAGCTTGCGCAGCCTCTCGACGAGAGTCGTGCGGCGCAGGCACAGCAGACGGGCCGCATGCGCCACGACTCCGTTGGCGCGCGCGAGCGCCTGTTCGACCAGTGCGCGCTCGATCGCCTGCAGGTGCTCGCGCAGATCGAGCCCCTCGGGAGGCAGAGTGAGAGGCTCGGCGGGGGCGGTCTCGAGCGGCTGCGGCGGCCCCGCCTCGCCCTCCAGCAGCGCCACCCCGGCCTCCCCACTCCACGGTGTCCGCGGCCCCCGCCCCGACCTCCTCCCCCCGGCCGCCCGCCGCCGCCCGCCTCGCACCCCG